>OLVT01001684.1_pt1 | contig 17402 bp, 17 predicted proteins | sample 1673241 | NCBI WGS metagenome assembly OLVT01 (sample SAMEA3178936, study PRJEB25190) | human gut metagenome | biome: human gut; feature: human-associated habitat; material: faeces | place: Austria | collected 2013 | reverse complement strand
AAAATTCTTTTTAAACACTGTATTCGAAACGTTATGCCTGCATATTTAAGCATTATGGCCATTGCCGTACCTCATGTTCTTGGAGGAACTTTTGTTGTGGAAAGCGTATTTTCTTATCCGGGAATCGGTACATTGTCTTATGAGAGCGCGAGATATCAGGACTATAACCTGTTGATGGTGATCTGCCTGTTATCAGGGGCACTTGTGATCCTGTGTAATATGATCGCGCAGACGATTAATGAACGAATTGATCCGCGGATGAAAGGCCCGGATCTGACAGAGACTGCGGAGGTGATCATGCGATGAAGCAGAAAAAGCCGATAATCTCTGCTGTGTTGTTGGGGCTGATCATCCTTGGCTGTATCGGGTGTCGGTTCATCATGACCAAAGATCCTACATATATGGATCTGGCTAATTACAGTCACGCGCCGAATGGTGAATTTTTGTTTGGAACGGATACCATGGGGCGTGATATTTTTTCCATGATCTGGTATGGCGGACGGATTTCTCTGTCGATAGGATTCCTTGCGACGGCGATTTCAACGGCGATCGCAATTGTGTTTGGCGCAGTCAGTGGTTATGCACCGAGATGGCTGGATGAGATATTGATGAGACTGACGGAGATATTTTTAAGTGTGCCGGAACTTCTGATCATTATTTTACTGCAGGCAGTAATTGGAAAAGCAACAATCTGGTCGCTGGCATTTGTGATCGGAATTACGAGTTGGACCGGCATTGCGAAGATTGTGCGGACAGAAGTGATTCAGCTAAAGAACAGCGAATATGTGCTGGCGGCACGCAGTATGGGAGGGAGTTTCTTCTATATATTAATCCGCCATCTGACACCGAATTTTATCTCATCGATCATGTTTATGGTAGTTATGAATGTCCGCGGGGCGATCGTGGCAGAATCGACCCTGAGTTTCATGGGTCTTGGCCTGCCGCTGGAGGTGGTATCCTGGGGCAGTATGTTATCGTTAGCAGATCAGGCACTGCTAAATGGAGCCTGGTGGATCATACTGATACCGGGTGCATTTCTCGTGACAACACTGATGTGCGTGACAAATCTCGGCAATTATCTGAGAATAAGAAATAATCAAGGTGTGAGAAATTTATAAGATAAGGGATGCTAATAATCACATAAGCATTCTGGCGAAAAAAGGTTATTGACAGCGGAAGTCTTCTGGTGCTAGATTCTCTTATAGAGCGTGAAAATGTACGCGATTCTATGAAGTGAGGGAATTGGAAAATGAGCAGTGCCTGGAAGAGTTATGGATGTATATTTGTGGCAGGATGTCTGTGGGGAACAAATGGACTTTTCGTAAAACTGATGCAGGGAGCAGGGTCTACATCGGCGTATACCGGATTTGTGCGGATTGCATTGAGCCTGCTGATATTGACGGTGATCACATTAGTGAAAGAGGGACCGAAAGCCTTTAAGATCAGTAAAAATACATTGATCTCCTGCGCACTGTTAGGCTTGGTCTGTCAGGCACTGTACAATTATGTATACAGTTCCGCAATCAACAGTCTGGGCGTATCTTTTGCATGCGTCATGACTTATATGGCACCTGCATTTGCAAGTGTAATATCGTATTTTTTGTTCCGCGAGAAATTCGGACCGAATAAATACCTGGCGATGATCCTGAATCTGGCAGGATGCGTACTGACAGTGACTGGCGGAAGCCTGAAGGGAATGTCGTTTGCAGCTTCAGGATTGCTGTTTGGTCTGGCATCTGCGGCATGCTATTCACTGGTAGGCATTTTTGGAAGATTGGCATCCGGAGAGTCTTCTCCGTTTGTTGTGGCAACTTACAATCCTGTTTGGAACAATTTTCCTTGGCTTGTTCGGACATCCATGGACGACAGTAGCAGATCCGATGAATTTCAAGATTCTTGCGTATGGATTCGTGTATGCACTGATTCCGACAGGAATCTGCTATATCATATATTTTAATGGTGTGAGCAAGATCAAAGAAAGTAGTAAAGTTCCGGTAGTTGCATCCGTAGAGAATGTTGTGGCGGTAATCGTAGGTGTGATGGTGTTCCATGAAAAGGTAGGCATTGGTAATCTCGCAGGAATTGTATTAGTTCTGGGATCAATTGCGGTGATGAATATGGAGCTTCCGGTTTCAGGAAAAAGCATGCCGAAGCGCGTATCTGTGACGTCGCAGGAGCATGCTCATGTATAATAAGTAAGATGTTGGGGTGGGTCTCAAGGACTTTCATCCACTTATAAGCGAGCTCATGTGGATTTAGACCTTTTGACCCTGGCATCTAAGTAATATAGAAATGTTATTTGCCGGCTGTCTCCGGGTCAGACATTGCCTTGATAGAAGAGGTATAGTCTGACGGAGTCATGCCGGTTATTTTTTTGAATTGTCTGGAGAAATAATGGATAGATGAATACCCGAGTGTATCCGAAATCTGGGTGAAATTCATCTTCTGCGTGCGAATCATTTCCTTGGCTGCGCGAATTTTTAAATGGGAAAAATATTCGATAATGCCCATTCCGGTTTGCTGCATAATAAGCTTCTGAAGCTGGGATCTGCTGACCAGATTATCCCGACATATCTTCTGGATCGTCAGTTTTTCGGAAAGCTTTGCTTCCATATATTCAATGACCCGGCGGAAAATCTCCATATCATTGCGGATCTTGGTGGCTTTGATGGCACGGGAATCAGAGACTGTGTCAGACGGAGTCATACTCAGCTGGTGTCTGGTCAAAAAGATCAGAAACTGTTCCAGATAAAGACGAATAAGCTGCTCAGAACCGGTGAAGTCTTCCTGTTCTTTTTTTGGCATATTTTGAAGATAAGGATTGTCCAGCCGACAGTCGAAACAATGTCTTGCTTCTACAATGATGTTGGCAAGCAGTGTGCGTTCCATATCATCTAACTTTAGAATCCTGCGCTGGAAAAACTGCATGGCTTCACTGGTGCATTCAAATGCGACAACGACCAGATTAGGGGCAATATCACCGGTTGCCTTAACATTGTGAAATTCGTTCGGTTCGTGAAATATAACTTCCCCTTTCTTTAATACAATATTGCGCGTACCTGCAGTGATATTTACCTCACCCTTGTCTACGTATACGAACTCCCAGAAATTGTGGGATTCCCCTTCAAATGCAAATGTGCTCATATATTCAAAATAGTGAATACTGTAGAGTTTTCCTACTGTGAAGACTGTGTTTAATTCGTTACCAATATATGCCATGTAAGTCACCTCGTGTAAAATGCGTGTTTGTGGAATTTCTACAAATATTTTAACGTATAACTTGAAAAAATGCAAAAAAAAGAGGACGATTGTGCAAAAATAGCGAAGAATCAGCTAAAGATTTTTGTGCAATTGTGAAGTACAATACAAACAAACTGGTGGTTTGGATAAAAGGAGGAAAATTATGGCACGGGTGATGAAGGTGCAGAAGAGCGAAGCGATCGCACATTTTCAGTATGAGGGACGACTGATCAAGGACGAACCTTTTGGAAATGGACATATCAACGATACTTTTCTGCTGACGTTCGAATTGAATAAGATGGGACGGATGAAAGTGATTCTTCAGCGGATGAACAATTCAATATTTGAGGAACCGGTTCAGCTGATGGAGAATATTCTGGGTGTGACTGATTTCCTGCGTGAGAAGATAGCGGCGGCCGGAGGTGATCCGACGCGTGAGACACTGAGTGTGATCCCGGCAGTAGATGGCAAGCCATATTATAAAGATTCGTTTGGCGATTATTGGAGATCCTATATCTTTATCACGGACGCGACCAGCTTTGACCAGGTAGAGAGACCGGAGCAGTTTTATCAGAGTGGCGTAGCATTTGGTAATTTCCAGAGAATGCTGGCGGATTATCCGGCAGATACATTGTTCGAGGTGATCAAGGGCTTCCATGATACCAAAGCCAGACTGGAAGTCTTCAAGAAAGCAGTCGAAGCGGATGTGATGGGACGTGCAAAGGATGTACAGGAAGAGATCCGGTTTGTGCTGGACCGTGAAGATGTGGCCCATTATCTGTGTGATTGTCTGGCTAATGGCGAGATTCCGCTTCGTGTAACACATAACGATACCAAGCTGAATAATGTTATGATTGATAATGTGACAGGAAAGGGATTGTGTGTGATTGATTTGGATACGGTAATGCCGGGACTTTCCGTGAATGATTTTGGCGATTCTATCCGATTTGGTGCAAGTACAGCAGCAGAAGATGAGAAAGATCTGGACAAAGTATCCTGCAGTATGGAATACTTTGAAGCCTATACAAAAGGATTCGTTGAAGGGTGTGACGGTAAACTCACTGCCCGTGAGATGGAACTTCTGCCAATGGGAGCAAAGACGATGACTTACGAGTGCGGTATGCGTTTCCTGACAGATTATCTGGAGGGAGATCATTACTTTAAGGTACATCGGGAAGGTCATAATCTGGATCGTTGCAGAACACAGTTCAAACTGGTAAAAGATATGGAAGAAAAATGGGATCAGATGAAGGAGATTACAGCAAAGTATTATGATCATTAAGAATGTTAAGAAATATACCGAAAATGGTAACTTTGAAGACGCAGAAATATACATAGAGGGAGAACGGTTTGCCGGATCTGTCACAGAAGATGCTTCGGAGCCAGTGATCGATGGTGAAGGTGCATATGCCCTTCCCGGTCTCATCGATCTGCATTTCCACGGATGCATTGGTGCAGACTTCTGTGACGGATCCAGCGAAGCCCTGGAAAAAATCAGTGCATATGAGGCTTCGGTAGGTGTTACAACGATCGCGCCTGCAACTATGACACTTCCGACAACTGAACTGGAGCAGATTCTTGCAAATGCTGCTGAGTATCAGAAGAATCCTGCACCGGGAGCGGATCTTGTGGGAATCAATATGGAAGGACCATTTATCAGTCCGGCAAAGAAAGGCGCGCAGGATGAGAGGAATATCATTCCGTGTGATGTAGATATCTGCCGCAGATTTTTGGAGGCTTCAAAAGGATTGGTGAAGTTTATTGGCATTGCACCGGAAGAAAGTGAAGATGCGGTATCGTTCATCAGAGAAGTAAAGGATGAAGTCCATGTGTCGCTGGCGCATACGAATGCAGACTATGATACGGCACTTGCAGCATTTCAGGCAGGTGCAGATCATGCGGTGCATCTTTATAATGCCATGCCGCCATTTACACATCGGGCACCAGGTGTGGTGGGAGCAGCTGCAGACTGCGAACATGTGTGGGCCGAACTGATCTGTGATGGCGTTCATATCCACCCGGCAACTGTAAGAGCCACATTTAAGATGCTTGGTGATGACCGTATTGTACTGATCAGTGACAGCATGCGTGCGACAGGTATGCCGGACGGTGTTTATACCCTGGGCGGACTTGATGTACAGGTAAAGGGCAATCGGGCAACGCTGGTATCGGACGGAGCACTGGCGGGTTCGGTGACGAATCTTATGGACTGTATGCGCACCGCAGTGAAGAAGATGGATATTTCATTGGAATCAGCAGTGAAATGTGCAACGATTAATCCGGCCAGATGCCTTGGCATTGATAAGGATTATGGAAGCATCACTGCAGGAAAGTATGCGGATCTGGTTCTGTTAGATCAGGATTTGAATATAAAGCAAATTATTAAAAAAGGTGCACTGTTATAAGTGCCGAGAAGGAGGACGTTATGAAAATATACAAAGCAAAAGATTATCAGGATATGAGCAGAAAAGCAGCAAATATTATTTCTGCACAGGTAATCACAAAACCGGACTGCGTGCTGGGGCTGGCTACCGGTTCTACGCCGGAAGGCATGTATGCGCAGCTTGTGGAATGGTACAAAAAGGGAGATCTTGATTTCTCAGAAGTGAAGAGCGTGAATCTGGATGAGTACAGAGGAATGACCAGAGATAACGATCAGAGCTATTATTATTTTATGCACAAACATCTCTTTGATCATGTAAATATTGATCCGGCGAATACACTCCTGCCAAATGGTATTGCAGAGGATCCACAGGAAGAATGCATCCGCTATGAGAATCAGATTAAGAGTATGGGTGGAGTGGATCTCCAGCTTCTAGGTATGGGACACAATGGTCATATCGGATTCAATGAGCCGGGTGATGAATTTACCAAGATGACCAACTGTGTAGATCTGCAGGAGAGTACGATTGAGGCAAATAAGAGATTTTTCGCATCTGCAGATGATGTGCCGAAACAGGCGTATACAATGGGTATCGGAACGATCATGCGTGCAAAGAAGGTACTTCTGATGGTCAGTGGAGAGGATAAAGCTGAGACATTAGCAAAAGCATTGTGTGGACCGATTACACCGAAGGTGCCGGCATCTGTCCTGCAACTTCATAATGACGTGGTAGTAGTAGCGGATGAAGCAGCATTGTCCGCTATGAAATAAAGCAAAAATGCACAAAAAATAAACGTTTAAAAATTTGCTGATCTGAAGTATGGAGCTGATTGTGTAAATTAAATAGCTGATAATGCAAAGCAATTTGTGCAAGATTGCGAGAAAATGAATATAGCGTATTATATTCAGTACTAAAGGAGGATAAGGTATGAAAAAAAGGAACCGTATACTTTCTGTTCTGCTTTGTGCGGCTATGGTGGCCGGACTTGCAGGATGCGGAAGCAAGAACGATTCAGAGGATTCGGGCGAAAAGGATGGAAAGATTAAGCTGACATTCTCTACATCCGTATATGTAGAGGAACCACATCAGAAAGCAATTGATGCCCTTCTGGAAGCCTACAACAAAAAGAACCCAGATGTTGAGATCGAGGTTCTGGGAGCTGGTTATGATGGATATTGGGATAATATTACCAATGAGATTCAGTCAGGAACGGCAAGTGACATGATCCAGGTATATCCGGAGAATATCTCTACTTACCAGGCTCTGAAACCAGAAGGAACATTCGTTAATCTTGATGATTACATGAGTGATGATCTGAAATCTAAACTGACCGGACAGGATATGTGTACTGTAGATGGACAGACACTGGCTATCTCAAGTTATGCATGGGGAACTACTGGTATCTTCTATCGCAAGTCTATGCTGGAAGAGAAAGGTATCAACCCGGATGACATTAAGACACTGGATGACTTCAGAGATGCATGCTTAAAGTTCACAAAGGATGGAGGATATGCAACAGGTATCGTATCCGGAACTCATGCATTTACTGTAAGTGAATGGAACCGCCTGGTTGCAAGACCGGTATCCGGTGGACTTTACTTCCCGAATGGAGAGAGTGAGCCTTACACAGCAGACAATGTAAATGTTAACTGTGATGCCAACGTATGGGCTGCTCAGTGGTGGCAGGATTTTATTCTGAAAGACAAAGCTGCTAAGCTTGTAACAGATAAGAGTGATGTGCGTGAGATGTTCTGGAATGGTGAAGTTCCATTCTGTATGGACGGACCTTGGTTCGTAGGTATGACAAGTGACGATGTCCTGGAAGATACAGGCATCATCGCTCAGCCGGATATCGTATACAATGGCGAGACATACAAACCAAACCCGACCAATTATCCACTGGTTACTATGATCAACAAAGACTGCAAGCACCCACAGGAAGCATATGATTTTCTTGAGTGGATGACTACAGATGAAGCACAGGCTATTATCGCTGACTGCGGTATGATCCCAAGTAACACAGATTACTCTACAAGTGATGAGTACATTAAGAATCACGAGCTTGAGTACAAGATCGTAGACTTTATGCAGAATAATTATACAACTCTGGTCGCTGACCCTAACATCCCACAGCTCGGTGAGATCTCTCAGATCATGCTGGATGCATGCCAGCATATGTTCTCAGAGCAGGGAGCAGATGTTAAGAGTGAGATGGATGATGCGCAGTCTAAGATTGAAGAAGTAATGAACAAATAATAAATACGCAATGATGCGAGAATGCCAGCCTGCCTGGCATTCTTGCATATAGAAAGAAATTGAAGCGACAAGCTTCAGGGAGTGGTAGAAACATGGATATGGGAAAAAAGAGACAATTAAAGAAGAAGATGGAACCATACCTTTTTCTGGCACCTTTGCTGGTGATATTACTGGTCTTTCTGCTGATACCGATCGTGAAAGCGGCGATCATGAGTTTCCAGTATTACTACATAGTAAGACCATCTGCAGATGGTAATTATTTTGTGGGATTGGATAACTATAAGAACCTGCTTTCAGATTCGAATTTTTATAATTCTGTTAAGGTAACAGTGATCTATATCCTGGTAACCGTGCTTGGAAGATATGTATTAGGATTCCTTACAGCCCTGCTGCTGAATACTAAGTTTAAAGGAAGAGGAATTGCCCGTGCGCTGGTAATTATTCCGTGGGCAGTACCTGAGGTTGTAGCTTGTCTGGTATGGATGCTGATGTATGACCGAGATTACGGTATTATCAATTTCTTGCTGAATAATGCAGGTATTCTGTCGCAGAACATTGCTTACCTGCAGGATGTAAAGGTTGCATTACCGGCGGCGATGGTGGTTAATATCTGGAAAGGATTTCCATTTGTGGCAATTATGCTTCTGGCTGGTATGCAGAGCATTTCGGAAGATTTGTTTGAAGCTGCTGATATTGATGGTGCTTCATGGCTTCAGAAGGTACGTTACATTATCATACCGGGAATCAAATCCGTATCAACGGTAGTATTCCTGTTGCTGGTTATCTGGACGATCAAAGACTATGCGATCGCATATGTACTTGCAAAAGGCGGTCCGTCCAGAGCGACAGAGATCATGACGATCTTTATCCAGCAGACGGCGTTCAAGTCATTTGACTTCGGTAAGGCAGCCGCAGCCGGTATGCTGATGCTTCTGGTATCGCTTGTCTTTACCTTCTTCTACTTCAGAGCAGTTAACAGAGGGGAGGACGACTAATGAAAACCAAAAAAGGCGGCAAAGCGGTAACGGTTATACTGGTAATTATTGTATGTATATTTGCGCTGTTTCCATTTATATGGATGATTTCTACTTCGTTTAAGACGAATTCGGAGATCTATACAGCAGCACCTACATTCGTTCCGAAGCATCCGACAATGGATGGATATACCAGTATGTTTACGACAGAGACTGCTACATTTAATTTTAAGCAGTGGGCTGCAAACAGTATTTTTGTAGCATTCCTGACAACGATATTTTCCATGATTATAGCTGTGCTTGGCGGATATGGAATATCCAGATACCGGTTCAAAGGCCGGGGGGCACTCAGCTATATCGTATTGACTACGCAGGTGCTTCCGGGATCACTGTTGATGATTCCGCTGTATATTATCATGAGTAATCTTGGACTTTTGAATACCAAGATCGGATTGATGTTAGCGTACGTTACATTTACGGTACCGTTCTGTACCTGGATGATGAAGGGCTTCTTTGATTCGATCCCAATCTCTCTGGAAGAGGCGGCGAGAGTAGATGGTGCGGGAACATTCCGTTGTTTCTTTACCGTAACACTTCCGTTGACGGTTCCGGGACTGGTATCTACAGGATTATTTGCATTTATCAACGGCTGGAACGAGTATCTATTTGCAAGTTCATTTATGCAGAGCTATGATAACTGGACTCTTCCGGTAGGTATCGCCAGTTTCAAAGGTCAGTATGCGACGGATTGGGGAACATTGATGGCAGGTTCGGTACTGATCACCATACCGGTTGTAATCCTGTTCCTGTGTCTGCAGAAACATCTGGTAGGCGGTATGACAGCAGGAGCTGTGAAACAGTAAATAATAAAATTCGTGAAACAGACAGACTGAAAGAAAAGAGGATAAATATTATGGAATTAAAACAGATTAGAATGGGTATTGTTGGAGCTGGTACATGGGGAGCAACACATGCGTCAATTTACGCAGAGCATATCTGCGCTGATCCGGTTGCTATCTGTGATATGAACAAAGAAAAAGCTCAGGCGATCGCAGATAAATACGGAATCCGCAAAGTATATACTGACTACAAGGAACTGGCAGCAGATCCTGAGATCGATGCAGTAGCAATTGTTACACCGGATTTTGCACATGCGGACATTGCCTGCGCAATGGCTGATGCCGGTAAAGACATTTTGATCGAGAAACCACTGGCAACTACAAGAGAAGATATTGACCGTATCTGTGAAGCAGTAGAACGTAATGGTGTACGCTGCATGGTAGACCTTCACAACAGATGGAATGCTCCATTTAACAAAGCAAAACAGGAGATTGCTTCCGGTAAGCTTGGCAAACCATACACAGCATATATTCGTCACAGTGATGTGAAGTGGGTGGCTACAGATATGCTTTCATGGGCTGCTAAATCTTCTATTCTCTGGTTCTTGGGAAGCCACAGTCTTGACTCTCTGAGATGGTTAGTTGATTCTGAAGCTAAGAGAGTATACTCAGTGAAGAGAGAAGGACTTCTGAAAGAAAGAGGAGTAGATGTTCCGGATATTTATCTGACTACAATCGAATTTGAGAACGGTGTAGTAGCTCAGATGGAGAATGGATGGGTTACACCAAATGGTAACAGAAATGTGAATGACTTCCTTTGTGATGTAATGTGCACAGAAGGTATGATGAAACTGAACCTGTCTGCTCACAATATGATCGAGGAGATTACAGAAGAGTCGTCAAGCGTACCGGATGTTCTGGTATCTAACATGGTGTTTGATAAGTGTAAGGGACTTTCTTATGAGAGTATCCGTGACTTTGTAGACAGACTGGTTGACGGAAGAGAATTCCGTGTAACGCTGGAAGATTCCAGAAAGACAGCGATTGCTATTCTGGCTATTCTTGAGTCTGCAGAGAAGGGTGTTCCGGTAGAAATCGAATACTAAGATTGAATAGAGAGTAAAGGTATAAGGGCGGGATATGGAGCGTATCCCGCCCGCTTTCTATAGAATGATATATGACAGGAGTGATGTTATGAAAGCGCGAAAAGGTATCTGGGCTGTGCTGGCAGGAGTGACAGGAAGTGCAGCCATGATGACAGCATTGATTTACAGGCAGGTGTTCGTGTGTCCAAAGAAAAGACCGGAACAGGTGAAATTCCCGTCAGGGTCTCAGTATCAGCCGTATAAAGAGCAGGCAGAGGAACTGAGGGAGAAAATCAGGGAACTTCCGTATGAAGAGGTGAGTGTTAGGTCGCAGGATGGATTGAAATTGTATGGCAAGTATTATGAACAGAAGCCAGGCGCACCGTTAGAGATATTGTTCCATGGTTATCATGGTGCGGCAGAACGCGATTTTTGTGGTGGATTCTGGCTTGCCAGAGAGGCAGGACATAATGTGATTCTTGTAGATGAGCGCGGACACGGAAAAAGTGAAGGAAGAGTCTTAAGCTTTGGTATCAAAGAACAATACGATTGTCTGGAATGGACAAAGTATGCGACAGAACGGTTTGGGGAAGACACGAAAATTGTGCTTGGCGGCATTTCCATGGGAGCTGCTATCGTATTGTTGGCAGCAGGGCTTGATTTGCCGAATACAGTAAAAGGCATTCTGGCAGACTGTGGATATACCTCTCCGAAAGAGATTGTACAGAAGGTGTCAGGAGACCGCGGACTACCGGTGAAGATCATGTATCCGTTGGCAAGGCTGGGGGCGAAGCTGTTTGGACATTTTGATCTGGAAGACGGAAATACAGAGGAAGCGCTTCGAAAATGTAAGGTTCCGGTATTGTTTATCCATGGCGAGGATGATCGTCTGGTACCATGCGAGATGAGCCAGAGAAATTATGAAGCATGTGCATCTGAAAAGATGATCTTTACTGTACCGGAGGCTGGACATACCTTGAGCTATATGGTAGATTATGAGGGATATCGGGAAACGGTATCTGCATTTATGAAGAAAATCGGATGCGAAACTGACGAAGAAACTGAGAGGTCGGAATGATCGACAGCATAAATCCGACGAAGGAGGTGCCGGAAGTGGCATTTTTAAAGAAAGAAAAGAAGAGACTGGTATTCCGCCTTGATAAGTCTGTGAGTGAGATTGTCGAACTGCTGGAGCATCCGAGGTTTGAGGACAATATCAAATATACATTTGAGAAAAATACAGGTACATATACATTTGCCATTACGAAGATACCATACCAGCTTGGCAAGCATCGTCCTGTGAATTACAGACTCTGGTTTGAACAGGGAAAAACAGGAAATTATCTGCTGATAGAAGCAGAAGAAGAGAAAAGCTTATTCGTTACATCCAATCAGGAGCCGGAGATTTACCGCTTCTTTATTCAGGTGTGCGGATGTGAACCTGTAGCAGCGGTGGAGTAACGAGTATGGCACAGTGGTATTCGGAACATATCTATCCGTGGATTGTATCGCTGATAGGAAGATTCTTTGGTATATTTCCATTTTCCGTGGCAGAGTTTTTGTTATATGCAGGGATTTTGTTGCTTGTTGGATCGTTAGTGCGGATCATATACCTGTTAATAAAGAAGAAAGCAGATAAAAAAGAAGGACTCCGGTATTTACGGAGGCTTGGCATAATAGCACTGATTCTGGCGGCCTTATATATGATAAACTGTGGGATTAATTATCACAGGAATTCCTTCGCGGAGAGTATCGGACTAAAAGCAGACACTTATACGGTGGATGAGTTGAAAGGCGTGTGTATGGAGCTGACAGAACGAGTTAATACATATGCCGGACAAGTGGAACGAGATGCGGATGGCGTGATGGTGCTGAGCGGTAATGAGCGAGAAGAAGCGGTTGCTGCAATGGAGCGTCTGGGTGAAAAATGGGACGTGCTGGCAGGTTATTATCCAAAGCCAAAGCCGCTTGCTTTTTCGGCGTTTCTGTCAGTGCAGAATCTGACAGGGATTTATTCGCCGTTTACGGTAGAGGCGAATTATAATCAGGATATGACGCCTTATAATATTCCATTTACGGCATGTCATGAATTGTCCCATCTGCGAGGATTTATGCAGGAGGAAGAAGCGAATTTTATCGCATGGCTGGCATGTAAGGATGCGCCGGAGGCAGAACTGCAGTACAGTGGCAGTATGCTGGCGTGGATTCATTGTATGAATGTGCTGTATGAAGAAGACCGGGCGGCATGGTCAGAAATTCGGGAAATATTGTCAGAGGAAGCAGACGTAGATCTTAGGGCAAACAGCGAATTCTGGGACAAATGGGACGGTGCTGTGGCAGAAGTGTCGGAGCAGATCAATGATAATTACCTTAAGGCGAATGGACAAAAAGATGGCGTACAGAGTTACGGAAGGATGGCGGATCTGGTAGTAGCGTATTATCTGTGGGAAGAATAAAAACTCCGAACATAAATATTTAAATTAAAAAGAAAAAACACTTGCATTTTATAAAAAGCTATGTTAATATAATTAACGGTCACTGCTTGAGCGGTGACGATATGGCTCCATGGTCAAGCGGTCAAGACATCGCCCTTTCACGGCGGTAACCCGGGTTCGATTCCCGGTCGGGTCACCAGATGAAAACCGCACTGTACAGCCAAAAACGGTTGTACAGTGCGGTTTTTTATGCATTTAAAATGCTGTGACAACGAAATGAGAACATCTTTTATGCCCTGTTCGTTTCCGTGCCGGCCAAACAGACCCGCATGGCATGAAGAAAGGGCATGCTGCTATTTTTTACTTCAATAATTTTCCGCCTTGATTTCGGTATAGCTCTGGGAATGCCCGCATACAGGGCAAACTTCCGGCGAGCATGCGGCATACGTTACGTTTCCGCATACCATGCACACCCACACGGTGGGGCGCCCCTTACAAAAAACCTGGCAGTCCTCAATGTTGGCAGCCAGCTTGTTGTAACGCTGTTCATGCGTTTTTTCAATGTTCCCCACGCGGGTGAACAGTTCCGCCAGCTCCTCAAAGCCTTCACAGCGGGCGGTACGGGCAAATTCGGCATACATCTCGGTCCATTCATAGTGTTCCCCGGCTGCCGCGTCCCGCAGGTTTTCCAGCGTGCCGGGCACTTCGCCGCCGGAAAGATGCTTAAGCCAGATCTCGGCATGTTCCTGTTCATTGCGGGATGTTTCATCAAAGATGTTCCCCATCTGCTCGTAGCCGTCTTCCCGCGCACGCAGCGCATAGATCTTATATTTTGCACAAGCGTGCAGCTCGCCCGAAAATGCGGTCTGCAGATTTTTCCACGTCTGACTGTGTTGCAGTTCCATGGTCAATGCCTCCCGTTATATTGATGTGCCGCAAGACGGCAAAGCGCCGTCAAACCATTGTATGCGGCGGTACCCGGTTCTGACCATGCGCACGGGCACCCTAAAAGGACGGGACAGAAAAAGCCCTGCCAGATCCCAAAAGGATCTGGCGGGGCTTCAGCATTTGGAGCATTGTTCCCGGCAAGCCGCCTCACATCGAAAGAGGCGTTCCTTCGACACGCGGGCCGTCGGAATATAAAAATACGGTCTGCCGTCGTCGGTGCGCAGCAGAGGGATAACGGTCTCCTGTTTATAAGCCTGTGCGCGCTTCCTCAAAATGCTCAAAACGCGGCAGGAATCTGTGATAATGGGGCAAGATTTCCACGTCTGTCAGACAAAGCCCGGTGGTGTCCAACAAGCCGGCGGATTTATCATTTCCGGTGTGCAGCGGGCGATGAATGCAATGGAACACTGCATTACAAAGCGGCCGGCGCTGCAACTGCTCTTAGGCATCCAGCACCAGCACACGGATATCCTCCGGGCTGCGGACGAGATAGGACGCGCCCGCGCCGCACAGCTCGTCCCCGGTGCGGAAGCCCCACAGAACGCCGCAGCCCGCAAGCCCGGCATTGCGGGCCGTTTCGATGTCCACGCCGCTGTCCCCCACATACAGCACCTGCTGCGCCGAAAGGCCGAAGGCGGCGCGCATGCCGTTCACAAGATGCGGGTCGGGCTTCGTGGGGGTGCCCAGCGTATGGCCGGCCACTGCGTCAAACAGACCCGGAAAATAATGGCTGACAACGCTTTTGGTGAGAGCATCCTCCTTATTGGACACGACGCCCAGTTTTACGCCTGCGCCGTGCAGCGCGGCAAGCAGGGCGGGGATGCCGGGATACGGAGCCGTAGCGTCCTCCTTGTGCGCGTCGTAATAAGGGAAAAACAACCGGGCTGCCTGCGCCTGCGTAGCTTTGTCCCGGTGCCCGGGAGGAAGAAAACGCTCGATCAGCTTGGGAATGCCGTTGCCCACCATGTATTTGTATTCTTCTTCCGTATGGGGCGCAAAGCCCATTTCGGCCAGCGTATGATTGGCCGCGGCGGCAAGATCGCCGATGGTGTTCAGCAGCGTGCCGTCAAGATCGAATATCACAGCTCGATACAAAAGAATCAGCTTCTTTCAAGAATGAGAATAAAACGCGGTGCGGTTCCTGCACAGCGGCGGAAAAGCACGGTGACGCCGCTCACAGCGTGAACGGGATTTCCCGCGCCAGATATTGCAGTACGCCGCGCACGCGGTACTGCAGCCCGCAGGGCAGGTGCACCCGCACGTCGCACCGTCCGCCGCTGACGGAAAATGGGTTTTCCAGCAGCGTATAGGAAAGATCCGGCGTGAACACACAAACCTCATGCCGGGTAAAAAAACGGGTATAACATACGGACAGCGTGCGGTTGGCGTTTTTGTGCAGGCCTTCACGGAAAAAGCCCTCCAATGAAACCAGCAGCCCAGCGAGGGCAAGCACCACCGGTACGAAAAGCATGGGCAGAATCTGCGGCATTGCGTAAGAGGCCACGCCGCACAGCGCCAAAGAAAGAGCAAGCAGCGTGCCGGGCTGCCAAAGATACTGCACCGGGCTTTTGCGTGCAGGCATGCACAGCGGACCGTCCGGCGGGCAGAAGTTGGGCAGCAGGCGCTCCACTGTCCGCTCTTCCCCTTTTTTATAGACCAGCACGGGCAGATCGCCTCCGCGGAAGCTGCCTGCGGAAAGGTATACCGGATAGCGCCGCAGAAGGCGCGCCGGCGGCGTAACGCACACATCGCAGGCGGACACACAGGCCACCAGGATACGCCGCTCGATGAGCGTGACAAAGCCACCTTTGCTGATGATGACTCCGCCGTTCCGGCATACCTTAAAGCCTGCCGTGTGCAGCAGCGCATACAAAAAGGTGAATCCCGTCACGGCAAAGCCCAGCGTTACCAGAAAAGCCAGGCCCGTGGGCAGATACCGCGCCGCAAACAGCTCGGCCTCATGAAAAGTGTCCAGCGCGATTTGCTGGAAATTCTGCCCCAGAACCTCATCCAGCTGTTTCACACCCCACAGGGCAAAAGCGCTGCTGGTGATGATATTGGCACTCAGCATCACGAAGCTCAGACGTTCAAAGCCCGTGGGCTCGAATACGGACGTATCGCTGCGCACAGGCAGAAGAACATCCGCCACCGCAGCCGCGTCCTTTTTATGAAGAAACATGGAATAACTTTTGGGCGAGGCGTTCGTTTTGAAATACAGCGTTATACGGCTTGCGCCCAGCATGCGGCAGTACAAAGGGCGGGCGATCTCCAGCGCCGCGATGCTGGCTCTGCCGAAGGTGTGATAGCTGCGGTAAAACACGCCCTGCGTCACCTTTACGGCGCCGTCCTCCAGCCGGAAGGCTGTGGCACGCCAAAGAGCCAGCGCCGCAGCAGCGCAGGCCAGCAGGATAACGGCGTCCTGCCGGAGCGCCGCCCAAAGGCTGTCCAGGTCGAACGCAAGTAGCGCCTGAAGCATCGGTACCAAGCACAGCAGCAGGCCGTACCGCAGATAATGGACCGCAAAAATGATATGGAACCGGCGTTGCCTGTTCACAGCAGCTTCCCCCCGTGCGTCAGCTTGGCGGAAAGGCACTCCGCGTCCGCCTTGCGCATACCGGGCACCAACGTGGTGCAGCCGCTGGAGTACAGGAAGAACAGGCAGGTGCCCGTCATGCGCTGCAGCGGCGTCTGCACGATGTGGCAGCCCGCAAGGAACCGCAGCGGGATGCGCCGCGTTACGGGAAACAGCAGGCCGCGCCGAAGCGTCAGATGGTTGCCGCCCACACGCACGCAGGACGAAGCCAGCCGCGGCGCCAGCACACCGAAGCACGCCGCAAGCCACAGCAGAAATACCGCCAGCGTCGGCGTAAAGAAATTTTTCCAGAACGGCAGGCACAGCATCGCGCCCAGTGCGGCGCACCAGCCGCTGACGATGGCGGCGCCGTGCCGCGGGACAGAAAATTCCATAGATCTTCCTTTCCGCCGAAACCGGGAGCCGCCCGTGCGGGGCTATTTTACGTCCGCCAGGTTCCAGCTTTGTGCCAGCTCGTGGAACGCCGTGTTTTTGGCCAGCACCACGACTTTATCGTTCACCAGGATCTGCGTATTGCCGCGGGGGACGATCAGCTCACCGTCCCGCGTGATGGAAATGACCACCGCATCCTTGGGGATGACAAGCTCAGCCAGCGTTTTCCCCGCATGGGCGAAGCCCTGTGGAATGAGCACCTCGGTGAGCGAGGCC
>OLVT01001667.1_pt1 | contig 17589 bp, 13 predicted proteins | sample 1673241 | NCBI WGS metagenome assembly OLVT01 (sample SAMEA3178936, study PRJEB25190) | human gut metagenome | biome: human gut; feature: human-associated habitat; material: faeces | place: Austria | collected 2013 | reverse complement strand
ATCAAGGTTTTTTAAAGAATTTTGACATAAAAAATAGGTAGTATTTGACACTACCAAAACCAGAGCAAAGGAGGAGTTATGAAAAACAGGCTATTAAAAAAACACAATAAAATAATTGCGGTTTGTCTTGTCTTATTTGGCGTACTATATCTATATGCGGGGCGATCATTAAGCTTTGGAGCATGGAGCTCGCCTCAAACGGGATTTATGCCTAAGGTATCCGGAGTTGGAATGGTTATTCTGGCATTGATTAACTTGATCACGGAAATGCGGCAGGAAGATGAAGTGCCGGAGGATTTGCGCCAGGTGAATTGGTGGAAAGCTTTTCTGTATATCGCAACGTGCGCTGTGTATGTGGGAATGCTGCAAATTGGGTTCGGATATGTGATCGCAACGCCGATCTGCCTGTTTGCGATGATCAAATTCACAGGAATTAAAAGCTGGCGTGTACCGATTCTGACTTCTCTTATTGTAACCCTTTTCTTTTATGGCATTTTCAATGTTATTATGGGGGTTTACCTGCCTCGTATTTCTATTTTTTAGTTTTGAGCGACAGAAAGGGGGAACATGATTTGTTTCAAAGTTTTGCTTATCTAGGACAAGGCTTTATAGACTGTATGTCTCCAATCAACATTTTTTGCTGTATTATAGGTGTTTTAGTGGGGACATTGGCGGGGGTATTGCCGGGGTTGGGAATATCAGGTTCGGTGGCAATTCTTCTGCCGATCACGTATAGTATGGATCCCTTGACTGCTCTGATTATGGTTTCAGGAATATTTTTTGGTTCCCAATATGGATGCGCAATCACATCCGTTTTGGTCAATATACCGGGAGAAGCGACTAGTATTGTCACCTGCTTTGACGGCTATCCATTGGCAAGACAGGGAAAAGCTGGTAAGGCGCTGGGAATTTCCTCAATCAGCTCTTTCCTTGGGGGAACGCTGGGATTGATTTTTCTAACGGTAGCCGCGCCTCAGCTTGCCCGGCTGGCTGTAACCTTTGGGGCACCGGAATTTTTTACAATTGTAATTTTTGGCCTTTTGCTTTTAACCAATGTTTCCGGAAAAAATATTTTAAAAGGCGCTGTAATGGTCTTTACCGGTTTGATGCTTGGCTGTGTCGGTCTGGATGCAACTTTTGGCAATCTCCGGTATACCTTTGGCAATGTAAATCTATATAAAGGCCTGGACTTCATTATCTTTATCATGGGTGTTTTTGGAATTACGGAGCTAATGTATACTATTGCGGCTCCAGAGGATAAGGGAGATATTTTTTCCTTCAAATTCAAGGAACTTTATCCAACAATTTCAGAATTAAAAGAGGTGACTCCGGCAATTACACGAGGCGGCTTATTTGGATTTATTGTAGGTCTAATTCCTGGTCCAGGCTCTATGCTTGCTACATTTGGTTCATACGGAATCGAGAAAAAACTAAGCAAACATCCAGAACAGTTTGGCAAAGGCGCTTTAGCTGGGGTGGCTGCCCCGGAATCAGCAAACAATTCTTCTATGTATGCCCAGATGGTTCCCTTGCTCAGCCTTGGAATCCCATTTTCTAGTTCGATTGCACTTCTTATGAGTGCATTCATGATTCATGGAATTACGCCTGGGCCAATGTTGATTAATCAGCACCCAGATTTATTCTGGGGGTTGATTGCTAGTATGTTTGTAGGAAATATTTTGCTGTTGATTACTAATCTTCCTCTGGTAGGGGTATGGGCCAGTTTGCTTAAGGTGGATTTCTCACTCCTTATGCCGATTATTACATTCATTACGTTTACTGGCGCTTTCGCAATAAATAGCAGCATATTTGATTTGGGGGTTATGACCTTCGCGGGTTTGATCGGTTTTTGGCTGAAGGCGGGAGGATATGATTTGTCAGCGTTATCCCTAGGAATGTTTTTGGGAAAGACGTTGGAACAGAATTTGATTACGACGATGGTAATGTATGATGGAAGCCTTATTTCAATGATTTTTGACAGGCCGATTGGCGGAACATTTATGGTGATTATCATACTGATCATAATTTATCTGGCAGGGCAAGGTCTGCGCGGTTATATGCGCGGTCGAATAGATAAACAACAAAAAGGAGGAGAAGTGTAAGTGAAAAAACGATTTTCTATGTTACTGGCAGTTGCTATGGTGATGTCATTGGTTGCATGCAACGGTAGCAAAACGGCTGAAACAACGGCGGAAGCGGTTCAGGCAGAGAACGGTTCGGAAAGTTCAGAAGCAGCAGACGGCGATGGGGAGGCACAGGAATTGTGGGCCCCAGAAAAAACGGTGGATTTTATCGTTCCATTTAATGCTGGAGGAAGCTCAGATCTACTTGCGAGAGTATTTGCCAATCAGGGAAGTTCTTACTTTGACACAGAGTTTGTGATTATTAATGAAGGCGGGGGATCCTGTTCCATTGGCTTAACAGATTTAATTACCAGAGAGCCAGACGGATACGCAGTTGGAATTTGCAACAATGGGGTACCAACGCTGCCCTTGTCTATGGAAACGCCCTATGTTTATAAAGATGAGCTGGATGCAGTATGTATGTGGGGGATTGCGCCTTATGTAGTTGTAGTGAATGCGGATAGCGAATACCAGACTTTAACAGATTTAATGGATGCGATAAAGGAAAATCCCAACAGCTTAGTAAGCGGCGCATGTTCGGCAGGATCGAATACGCATATTGAAATGGAAATGTTGGCCTACATGGTGGATTCTGACATTAAAAGCGTCATTTTTGACGGCGGTTCTTCTGCTATAGCAGCGCTGCTGGGAAATAATATCGATGTTACCGTTCAAACACCTACGGACGCAGCGCAGTATATTGAGTCGGGAGATTTGCGCTGCGTGGCAGTACTGGCAGAAGAGAGAATGACAGATGAATTGTTTGCGGATATTCCCACCGCCATCGAACAGGGATATGACTTGACCAGCGAGTGCTTCCAGGGGGTTGGAGCGCCAAAGGGACTTCCGGATGAAGTGATTGCCTATTACGAAAAATGCTTTAGCGAAGCCCTGCAGGATCCGGCGGTAGTAGAGGCGATCAGCAACTTGGGATTTGAAGTGCATTATGAGAACCATGAGGAATATCAAGCCAGATGGGACCGCACAGCGGAGGAATTCCAGACGATTGTGGATACGTTGGGTGACCGGCTTGTAATTTCATAATATTAAATCATGAGCCTTAAGGAGGAGGTAAAAGTGAAACATAATCCCGATTATCAAGACCGCATTCTTGAAATTCATGGCCCTAATATGTTTAACATGTTCCATGTGGAAAGAGCAATCAATTTTGCTCAAAAACATGATTTGAACGGCCTGATTTTCCACTGCAATGAACTGCTGGACCGGCTGGTATTACCGTCTAAATATTTTTCTAAAAGAGATAGTTTGGCGAACTGGCCAGTGCGGGATGCTACGCTGATGAATAATCAGTACTATATGCACGGCGTACTGAAAAAATGTAAAGAAGCAGGTTTGAACTTTTATGCAGAGGTTAAGGAGATTTATTATCCACAGGAAATTTTAGAATTGTTTCCCTGGTTGCGTAAACCGAATGGCGCTGTTTGTCCAACTGATCCATTTTGGTGGGAATTTTTGGAAGAAAAAGTTCGGGAATTTGTTGAATTATTTCCGGATATTGCAGGTATTGTCGTCAGCCCCGGAACGCGGGAGAGTATGGTTTCACTGGCAGCGAACCGTTGTACATGTGAACGCTGCAAACATTATGATGTTGACCAATGGTATCGGGAATTGATTGAAGCTATGTATCGCCCGCTGAAGAAAGCAGGAAAACGTCTTGTGGTTCGTGATTTCAGTTATACGTCGGATCATCAGTTCGCTATGGTGGAAGCGGCTAGAGAGGTTTCGGAAGATATTACGATGGCACTTAAAAAGGCTCCCCATGATTATTATCCAACATTTCCGGATAATCCGGCAGTGGGTAAATGCGGCGGGATGCGGCAGTGGATTGAATTTGACACTTGGGGCCAATATTTTGGGTTGGGTGTATTTCCGTGCAGCATTGCGGAAGACATGCAAGGACGGCTTCAGAGATATCTGGAAAAAGGAGCAAGCGGGGTGATGCTTCGGACAGACTGGGAGATTATCAGCCAAGGCAGTGTGTTTAATTCGTTTAATCTTTTGAATTTGGTCGCGGGGGCAGCGCTCAGCAGCGACGTACATACAGATTTGAACGAGATTTACCGCAAGTGGGTAGCGGAGGGCTTATATAGTCCCTTGATCCATGACAGCTTTTATCAGGAGCCATGTATTCCCACTGCTCCCAATGCGCCGGAAATTTTACAGGAATTGATGAAACGCTCCTGGCAGATTCAGGAGAAGATTGATTATGTACGTGGCCATGTATTTCAGGAAAATGTTCAGGTTTTTGACAGCTATGAGGTAGCAGTTGATATGATGATTCATTTTCACTGCCGCGATGACTGGGATCCGGGCGCTTCTGCTAAGGTGAAACCAACAAAAGAGAACTTGAACATTATTTTTGCTGAAAAGGATGAAGGCGTAGCGCTGGCAGAAAGCTTGAGGGGGCTTGTAAAGCCGGAAGAGCTTGGCGTGACGGAAGAAATCAAAAAGTATTTAGATTTTATGCTGGATATGTATATTCTTTACGCCAACATTATGCGTCATCAGGCACATACGGTATTTCTTACGGAAAAGGCGCTGGAGAGTAAAGGGAAGGATGATATTCAGGCGGCAATGAAAACGCTTGTCGGATATGAGGAAGAGGCGGAGGCTTTGAACCGTGCGGTTAAGGGAAAAGCATATTCGAATGAAATCGAATGGTGCTTGGATGGAGATCGTCTACTGCGCTTTAAGAAAGATGTAGCTTGCCGACTGGAAAGCATCTAAAAATCAAATAACAATTTCATATGGTCTTAAGAGAAGAACGGATAACCCAACCAGGCTGTCCGTTCTTTGTTATATCTTAAAGCAGTAGTTCCATAAATTGTAAATAATCAAATGTCAGAACCCCATCTTTTTGCAATCAGCAGGTTCCAAAAGACGGTTTTGCAGAGCAAAACGGATGCGATGCGGAACGAGCGGACTTAACCTGTAGCTATTGAAATCGGTAGATACTTTTAGAAGAAAACCGCTATTTTTTCTGGTGCAGTTCAACAAAGATCTCTAAATCAAAACTGGATACTTTGGATCACAAAACTCATAATTCGGATTTTTTTGCGTCCGATTTAATGATGAAAATAAAAAAGTGTCTCCAGCCGGAGCGTGTTCCCGGGATATGCATGTGTGAGACCGGACACCTCCGATACGGGCGAAACCGCACTCCTCCCGGAACTGGCGACACACCCATTATACGGCGGGCAAATAGAAATTTCAAGGCTTGTTTTTGATAGTATTGGTTATAATAAAACGAAGAGCCGACAGATTACCGGCCTATCGGAAAGGAGAGAAAAATAATAATATGAATTTGGAAAACATTTTGTCCGCCTATGCTGCTGAACTGAAGCGACAGGAAAAAAGCAGCAATACGATTGAAAAATATCTGCGCGATGTGAGAGGGTTCCTGCTCTATGTTGATGAGGAATTTCCGGCTAAGGAGACAGTCCTGGAATATAAGGCAAAGCTGAAGGAAAAGTATCGGATCAGCAGTGCCAATTCGATGTTAATGGCGGTGAACAGCTATCTGAAGTATAAGGGAGTTGAAAATTGCTGTGTCAGCACGTTCCGGCAACAGAGAAAAATATTCTCCGATGAGGGGAGGCTTTTGAAACGGGAGGAGTATGAGCGCCTGGTCCGGGAAGCCAGGAGGAGAGGAATGGAACAAATTGAATATATCCTTCAGACGTTAAGCATGACAGGGATTCGGGTGGGAGAGCTGGCTTTTATCACCGTAGAAGCGCTTCAGGAGAGAATGGCGCGCATCCACTTTAAAAATAAGGAGAGGATCATTCTTATACCCAAATCGTTGAGGAAATTGTTAAGAACATACTGCAATAAGAGGGGAATCAAAAGCGGTACTATTTTTACAGGAAGGAGTGGAAATGCATTGGACCGCCGCTGGATTTGGGCACAGATGAAAAAACTGTGCGATGGAGCGGGAGTGTTGGCAAGTAAAGTATTTCCTCACAGCCTGCGCCATCTGTTTGCCCGCTGCTACTATGAAAAGGAAAAGGATTTAGTAAGGTTGGCAGATTATCTGGGCCACAGTAGTTTGGAGACTACACGGCGTTATACAGAGATCAGTACGGTGGAGGTTTGTATGAAACAGCTGGAATTGGGATTGTGGGTGAAGGAGATAGAAGAAAAACACTATAATGACATAATGTAGATTATGTCATTATGCTGCAATTAAAACGCAAATTAATTGCTACATATAAACAAATTATATCACTCAATCTTTTATATTTCAATCCATTTTCAGGAAAAACGACGGACAAAAGATTTTTAAGGACATGAAAAAAAGCCCTTGGACATGCATTTTGCCGGAGGGGAATAAATTTCCTGATTTCTAAGGCAAAGTCTCCTTATCTATTTCCAATTATTTCCAATTAAATAAATTTTCTGTATATTCGGAAAAAGAAAGACGTCGGCAGAGGCGTTTTCTGCCTCAAGAGCCAGACATAATCTACATTATGTCGTGGAAGGAGGCGGTTTATGAAAGACGATTTGACAGGAAAAACCTTTGGACGGCTGACTGCAATCCGGCCTGTTGCAAAGGCTGGAAGCAGAAAGCGCTTTTGGCTGTGCAGCTGTGTCTGCGGAAAGCAGACAGAAGTGGAGGAAAGCCATTTAAAAAGCGGACATACCAAAAGCTGCGGCTGTTACCGCAAAGATTACGCCAGGCAAAGACTGCATGACCTGACAGGAAGGAGATACGGCAGGCTGCTGGTGCTTGGGCCGGTGGTGGAGGCGGACGGCTCTATACGGAACTGGGAATGCCTTTGCGACTGCGGAAAAAAGGTGATTTGCTACAAGGAAAATCTATATTCCGGCTCTACTCGAAGCTGTGGCTGCTTTCAGGCACAGTATCGAAAAGCTCAAATGAAAAAGACAATCCATTTTGTAGACGGAACGTGTATCGAGAGGATTGTCAGCCGGAAAAACTGCGCCAACAATACGACTGGACATCGGGGGGTATACCGTAAAGGCAGTAATCGATGGAGGGCGGCCATTGGATTCCAGGGCAAGGTTCACTATTTAGGAACATTTGACCGGTATGAGGATGCGGTGAAAGCCAGGGTGGAGGCGGAAAAAAATATGTATGATGCATTCCTTGACCGATATTGGAAGGAGCAGGCGGGAAAGACATTATGAAAAAGCGAGAGGAGGGAGACGAAATGGAAAAGTCTAAGCAGTCATGGTATCGTACAAGGCAGCGGCTGAGCGCTTTGATTTTGGCTGCGGTTATGACATTGTCCAATACAGGAATGGTCTCTGGCACCGCATTGGGAGCGGAGAGCTCCAGAGATATTACATTTTCAGTTACAGGAGCTGAACTGGTTCGGTCTGTTAAAGAGGCCGTAACAGAGGAACAGGAGGTACGGGCGGAGGATATTGAGTTTACCAACGGAAAGAAGGAACGCTTTGAGAAGCTGTTCTTTTCCGAAGGGAAACTTTACGAGGCATATCCGCAGTTCCAGGAAGATGGAGGCCTGGATGCGCAGCTGAGGGTATTTGTGCGTATGGACTCCGAGCTGGAAGGAGACGAAAAACAAGTTGATGGAGATGAGGAACTCATTTTCCTCTATGTCAACCATACAGATGAAACCATCCGCTGCCGTACAGAGATCACACGTACAGAATTGGATGGTCAGGAACATGTTAAAAAGCTTGGTGCTGTAACAATCAAGAGCTATGAAAATGTCTTTGGCGAAGAGGGCGATCTTGGAACAGTGGATTCGGCCACACCTTCCGATGCCCGGAAAGAAATTGATACAGCTACCCCTGCGGACGCGGAATGGCAAAAAGATACCACGGAGGTTCAACGCCGTACAGAGAGAAAGCTGTCTACACCTTCTCAGGCGGAACAGGATCAGGAGGGAAAGACAGAAACAGTCAAAGCGGGCGGAAGCGACCTGGCAGGCCTTAATTGGTGCAGCACTGCGAAGGTTAAGGTCACAAGCCTTAATGAACTGAAGGCATTTGAAGATGTTGATGGTTTCCGGGTGGAATATATTGTGGAGCCGGAGGAAGAGCTTGCAAAGATCAAGGGACCAGTGATCGTTCCAAGAGGAGACAGTCTGCGTTTTCAGGTGAACCCATCAGACGGCTATGGGATCACGGCAGTTACGGTTAACGGAGAAGAAATTTACTCCGACATGGAGGATGAGCTGGCTTCTCCATCGAATGCCGAGCCCAGATTAGTGAAAACGCTTTATGAGTTGGAAGAACTGGATCAGGATGCCCAGGTTGTAGTCCATCTGGAGGAGGCATTGGACAGCTTCTGCAAAGCGGAGATCGTTGGAGGAAATGTCTATGAAACCATTCAGCAGGCGATTGATGAATCGGCAGATGGAGATACAATCCGGATCCTGGCAGACACCAATGGCGAAAGTGTAAGGATTGAAGAGAAAGCATTAACGATAGACCTGGATGGACATATATGGACCGGAATGGAAAAGGATTCGGAACAGAAGGATTCGCAAAAGGCGGGATCTGTTATTACCGCTGAGGACAGTACTTTGACTATTATTGGTTCTGGAACAATCCAGGCCTCCGAAGGCTATCGCTCGGTTACGCTTAAAGAGACGGATCTTACCATCGGCCAGGAGGATGAGGAGGGACCGGAAATACTTGGCGGCTCCTCAGAAGGACTTGGAATTGTATACGAGTCGGACAGCCTGAGGGGAGGAGTGATTTTAGCTTGCGGAGGAAAGGTCACTCTAAACTCCGGGAGGATAGCGGACGGATACGTGGAAGGCGAACCCCAGGAGGCTACTCCATCAGACGCCGGACAGGCCTGCGGCGGAGGAATCGCGGTTATTGAGGGAGGTTTCCAGATGAACGGGGGAACCATCGAGAACAATGCCGCGGATTATGGCTATGGAGGAGGACTTTATGTGTCCTCGTCAGAAGATCTGATCATAAAGAAGGGTGAGATTTCTCAGAATAAGGCGGCAGATGGACTTGGCGGAGGACTTTATTTTGAAGGCTTAGGAGAAGAACCGGCAGATGTGCGGCTGAAGGAGGTTGCCGTGAAGGAAAATCAGGCCCGGTTCGGAGGTGCGGCGGTGATCAGCGGCAGCTGCCAGGTATTTTCGATCACAGAGGATACCAGAACCTATGAGAATCAGGCGTTGGGCGATACGGAGATTCCAGGACTGGAAGCCAGGATATCCGATGAATTTTTGATCCGCGCCCAGGATGTGAAGCTTTCCGATGAATTTGAAGCGGACGAGGCCAGTGCGGATGGAGACGTTACCCTCCACAGAATTGAGGGGGAGGAAGGATTTTATACCCTTGCTTATGGCGGAAGCTCCGATTTTGACGGCGAAGCGAAAGGATATTACAACCGTAAGTCTGAGGACGGCATTCAAAGGTATATTTTAGACGATACCCTGTATTATGAGGATGAGAATATTTCCGTATCCATTCAAATCGAGGGTACAGCCACTGTCTCCGATGAGGAAGAAACATACAAAGCCACGCCTTCTGTCGCAGGCTCAGCTAAAGCAAAACGGGGACTGGTGCTGGAAGCGGTACCTATGGAGCATGAGCAGCCGGAGTACGAGGCGGCGAAGGCCTATGCTCAGGAAACCGGAGGCGAGGAGGGCATGGTTAGCTTATCGGCCATGGAGCTGAAGTTTAGCTACAGCAACAAGCCTCTGGATGTATCTGACTGCAGCATCACTGCCAGGATTACGCCAAAGGAACCAGTATTGACCGCGGCAAGGCAGGCAGCCGCTGTTTCCGGGAACGCAGCCCCTGAGGTGGAGAAAGGCATTGAACTGACTGCCCTCCAGGGAAGCGGGGACGAGCTGGATGAACTGGGAACTTTGATGATCGGAACAGATACCAAGGAGACTCCTAGGCTTGACGTACAGGTAAACAATGCGGACCGGATGCTGATGGTGTCCGCGCGCGAGGCTTCGAATCCGCATTTTACGGTGCAGTATTACGCGAATCTAATGGTAACAACTCAAGATTCAAATGGCTATTTAAAGATTATTAATACCGATAATGGAGGCACGAATCAGGGCGGAAAATTGCCGCAGAATGGGGATCTCAATTTGCCGACAACCGGGCTTTACATCGATCAAAATAATAATAATACGATCAGCGCAACAGTACAGCTAACAGAGCTCTATGAGCAAAATGAGTACAATTATTTCCAAGCGCCCGGTTTGCCCTATGTAAACATTTTCCGTGGAAATGGTAATTATCAGGCAAATGAAGTCTGGGTTCTTAAGGACGGAAAAGACCCATCGAGCCTTAACCGTGAGGATTGGAGAATATATACAGGTATTACTTTGCCTACAGAGTTGCACTTTACCAACAGAGCTGAGAATGCGGATGACACCACCATTTTGATCAAGGAGGGGACGGTAATCCGCCTGGTGGCTAATTGTACGAAAGACTCCTATACAAATGACGTTGTATTCTTTGATTATGATATTACATCAGACGGACAACATACTTATGAGAATGAATCTGCCCAGGGAATCAATCATCCTGGCAACTATGAGGGGAATGGCGCTAAGCTTGCTTTCGGAAACGCCAATACCGGTACAGGACTTCATACGCAAAACTGGAATGGAAATGAGCTTAACAAGTATAATAATCACGGATTTGAAGGCTGTACCTTCGGTCTTGTGACTGGGCTGCAGGATGGCAAGATCCAATACGCCTCGGGAGTCGATGCCCCAAATTTGTTCGATGAGGGGGATGCTGGGGGTAAGACGAGGTATGATAACTACGATCTTGTCTTTAAGCGGAACGGCGATACCTATACGCTGAGTTCTGTAGGTGGTACGAACCTGAAGAATCTAGACCGGTTTAGCAGGCTAGACCGATATTCCGATGGCGAGCCTTTCTGGCAAGACAGAGTTATATGGACGAATAATTTCTGGCCGATGGATGGGGTGTGGGGAAAAGATCCTCATAGCGGAGAGTACAATAATGAAGGCAGTTTTGCCGGAATTGATGGGGATAAAGAATATCCGCCCAGCGATGACAGTGCTGCACACAACAACCTTTTTGGCATGCAGTACAGCGTCAACTTCAAGTTGACAGAGGATTACGTAGGCCCTCTGGAATACTATTTCTTCGGAGATGATGACATGTGGGTATTCCTGGATGGAAGGCTGGTCTGCGATATCGGAGGTGTTCACAGATCTGTGGGAGCTTACGTTAATCTTTGGGATTATATTGCCAAGGGTGATGCGGGCGAACATACTTTGTCCTTCTACTATACGGAGAGAGGCCTTTCCGGATCCACCTGTTATATGCAGTTTACCCTTCCCTCGGTATCCTCTGTTGAGCCTGAATATTTTAACAGCGGACTGAGAATCGAGAAGGAAGTTAAAGGCCCGGCTGACCGGGAGAAAGAGTTTGAGTTTGAGATAGAGGTGAAATATAAGGGAGGCGTCGAACCGACAGACGATTATGTGATCGAACGCTATACTGTAGATGGCGTCAGGTATAACGATAATAATCTGCTTGAGGAAGGGAAAGGGAAATTTAAGCTTAAAGCCGGCGAGCATATCATTATTGATTACCTGCCTCACGGCGCCACTTACACCATTACCGAGACTGGCGTTGACGGCTGGACGGTAAGCAACCGAGTTGACAGCGCAGTTACGGATTATGATGAAACAGCGGAAGGGAGTATTATAAATAATGAGAAGTTCCATACAGTCATTTATACTAACACCTTCCGCCCCAAGCTTCCGGATACGGGAGGAAGCGGAATCTTCCTGTACGCCTTTGGAGGAATGGGTCTGATGGCCCTGCCGCCTGTCTATAAGCTAGGCAGACGCAAAGAGAGGAAAACAAATCATTAAAAAGGAGAAATTGAAGTATGAAGCAATTAAAGAAATCTGTTAGCTTTCTGCTGACGCTGATTATGACGTTTACTCTGTCAATCACGGCATTTGCTACAGCTGAGGGGGACTTGGGCGGCGGAAGCATCACGATCAACGATGCCGTTCCTGGCGGGATTTATAAGATCTATCAGCTTTTGTATCTGGAAAGCTATGATCCGGACGGAGGAACAGACGGGAAGGGCGCCTACGCCTACAAGGCCAACAGCTCCTGGGAGTCTTGGCTGAAAGAACAGACTCAGTATGTAAAGATTGATAGTCAGGGTTATGTGACCTGGGTGGATGGAGCGATTGCGGCAGACTTTGCCAAGGCAGCCCTGGCCTACGCGGAGTCACAGGGTATTTCAGCAGATGGCCAGGAAACGGCTCCAGCCGCTGCAAGCGGAAATACATACTCAACGGTAACGTTTAACTCTCTGAAGCTGGGTTATTATCTGGCGGATACCTCAGTGGGAACTCTGTGCTCCTTAAATACGACCAATCCTAACGCGGAAATCAAGGAGAAAAACGATGTGCCAACGATCGAGAAGGAGGTACAGGAGGATTCCACTGGCACGTGGGGGGAAGAGAATACGGCTCAGATTGGCGATACGATAGCATTTAAAACAGTCATTACCGCCCAGCCCGGCGCAGAAGAGTACATTCTCCATGACGAGATGTCAGACGGACTTACCTTAGATCCGGATTCCATTGAGGCAGAAGTAGATGGCACTTCGCTGACGGCTGGTGACGAATTTACGGTTGTTACTTCCGGCTTGGGGGATAACTGCGATTTTCATGTTATCTTTGACCAGGATTACCTGGATAAGATCGACGCGGAAACCATAATTACCGTTACATACAATGCAGTGTTAAATGGAGATGCTGAAATCAGCGCGGATCCGAATACAAACAAAACAAAGCTGAATTACGGCGAGGACAGCCGCCTGGAAACCACCTGGGACGAAACCAAGACATACAGCTTCTATTTTGATATTGTAAAGACCAAAACGGACAATAAGCTTCTGGACGGGGCGAAATTTGAACTTTATGATGCGGAAGAAGGAGGGAGTAGAATTCCGCTGGTAAAGAACAGTGACGGTACATACCGGGTTGCCACAAAAGAGGAGCAGGAAGCTCCGGGCTTTGTTTCCGCTGAGATTGAGGCCGCAAATGGTCGGGCTGCCGTGAAGGGGCTGGATGCGGATACAACCTACTGGCTGGAAGAAACCCAGGCTCCCGCAGGCTACAATGTACTGGAAGAACGAGTAAAGGTTGCCATTGAAGGTGAAAATCTTTCCACTACTTTGACGGGGGATACCTGGACGGATGGAGATGGAGGCATCCACATCGTCAATGAAACCGGAGCTCTTCTGCCTACCACCGGCGGTATGGGTACAACCTTGTTTTACATAGGAGGCGGAGCGCTGATGGCCGGAGCAGCTGTGATTTTTGCGATTAAGAAGCACAAAGAGAATGAAGAATAGACGGCGGGGAAACAAATTTGCGACAATTATTTTGGCACTGATATTTCTTGCCGGGCTGTGCCTGATTTTGTATCCTGCAGTCAGCGATTACTGGAATACTTTGCATCAGTCCAGGGCTATTGCGGAGTATGCGAAAAAGGTAGCCCAGATGGATGCGGAGGACTATGAGCGGCAGTGGGAGGCTGCCAGGGATTATAACCGAAGGCTTCTGGAAAAGGCAGATCGGTATGAAATGACGGAGGAGGAAAGGGCAGAGTACGAGAGCCTCCTCAATATATCGGGGAATGGCATTATCGGAACCGTTGAGATTCCAAGTATTTCCGTATCTCTGCCTCTTTACCATGGAACCAGCGAAGGCGTGCTCCAGGTGGCGGCAGGTCATCTAGAGAGCAGCTCCCTTCCAACGGGGGACAAAGGGACTCACTGCGCTATCTCAGGCCACCGGGGACTGCCGAGCGCCAAACTTTTTACGGATCTGGATCAATTAGAGAATGGAGATACCTTCTCTTTAAAGGTATTGGATCGGGTATTTACCTATGAGGTAGATCAGATTCTGGTGGTGGATCCATACGATCTGGAAGCCCTGGAGATTGATCCCAAACAGGATTACTGTACGTTGATTACCTGTACTCCCTATGGTATCAATACTCATCGTCTGCTGATTCGGGGACACCGGATTGAGGTATCTCAGGAAGAGGCTGCAGAGGAAAGGAAAAATGAAACGTAATGGAAATGAAGGAAATAAGGTGATACGCCTATGAAAACAAAGTATGCTTTAAAATGGATTACGGCGGTACTGACCGCGGTGCTGCTGACCTGCTTTGGGATAACGGCTTTGGCCTATGAGCGTATTGATATAGACCAGGAAGCCAGCTTGACCCTGCAGTTTAACCGGGACAGCACAGGCTTTTCCGGTGTGGAGTTCCAGCTGTACCGGGTGGCGGATGTGTCAGACAGCGCCCGCTTTGTTCTGTCTGGTGATTTTGCGTCATATCCGGTTTCACTGGATAATCTGGACAGCTCTGGCTGGCGTGCCCTGGCTCAGACTTTGGATGCTTATGCATCAAGGGACGGGCTGGTTCCAATGAGGTCCGGCAGGACAGATGCGGCCGGGAAGATTTTGTTTGACCATCTTCCTACAGGAATGTACCTGATAACGGGGGATAATTATGTGAGCGGCAGGTATACTTATATCCCGGAAGCCTTCATGGTCAGCCTGCCAAGCCTGAACCAGGAAACGGATGAGTGGGTTTACCAGGCTTCGGCTGTCTGCAAATACAGTCGTGACTATGACCCGCCAGAGGGCGGAGGAGGCGATCCGAGTGATTTGAGCCGGAAAGTGCTGAAAATCTGGAAGGACGATGGAAACGAGGCAGAGCGTCCGGAGAGCATATCTGTTCAGCTGCTCAGAAACGGGCAGGTTTATGATACGGTAACCCTAAATGCCTCCAATAACTGGCGCTACAACTGGTATGAACTGGACGACAGCGATGAGTGGCAGGTGGTGGAAAACGGTACGCCTGAGGGCTATACAGTATCCATCAGCCGGCAGGGAATTACATTTGTGATGACAAATACAAAAACTACGCCAGGAGACTCATCCGGCGGTTCGGGAGACCCGTCCGGTAATACGGGAGGTCTGTCTGGTTTTGCGGATTCCGGATGGATGGGTCCGATCCTTCCGCAGACGGGAGTTCTGTGGTGGCCGATCCCCTTCATGGCTGCAGCAGGTCTGATTTTGTTTATCATTGGATGGAGGAAATGGAAACATGAGGAGAGACGGGCGTAACCATAAACGCTGGATGCTCCTGATGGTTCTAGGGCTGCTGCTGATTGCGGCAGCCCTTTTTCTGGGAGCCTACAATTTATGGGATGACAGCAGAGCCGGAATGGCCTCCAGGCAGATTGTGGAAAAATTGCCGAAGCCTTCTGAATCAGAACCTCTCTCCCTGGATCCGGATGAGCAGGCTATTCCGGATTACCAGTTAAATCCGGATATGGAGATGCCGGAGATGGAAATTGAGGGAAATGATTACATTGGTACGCTGGAGATTCCGGATTTGGATCTCTCATTGCCGGTGATGGGAGACTGGAGTTATCCCAAATTGAAAATCGCTCCGTGCCGTTACAGCGGTTCTGCCTATCAGGGAGGGCTTGTGATAGCCGCTCACAATTACAGCAGACATTTTGGAAGACTGAATCAGCTGCAGCCAGGCGCCCAGGTGAAGTTTACGGATATCGATGGGAACGTATTTGAGTATAAAGTGGCAGAAATTCAAAATCTGGAGCCTGCAGCCATTGAGGAGATGACGGACAGCGGATGGGATCTATCCTTATTTACCTGCACATTGGGCGGACAAAGCCGTATAACGGTGCGCTGCCAGAAAACAGAAAAAAGCGGCATGCTTTAATGCTTTGAGCTCCGGACATTTTATAGAGACATAGGGAATCATAAAAATAAGAAAAGCCAAGAAAAAGCCACGTAAAGACGAAATTCCTTCGCCAATACGTGGTTTTTAAGGAACCGCTTTTTTTATTCGTTTAATAAATCGGCAAAGGTAATGGAAAAGCCATCAAATATGCCGACAGGAACTGGAGTGTCAAAGGAATAGAAGGTGATAAAGGAATTATCTTCCTGGTAACGGTAAACAGTGGAAGCCCCCTTTAAAGGATCCACAATCCAATACTCTTTTACCCCGGCCTGTTCGTACAACGTATTTTTAAGGACATAATCCATCTTCCGGCTGGAAGCGGATACTACCTCGATGACCAGATCAGGAGCACCGGAACAGCCGGAATCCGTCAGTTTGTTTTTGTCACAGATTACGGAAACATCCGGCTCAACCCAATTTTTATCTTCGGCATCCAGGTTGACGGCGAATGGGGCAGGGTAGACTTCACATCTGCCGCCTTTGGATTTGATATGGGAGCCGATCGTCTGCGTAAGCTCAGATACTAATTTCTGATGAATCCGGCTAGGCGGGGCCATGTCATAGAACTGGCCGTTAATCAGTTCAGCCCGGTGTCCTTCCGGAAGGTTCCAGTAATCTTTTGAAGATGGCATAAGGTCCTCCTTTACTCAATAATGATAACGGAATCTTTGGATTGACAATATATGTTGTCGTACTCTGTGTTATGGCATCACATTTACTAAAGTGCCTCTACTCCCGGTACTGCCACTCTGAGTTTCCAAAAAGTCGGCAGATTGGTACTTTGGGCAGACATATCTATTTTTTATTGCAGTTTACGGAAACGCAAGATTTTTGAGGACAGACCTGACAGATTTGTGAAACATATTCTTATGTGGGAAATGGTTATAATAAACCGGTAAAGGCAAACCATGAGAAGCATGAGAGGAGAAGAGATATGGAAACTACAAAACCAGCAGAGAGGGAGAGAAAAGAAAAAATGGAGGAACTGCTGTCCTCTTACCGCTCACACCTTGAAAATCAGGAGAAAAGCGCCAACACGGTTGAAAAATATGTGAGGGACGTGAGAAATTGAAATACAGGGGGCAGCGGGAGTGCTGCGTCAGCGCTTTTCGCCAGCAGAGAAAAATGTTTTCCGAGGAGTCCAGGCTGTTAAATCGAAAGGAATACCAGCGTCTGGTTCAAGAAGCAAGAAAAAGAGGAATGGTTCGTATAGAATATATTCTCCTAACCCTTGGAATGACAGGAATTCGGGTAGGAGAGCTGGCTTTTATTACAGTAGAGTCGCTGAAAGAAAAGATGGTGCGGATTCAGTTTAAAAATAAGGAGCGGGTTATTTTGCTTCCGAAAACACTAAGAAAATTGCTGGAACAATATTTCCGAAACCAAAAGATAAAAGAGGGAAGTATTTTTGTAACCAGAACCGGAAAGGCTATGGACCGCAGAAATATCTGGGTGCAGATGAAAAAACTCTGCCAGGGGGCCGGAGTATTGGCCAGCAAGGTGTTCCCTCATAATCTCCGCCACCTGTTCGCCAGATGTTACTACGAGAAAGAAAAGGATTTGGTAAGATTAGCGGATCATCTTGGACACAGCAGTCTGGAAACGACCAGAAGATATTATGACAAGCAAGTATTTATGGAAAGAAAAAAGCTCTTGCCTGTATAACTAC
>OLVT01001665.1_pt1 | contig 17612 bp, 16 predicted proteins | sample 1673241 | NCBI WGS metagenome assembly OLVT01 (sample SAMEA3178936, study PRJEB25190) | human gut metagenome | biome: human gut; feature: human-associated habitat; material: faeces | place: Austria | collected 2013 | reverse complement strand
CTGTTGAGTCAATTTGGCTTGACTCGTTTTTTCATAGATTACTTGACACTACCCTTTATGAACCCCAATATTTCCGATACTCATCACAGACAACGTTAGCAACATCCAGCATTTTTATTTTATGATCTTCCAGCCACACAACCCGGTCACACATTTCTTCAATCTGATCAATGCTGTGAGAAACAAAAAGAACAGTAGTTCCGCCACTCATCAGTTCCATCATACGTGCCTTACTCTTATTCTGAAATCCTTCATCCCCCACGGATAAGATTTCATCTACAATCAGTATTTCCGGTTGAACTACTGTTGCGACCGAAAACGCCAGACGCGTCATCATTCCGGAGGAGTAATTTCGAATCGGCATATCAATAAAATGGCCCAGTTCGGAAAACTCCAGTATTTCATCATATTTTGATTCCAAAAATTCTTTACTGTATCCAAGGATTGCCCCATTTAAAAAAATGTTCTCCCGTCCGGTCAGTTCAAAGTCAAAACCAGACCCTAATTCAAGCATTGGCACAATATTGCCTTGAACCGTCACCTCCCCTTCTGTCGGTTTCAAAACACCTGCAATAATCTTCAGCAGTGTGCTCTTTCCTGCACCATTGCGTCCGATAATACCGACGACCTCACCTTTATTAACATGAAAACTAATATCATCCAACACCTGAAATTCCTCATATTTTAGCCGATGTTCTAAAAAAGCTACTGCATATTCTTTCAGGCTATTAATTTTATCATTTGCCATGCGAAAACGCATTGACACATGTTTTACATCAATCATAGAAATTTTCCCTTCGGCAATTAAATATATAAAACAAATTTATCTTGAGTCTTTTTAAACACAAAGGCTCCTACAATACATGTTAAAACTGCTGATAAGATACATGTTCCATACAGGCTTGGTGCTGGCGAAACACCATCAATAAATATGGTTCTTGCAAACTTAATCATATGGTACATCGGATTACAGGTTTGTATAAAGCGGAAGTGCGGCGGAATAATATTCTCCGGATAAAACAGAGGCGTTGCATACATCCAAACCATACTGATAATCCCCCAGAGATACTGGGTATCCCTAAAAAATACCATCGCAGCACTCAGCATCAAAACCATACCCACACAGAACAAGAGCAGACATCCCAGTACAAACGGTAGCAAAAGGATTGCTGGTGTAATTTTTACTCCCGTCAACATCGTCACAAGAAGTAACGGAATAATTGAGATAAACAGGTTAATAGACGTTGACGCGACCTTGGTCACCGGATAGATATACTTTGGGACATACACTTTTGTGATAAGAGAGGCATTGTATACAATTGACCCCAAACCTTGTCCTACTGCCTCTGAAAAGAAATTAAACAAAATAATTCCGGAAAGCAGATATACCGGATAGTTTTCGATTCCGCTTCTAAAAATCGTGGAAAAAACAATATACTGAACCAGCATCGTCAAAAGTGGGTTCAAAAAGCTCCACAAATATCCCAACACAGACCGCTTGTATTTTGTTTTAAAATCTCTGGCAACTAACTGTTCTATCAAAAACCGGTATTTTTTCCAAATAACAGAAACTAATTTCCCTTTTGTTAATTTTCCTTTGCTCTCCTGATAATCAGACCACGCCATATATGCCAGCAATATCACACCAGCTGCAGCCACCCACCCCCAATAGTATAAGCCAAACAAGCTATAATCTACTCCTTGAACCGACAGACTCAATTCTCCTGCAAAGGATTGACCATTAATCGTTAAAGATGTTTGACCTTCTAATACATCGCCATAATATAATGTCATTGCTTGTCCCGCTTGGCAGAAAGACTCCAAACGCAAAACCAAATCCTGCCCTCGATACCCCGATATAGGGCTATCAAATAACCAGACGTATTCCGAATTATCTTCCATTTCAGAAACATCAACTGTTTTTTGTGCTAATACTTCATGATCATTCGCTGATTCAATTGTGAGTTCTAAGCTACCGCTATTTTCTCTGGCATATGTTGCAACCATAAAACCAACCTGCCGCAAGGAATCAGCTCCCGCAGTAAAAATCTGTTCTACTACCTGTCCTTCCGTAAATTCCGGAATCACTCCCTTACTGGTTGTTCCAGTATCTGCACGTTCAATCTCTTTGAGCTGTACTCCCCCGATTAATTGAAACAGTATTGCAAGAAGTATATAAACCGCAAGAACAATTCCGTATTTTTTCCACTTAGCTTTCTGCATAACGTTACCTCAACATCTATAATTTATTGCTCATATAGTGCAATGATTTCTTCTTTAATCCGGTTCCAGTTTCTTTCTTGCCCGGTTCGTATTCCTTCAGAAATAAGCTTTTTTCTTAATAATTCATCTGAAATGATGCGTTTAATCTGCCGGACTGCCATATCTTCATCGCCTGGTGTGTAAAAAAGACAGTTTCTCTCGTTTTCTAAATACTCTACATTGCCGCCATTAGGCGCAACTACAACACAGCCTCCTGTAGCCATCATCTCAAGCGGAGGATAGGAAAAGCTTTCCAAAATACTGGATTTTATCAGTATATGACACTGGCGGTAAACATCCGGGACTTGGCTATAGGGTACTTTATGAAGGAATCGATCCACACGATACCAGTCTTTAGGTTTTCCCTGATAAGACATATACCATACCTCGAATCGGTCAGCAGGCAATTGATTCGTAATGTGGAAACTCTCATCCACATTTTTATAGTAATCATCGCTGTTGCCTTCTACCAGCACTCTAATCTTGCCAGAATAATCGCGCTCTTTCGGATAGAAGCGTTCAGTATCCAATCCATTAGGAGCGTAAAATGAACCTATTTTATATTCTGAATGCAGCCATTCTTCACACCATTTTGAAATTGTAAGATATTTAACAGGGATGCGAATCCGATAGCTTGCATTTGCACGAAGCCGTAAATCGTCTCCCGGCTTGTAAAAGTCTGTTTCAAAATTTTGGACCAAATAAAACCGTTCCCGAATTCTTCCATATTCGTAAAAGAAATCGCAGGTTGACCATAAAGTAGCTACACAACGGTCGATATTGCATTCAACCTGGATGGTTCTTCTTGAAATAACAGGGAATACGCGCCCACCACTTTCTAATTCCGTATCTTTTTCATAACCATCATTAAATATTGTTACATCATATCCTCTTTCCTGAAGAATTTCCGCATGCTTCAACGCCACCAAAGCACCACCGCTTATTTGAATCACCGGCAGAATATAAACAATATTAGGCTTCATCAACTTATATATTAAGTCCGAGTAAGCCGCACTGGCTGATATTGTTGTACAATGTTTCTTTACATATTGATATGCCTGATTGCCGATTTCGTGACGCAAATCACTATTTTCCACCAATTGTGACAGTCTATTAAACCAATCTTCTGTCGTGTTCTCACATAAAAGACCCGTTTCACCATTTTGAATCATTGCTTTAAAAGCCCCAACATTGCTGGCCAATGTCGGCACTTTTACCAAAGCTGCTTCCGACCATTTATTCTCGGATTTTGCTCTATTAAATAACGTATCTTCTAACGGCGCTATATTAATATCTACCGAGGCAATTAATTCCGGAAGTTTTCTCCACTGTGTCATTGGCGCAACTGTAATCCTGCTTTTATATGGTTCTAAAGTCGCAGGAATGTCCAACTCTCCCACCAGCAAAAGCTGCACACTCTCATATTTTTCCATCACTTGAATCAATGCCGGAAGCACAATTGCGAAATCCGGATTATGAGTTATACTTCCACTGAAATAACCAACTCGCACCTGTCCCTCATTTGGAGATATTTTTTCCCTGGCCGTTTCCGATAGTCGAATCATTTCTTCTGATACGACATTTCGGTTAATATAAACTTCTGATACATAATGTTTTAATTCCTCAGCTAAATCCTGAGTTGTTGTAATGGCTCCATCGCACATGGATAATAACTTTCCATTTGCAATTACGCCATCATCGTATACCTTTCTTTCCTCTCTCGACATAGTTTGAACATAAGGAATCGTCTCTGTATACTTCGTATCGACCATTAAATCATCAATATCATAGAGAACTGTTTTATTATATGAATGAGCTAACTTGACAAATTCCCCGATTTGTTCTGTGTACGGGCAGCGAAAAAAAATAAAAGTGCGAAAATTCTTTACCAAATCTAAAGATAGATTTGTATAGAACACCTCTGCTGAAGACAGATTCCCAGCACATAGTTGCTCCCGCTGATGGCTTACTCTGTAGCGGGATGGATGGTCCAGATAGCAGCCATTAATAAAAAGGACATCCATACAGCATTTCTGGGCCTTTTCAGCCTCAGAATACACCTTCTGTCCCGTTGCAACGTTTTTAATATATAAGCGGGTTTTTCTTATTAGCATTCCCGCTCCCTCTTCTTTTAATACTCTTCTTGCTTTTCTCGCTAGTTCATTTACATTCATCACAGTATTTCCTTATGTTTTAAGTGATATAGTTTTTTAAAAATAGGAAATGGCAGGATATCTCGCAATATTCTTGTCAATCGTGTATTGAGAGATAAATTTTGGTTCTCATATACAGCATTTTCAAACAATTGCTTATACCGTTTTCGATATTCCTCCTTCATCGGATGGTCACAAGGCTCAAACCAGGGCCGATTATACAATTCATTCATAAAGTGGACCATCACCGGCTTCTCCTTTGCCTCGTCCAATTCCTCCTGCCGCTCATAATAGCAGTCTGCCCGAAACAACGTCCGTATCTGCTTCAAATTATACATCAGCATGGATGGCATCAGATTGTATTTCGGCTCCAGAACTTCGATTTCATCCTGGCAGATATGGTTCAGTGTCCCTTCACTAAGCATCGGCGGTTTCCCCTGATGCCTGCGGATATAATCCAGACAGCCTTCCGTCCTGCCGTTTTTCCTCCATGTCTCCAAGTCAAACAGCACGACTCCGTCGCAAATATAAGGCTTGCACGGAGCGCATCCAACTCGCTTTTTTAACTTTGAAGAATAGGGCATCAACACGCCCCCGATGGTCTTTCCTTCCATTTTTCTCGTAAACAGCGGCTCCAAGGAACCCGTTACGATTACATCGCTGTCCAGGTACAAAATCCGTTTTTCCCGGATGATATCTCCTAAAAACAGTTTTGCATACACGGTTTTGGGGTGCCGGTCCCCCTCGTCAAAATGGATTTCCGGCAGCACATCTTCCAGTTCCAGAATGCGCACCTGTTTTCCAAACTTCTCCAGCTTTTTCGCAACCAAACGGCGGTTCTCTTCTGAAATCCCATCGGATATCAAATATAGTTCTGCCATCGGATTATGCTCGATTACCGATACCATTGAAACAATCGTTTGCCGTACATATCCATCATTGCAGGCATACACTACATTGACCACGTTAAATCCTCATTCTTTCTCCCGGTAAATGGCCGCCATCGTTTCCATATACCGGTCCATATTGTCAAACTGTTCTGCTCGCGCCAGGGAACGCTGACGCCACTGTTCATAGACTTCCGGACTTTCATGCAGAAGAAATATCTTTTCCAGAAATTCTTCATCACTGCGGCAAAGTTCCGGCGCTCCTTCTCCCAAAATCTCCCTGCACCCGGAATTATCTGTGGAAAGGACCGGAACCCCCAACAGGTTCGCCTCCGCGGCTACCAGGCCAAAGCCTTCCCATCTTGAGGTCATGCACAGAAGCTTCGCCTGGCGGATCAAAGGATACGGATTTGACTGAAACCCTTTTAATCCAATATTGTCCTGGAGTTTCAAATTGCTGATTAAATCCCTGCATTTCTCCAGAAGTTCTCCCTCTCCCAGCATCCATGCCTGAATCTCCAGCCATCCTCTCTCTTTTGCTTTCTTTACCAGTTCAATAAAGCGTTCGGGATTCTTTTGTTCCACAAACCGGCCTACGAAAATCATATCGCAGCCAGATTCTTCCTCTGGCTGCAAAGCCGGCAGCCTGGCAAGACTTCTGATTTGCCTGCCATCGACAGGGTTGCCTATTACCTGTAATTTTCCCCCGCATTTGCCGGCAAATACCATAGACCGAAAGATATTTTCCGAAACAGTCAGAATGGTTTCAATGCGCCTGCTGCATAAGGCGTAACACAAGGTTTTCCCGTTCCAGTTCTTCACCCACGGCGGGTCATAATGCAAATGCGATATCAACCGGAATCTCCCAGGAACCGCCGCGCACAGCACCGTCGCTGAAAAGTCGTGAGCGTGTACGATATCCGGCTGGTATTCGTTCAGTGCCTGGCTCAAATACTTTCTGTCGAAACGCTCCAGGAGCTTGAATGGCACCTGTTCTTCTTCCAGCTTCTCCCGGATTGGACCTTCTGTGGCAATGTAAAGAAACTCAAACTCCTCCCGGAGCCCTTTCATGATCGTCAGTACCACATTTTCCGCTCCCGAGTAAATTGAAGACTTTAAGACATGCGCGATTTTTAATTTTTCTCCCACATTCATCGCCTCAGTTTCCTTGTTCACTCTGTTCCTCGGAAGGCATATCCGGGTCGGGCATAACGCCTTCTGTGCTTTCTTTTAAAAACATGATCTTAGGGGTCATCAGTATCAGTTTCAAATCCAGCATAATGGAATATTTCCGAATGTACATCAAATCCAGCTTCAGCTTATCGTAAGCCGTTGTATTATACTTGCCGTACACCTGGGCGTACCCGGTCAGTCCCGCCTTCACTTTCAGCCGGTAAGAGAATTCCGGGATCTTCTTCTCAATCTCCGCTGCCAGCTGAGGGCGCTCCGGCCGGGGCCCTACCAAGGACATATCGCCTTTCAAGATATTCAATATCTGCGGCAACTCGTCCATCCTCGTCGCCCGCAGGATACGTCCGATGGGCAAAATCCTTGGGTCCTTCTCAGAAGCCAGGACCGGCCCGGACATCTTCTCTGCATCCACTACCATGGTACGGAATTTGTAAATCATAAACCGCTTTCCATCCTTGGTCAGCCGCTCCTGTTTATAGAAAACCGGTCCGCCGTCCGTAAGTTTGATGCTGACTGCCGCAATCAGGAATACCGGTGAAAACAGGCACAGCATAAAAACAGAAAACAAGACGTCCTCGCAGCGCTTCACCCACTGCTGCTCAATGGTAAGACCGATATTTCTGGACAGAAGAAGGGGGGTATCGAACAAATTCAGTTCATCGGAACTGCGAAGCAGCACATCGGAAATCTTCGGCACGCTGTAGGTCCGGATTCCCGCTGCGAAACAGTACTTTAAAATAAGATTCCGTTCGTGGGAGGGCATATCCCCGATCAGCACCGCATCATAATCTTCCATCTGCCCGCATATCCTGCTCATTCCCTCTTTGTATGAAATGGTTTTGCAGATTTCATACTTATCTTCCCGGGAATTCATCTTGTCCATTAAATGGTAATCCCGCCGGTCCCCTTCCACAAAGAGCAGCTTTTTCGGCGGGAACATATGCTGATAGACAGTCTGGAAGATTTCCGTCCACACCACAATAAACAAAATCTCCCCCAGCGTCATCAGCATTATGTAAATCGGGTTCACAAACCGCCGGTCAATCACCGCAATCTGCAGATATGTCAATACGTTGGTAAACAGCACCGATATAATCTGAGAATAGATTAAATTTCCATTCTTCAGATATCCGATTTTAAAACCGCCGTATGTATTCATGAAAAATGCCAGCAGGATTCCATAAATCAGAATCATCACCCAGTTTCCACGGCGGTAAAAGGGGCTCTGCAGGATATGTTCATTGTAGTATCCAATCCAGACCGCGGCATACAAAAGACATAGTCCCAGCAGCATAACCGCCCCGAAGGCCAGCTTCACCAGACGCTTATACCGCTCTCTCGTCGTCCTATCTTCCATCAAATCACTCAATTCTTCTTAAGTCCATATAGAAAATACTTATAAAACCTTTGTACAGTATACCATTTCAGCCCCTTTTTCGCAACTTTTCACCCTTCAAAAAACACTGGAAAAACTTTAATAATTTATTAATTCCTCCAGTTTTTGGACGTATTTTAGTCATTATCCGGCAGAAGCTTCACCGTCACCGAAATCCGCTTCAAAAGCTGCCCCTCCCTCAGGGTGATATCATCCTCATGGCTGGCATAGGGAAGCTCTCCTTCTTCGTCCTCCAGCTCCACCATAATCCAGTTTTGGGCCGCATACCGCGCCTCCTCTACGGCGTCCTCCAGATCGCCTCCGTCCGCCTCACAGCATTCCAAATCCGGAAAAAGCGCATGGTATCCCTTTCCATCTTCATGAGGAGTAAAAATCGCGGGATATACAAATGTCATTCTATAAAACCTCCTTTATATTTTCTCTGTTTTCATGACTAACAATCCATTTTATAATACCCTCTTCCGTATGGATCTTCAAGCCCTTCTATCAATAATCTTTGATAAATCAGACTCCTTTATAAGTAATCGAAAAAACATCCTTCCAAATCCGACGCAGAATACAGTTCAGTCTTTTGGAAGGACGTTTCTTTCGAAATACTATTTCTTACCGAGTACTTTATGAGTCCAGAATCAAACACCTCTGTGTTAAATGTGCGTATACAATCGCCAGAAAATGGCTGGAAGTCGGCCTCCGCTCCAGTGAATGTCCCGCCATCCCTTCCAGAAGCTGTCGCTGACCTTTCCACGCCACCAAAGATAAAGTACGGATATCCCGTTCTACCGCCGAGATGCTTGTGGAATATTTTCTGGCGATTTCCGGATACAGACATTTTGTTACAGAATAAATTCTGCTCTCATCCTCTTTCAGTAAAAGAAGAGCTTCCTCTGCATAGTGATATCCGATATAGCGCATGGTAATTCCCAGTCGAAAAAGTTCCCTTTGTATATCCCTATCCAGATATTTGCTTCTATTCATCTCCTCTTTTCCTCCCTTCAAATAACGCTCTCAGCTTTTTAACAAAAGCAATCGCTTCTTCTTCGGACATAACCGCAATAAAGCATGTCATAGATAACGACGAAAATCCATACGTTCCATGCTCCTGTTCAATATAGGACCTTGGCGAAACCAAAAGAGATTCTGCCATCCGCTCCTGGCTCCAACCACATTGTTTACGGTAAGCATAGGCCTGTACGCTCAAAAATTCGCGAAGCTGTTGATGCAAAATCTTTTTCGTCTCTTTCATAGCGCTCATCCCTCCCATGATTTGACAATATATGACATTGTACCGCACTCCCTAGTCATAAGCCATGAGGTATACCTCATATGAAGGGGGTTTTTCATTCAATCATCGTAAAGTCGTCTCATATCCGGGCAGATACGTCAAAAGCCAGCCCGAAGGCTGGCTTCCTGCCGATCTCTATTCTATTTTTGTCTTTCCCGAACCATCTCAGCCAGCTTCTGTGCTGTTTTCTCAACTCCAAGTACGCTGCTGTCTATGGTTAAGTCGTAGCCGTTCTCTCCGCCCCAAGACCGTCCTGTGTGGTGTTCATAATAAGTCTGCCGTTGCCGGTCCACCTTTTCCACCGCAGCCTGAGCGTCTTCCTGGCTCATTCTGTTCCTTTCCATAATTCTACGAGTTCTTTGTTCAAAAGGCGCAGTTACATAAACGGAAAATAATTCCGGCCATTCTCTAAGCACATAATTGGCACAGCGTCCAATTAGTATACAGGAACCGCGCTCAGCTGCTTCCCGAATAATCTCTGACTGGGCTTGAAACAGAAGATCTCCCATCGACACTCCTCCGGTCCCTTTGTTTCCACCCTTCATTTTTAAAATTGCTGCCTGGGTTGTTCTTTCGTCGTGAATAGCCAGAACTCCCCTCTCAATACCGCTCTTTTTCGATGCCAGTTCAATCAATTCCCTGTCATAAAATGGTATTCCTAAAATCCCGGCCATTCTCTCCCCAATCTCATGTCCGCCGCTCCCATACTGCCTTCCAATTGTAACCAATACCTTCTTCATTGCTTTATCCCCCTTCTGCGCCTCAAACTTTTAGATTCTTATTTTCCCACTAAAATTATAGCACGTTTTAGGGTAAAATCCAATCAACGCCAAGAGCTTTGCCACAAAGCATTTTCTCTGTAGCAAAGCTCCTTCCGATTTCTTTTCTAGCATTTCCTTCCTTCTGAAGCCGTTCGGCATAATCCCAGCCCTACCATCACCAAAGTCCACATGATGGGAGTTGCAATGGGAAGGTTAATATTCACTACCGCCTGCGCTCCATAGCACAATGCGGCAAAGGCGCAGCCTGCCGTATAAATATTTTGGCTTCCATAGCGAATCATCGTCCAAATGGAAGTTCCCAAAAATCCTAAATACGCAGCCAGCCCCAACGGTCCGATGGTCAAAAAATACTGCAAATATTCATTGTGGGCGCTGTCAAAAATCTGTCCATACCGCTGTGTTCCTTCTACTGTATCTGGCTTTACCAAAATGCCGAATGTATCCGGCCCAAAACCGAACAGCTGATGAAGAAATGGCTGATTCAGATAGTTTTTCATTCCAATTCTCCAGATAAATCCGCGATGGGTTCCCCAGTCATCATTCAAAATCACATAATTGCTCACCGCACTATAGCGCTCTGCATTTCCCAACACGTTTGCGTCCAGCAGCACAATCAGGACAGCCAGGATCATCAAAATCAGCATAATTCCCCAGGCCTTTTGCAGTCTTCCCCTCTGAAGCAGCCAGCTGTTCTTCACGAACCTCTCAATTCCACATAATAGCATGGCAATAATCCAGAATATAGCCACAACATATAAAAGTCCCGGAAACATTACCAACACCCGAAACAAACCATCCAGTTCCAGCACCTGCCCGCTCATATTCTGGCTGATCCAGTCTACAATTTGCACCACCGTAAAAAACGTAGCCACAATCACGCTGTACCGTTTCACTCCCTTCCAGTTCCGGAACAAATAGAGGGGAAGCAGTCCAAACATCGCCATCAGGGCCAGGTATGCATTGTCGCTCTGTCCCGTGATCAGCGCCGCCATGGCCACCAGCATACAGATATAGTGCCAAAAGCATTTGACGCCTCCGCCGTCCGTTGCGAACAGGAAGCTGGATAATCCCAGCGTCAGACTGACGAAAGCCGTATACGTGTTGATATTTCCAAATGTTGACGTAAAAATCGTATATTGTTCTTCCACAATACGATCTTTAAAATGAAGCAGATTTAGGTCCAGATAGTCCGTAATACCGAAAATACATACAAACAACGATGCCGCCAGGAACATTTCCAAAATTTCTGTTTTCATATGCCCCAGGCGAAAAATAATCAAAAAGGAAAGGCCGTAAATCAGAAGCAAAAACAATCCGGTAAATCTTCCCTCATTTCCCCAGAAGGATTCGTAAATATAATCCGACTGGATTGTGGAAATCAACGCTACCGCCAAAAAGGCCATCAGGAACCATTCCGGAGCAGTCAGCTTTTTTTTCAAATTTGAGAGACAGAAATTCCCAAAGAATTTCTTTGTATTCGCCCCTTCAAACATTTTCAAATCAAGAATCATCAACGTCAGACCTGTCACCAGAACCGCCAGCGCCAGCGTCAATACACTCATGTAATAAAACTGATATTTCGCCGGAAGGATATCATAATAAAAATTCTTATAATACAGAGGGAACACAAACAAAGCCGCGACCAAAAAGCAATCGCAGAATATATGGATCAAACGTTTCCCCCATATAAAAATCTGGCAAGTCTCCTCACGCATTTTCCGTATCTCTCCTCATCTATCGATTCTAAAGGCGCATCTTCCATGCCTTGATTTAGTATTATAACAGCTCCCTTCTTTTTTCACAATGTTATCCATCCACAAAATAAAGGAAAATCAAAAGAGTTTTCAACCTCTATCTACATTTTTTACCCAAAGCCCACAAAACTCTCGCTGTCAGTTCAATTCCTCTGATATATTCCTCAATAGTCAAGTGCTCATTTGGCGCATGATTATCTAAATCCGGGTCGTACCAACGAAACCTGAATAGCCGGAGCTCCAGAATCTTGGTTCACAGAAAATCCGGTGTCGTAGAGGGCCTGCAGGGATACATCACATAATCCCCATACACCTCTCTGGCTGCCTCTGCTATCACCGGCACATAGGGATTATCCACCGGCATCTTGGAGGGCAGAACTCCACCCTTCTGGACCGGATCATTAGTCAGGCGGATTATGAATATCTGAAACGTCGCCTCTGGGAGGATGAAGAATATACGTATTACTTTATTGTCCGATTCATGGCAGCGACTGGCGTGCGTATCAGTGAACTGGTGAAATTCCAAGTGGAAGACGTTCTGGACGGATTTAAGGATATATACTCGAAAGGGAATAAAATGAGAAGAGTTTATATTCCTATTACGTTACGAAAAGCAGCCCTTCAATGGCTCCAAGATGAAAAACGAAAAAAAGGTTCATTATTCTTAAATCGGTTTGAAGATCCCATCTCCGCTTCGGGGATACGCAATCAATTGAAAAATTTTGCATTTCGCTATCACATTGATCCGGAAGTGATGTATCCCCACTCTTTTCGACATCGTTTTGCCAAGAATTTCATAGAGAAATGTGGGGATATTGCTCTCCTGTCGGACCTCCTTGGACATGAAAGTATTGAAACCACGCGTATTTATCTTAGAAGAAGCAGCAGTGAACAATACCGAATCGTTAATAAGGTTGTAGATTGGTAGGAGGAGCGCAAATGGATGAACAAATCACAAATGAGCTGGAATTATTCAAAGAGTTTTTGAAAAAACGAGGCGCCTCAAAAAATACGATAGATTCATATTTGTCCACTGTTCGCCTTTATTTTTCAAGATTATCGAAAATCGATCTTATTAGCCTTCATCAATTTAGAATATATTTGATTGACCAATTTCGTGCGAATACCGTCAACACCCGGATTTTTGGAATGAACCAATATCTGCTGTTTTTGAAAACACAAGAACTTCTGCCTGAAGAACTACAGAATTTTAAGCTGTCATCCATCAAGCATCAACAAAAACCTTTCTTGGATAATGTGATTACCAAACGGGATTATGAACGACTGAAGAAAGGACTTAAAAATGACGGGAATATGTTCTGGTATTTTGTGGTTAGATTTTTGGCGGCCACTGGAGCACGTATTAGCGAATTAATCCAGATTAAAGTGGAACATATTCGTATTGGCTGTATGGATTTATATTCCAAAGGGGGTAAACTGAGAAGAATCTATTTTCCCGAAAAGCTCTGTATGGAAATGCTCTCATGGCTGGAAATACAGGGAAAAGATAGTGGATTTATTTTTGTAAACCGCAGAGGACAGCAAATCACTCCGAGAGGAATCAGCTGGCAGCTGAAAGTATTGGCCAAACGATACCGTATTCCGGTAGAAACAGTCTATCCACATTCTTTCCGCCATAGATTTGCTAAAAATTTTTTGAGTAAATTCAATGATATCTCTCTGCTGGCAGATTTAATGGGACATGAGAGCATTGAAACTACACGGATTTATCTAACACAGTCTTCCAAAGAGCAAAGTCATTTAATTGATAAAATTGTGACCTGGTGACAATTAGTCAACACATATGAAAAAGAGTAAAGTCCGTATTAGCTAGACGTTACTCTTTTTCATGACCTTATTGTAGTAAGAGTATATTTTCGTGTTCCTTTGCATAGGAGATTAAATCGGTGGTAAATCCGTTTAAAGAAAATAAAGCGAAATATTCCTTTCGATGGTTTTGATTCCATAGCACGGAGGAGGTTTTTTGACGAAGAGATGTCAAAACATCCAGACCCACTGCATTTTTCCAATATTTACATTCCCCGAATATAATATTTGCCCCTTCATGGTCCAATGCAACCAGATCAATCTCATCTTTACCATCCCACCAGCGTCCGGCACGGTTAAAATGGAAAGGCCACGCATTTTTTCCATTTAATTCCCAAAGAGTTTCCAAACAAACATTTTCATAGATATAACTGACGTGCTGGTCAATAAAATTCTGTCGTATCCTGCTCATCACAATTTCGCTATGACCGGATTCAATAATACTGAGATTAGGAAAAATGAATTTAAACCAGAATAGCAAAAAATTATCTTTGATTCGATAAAGTCCCTTTTTGCTTTTTTCCGGATTTTCCTCCGTTACCGGTACTTCTCTTTCCAGAATATCCAAATCAATTAATGTTTTTAGATATCTTGTCAAGCTTGTCTGCTTCATTTCCAGCGTACCAGCAATTTTGCCCAGTTTTTGGTTTCCGGCAGCGATTGTTTTGATAATCGAATAGTAACTCCCTACCTCGCTGACTTCTCTTTGAAGGAGGAAATTAGGCTCATCATATAAAAAACTGGATTTCTGCAGAACATTTCGTTCAATTGCCGAATAGATTTCCCGATCTCCCTGAAATAATTCAATATACTTGGGAATCCCGCCTGTTACAGAATAGTATTCGATCAGCTCCTTACGACTAAGTTCGGGGAAAAAATCCGCATAATACTGGAAAGGAATCTGCTTTAATTTGATTTGTCCGGTTCTTCTGCCATAAAGAGGACTGCTGTAGGCCAGCGTCTGGCTTTCCATCATTGAAATTAACGACCCGCAAAGGATGACCATAACATTTTGATCTTTTAATATGATATCCCATATCTTCTGGAAAACCGAAGGAAACGCAGGATTTGATTTGCCTAAATATTGAAATTCATCCATCAAGATAACCAGCTTTTGGCTCTGAGATTTTTCAATCAACACCCGAAATAAAATATCCCATTGCCGGATGCTGGAGGCCGCTAAAAGCTCATTGTTTGTGAAGCGGGCAACAAGTTCTTTAAAAGAATTTCGGTTTTGCTGCTCACTTTCCTCTGTGGCCAAAAAATAGATGGAAGGCTTATTCTCCATGAATTTCGTCATTAATGCGGTTTTTCCAACTCTCCTTCTTCCATACAAAATTACCATGGAGGCGGAAGGTGATTTGTATTGTTCTTCTAAAAAACATAATTCATTTTCGCGGTCAACAAAGTTATTCATATTGTCTGTCAGATCTCTGATCCCCAATCCCTCCTTCTAAAAAATGAAATTATTCACTACATATTATTATATTACAAATTATTATAATTTCAATCATAATAATTAAATGATTTTCTATAATTTCCTTTATTGGAAATATAATCACCTCGTAATGCAATTAGGAATTTCAGAGAGCAACCGAGGAATGGAAGAAATCCGGAGACAACTGGTTCTGGCTGGATGATAACGGCGAGATGGCTGTGGATCAGCTGATCGAGGATGATTCCGATGATAAGTATCAGGTTGTAATGTATACCAAGGATGCAGACGATGGAACGATTACTATGGTTGAGTTAGATACCGATGAGTTCCTTGATTACTGCACACCTGTAGAAGAGGGCGATGAGGATTATAATGAGGATGAGAGCATGTGGAAGGTTCCGGCTGCATATACCAGCAAGGATTCTGAAACTAAGTTCTATCTGGTAAATACCTCTGGTTCCATGGTTAAGAACAAATCCGCAGCTAAGAATGGCGATGACTACGAGTTTGATGTAGATAACTTCATCATCAAGAGCGTAACGATCGAGAACTAAAAGTTAACTAAGTTCTGAAATTCTAAAGGAAGTGCCGCAAAATCATTAAACATGGAAGACGATTTTGCGGCATTTTCCACATACAGACTTTCATGTCATATGGTAGTATAAAATAGTTTGTATCTTTGGGAAAAATGGCTCCTTTTGGTAAGAATTCAGATATGACAATTCTTATTGAAAAGGAGTATTTTTATGCCAGTAGCTAAAGAGCAGATATATCCGGTCCGCCAACAAGAGAAATGGACATTCCACCAAAACACTCAAAAGCCAGTATGGTGGATTACGGATCGATGTTCCTCGTGATCGTAACGAAGAGTTTGAACCGAAGCTGGTTCCAAAATACCAGAGAGATATTTCTGGCATAGAGGAAAAGGTAATTTTCCTGTACGCATGGTGGATGAGTACACGGGATTTGAACTGCAGGTACTGGATTACGCTAAAAATAATCACCAGTCGAGGCTCTATTCATATGACGATATGGCATAAGGCTTTGCAGCTTTTTCACGATTTCTATTATGATATTTCCTTCCTATCGTACATTTCCTCCAGCGTAACGAAGCGAACTTCCTTATGTGTCTGCGCATAAGATAATGCAGATTCTGAAAATCCGGATTTTGAGTAGAAGATAAAATATTTGTTTACAAATTGAGGGAACAGCAATGCACGTTGCTGTAATGTATAGATAACATCTGTGTCAAGAACCTCATTGCGGTATTTGCATTCTCCCAGCAACGCTTTTCTTTCTGCCTGGTTAACGGCCAAAATATCAATCTCTTCCTGCTTTTTCAGAACAGGATTATTTCCCCACCATCGGCCTAACTCCATAAGATCAAAAGGTAACTGGTCCTGGATGCCCAGCCATTCAATATGCTGCATACACATTTTCTCAAATACTCCTCCCATATAGTTCAGAAGGTCTGGCTTGATAATTTTCTCATAAGCCCGTTCTCCTTTGCCGGACTGAATTAAAAACATGCTTTGCGGGATATACCGATACCAAAACCGGAACATCTGGTCATGCAGACGGTAACTGGTTTTTTTCCGGTTTTCTTTTTCCGTTACAGCGCTTTCTTTTTCTACCAGTCCAAGAGCAATCAGTGCTTTCAGATAGGTGGATGTGTTGGAAGTTTCCAGCATGACCTTTGTGGAAATCTCATTCAGTTTCGTGGCGCCTCTGGCGATTGCTTCAATGATTGCATTATAATTGGCTGGTTCGTTCATTTCCTGCTTAATCAAATTCATTGGTTCTTCAAACAAATAGGCGTTAGGTTTTAAAAATAGATTTATTAAATTTTCTTTTATAGAAGCGGAGCCGTCTACCATTTCAAGATATTGAGGTACCCCTCCAGTAAAACCATACAGCACAGCTTTCTCTTCCGTACTATAGTCCGGAACAAACAAGCTGCTTTCATAATAGTCCATCGGTTTGATCAAAAATTGAGCAGTTCGCCGTCCGTAAAGAGGGCTTTTATATCCCAAAACCTGATGTTCCATGAAGCTCATAGATGAACCGCACAGAATGACCATGAAATTCATTTGTTTCCATTGCTGGTCAATCAAACTTTGAAGCAGTGAAGAAACACTTTTCTCCGCCTGAGCCAGATAAGGATATTCATCGATTACAAAGATGATTTTTTGTTGTCGGGCCTTTTGGGTAAGATAATGAAATGCGTTTTCCAGACTCTGAAACGGCGGCATGGCTGCCGCTTCCGTTTCCCCTTGAAAGGCATTGTAAATAGCGGTGCTTAACAGTTCTAAGTTAGCGGGAAGATTGGATTCCACAGCCATCATGTACACGGCTTTTTTATTTTTGATAAATTCCTGGATGATGCGGGTCTTTCCGATTCTTCGTCTTCCATAGATAACAGCCATCTGAAATCGGGTGCTGTGATATAGGCGATTCAGCTCAGTTAATTCTCTGGTACGGCCGATAAACATATACGACTCTCCTTTTTACTATTTATAAATATACTATACATCATTATAGTAAAATAATCCATACTCTTTTATAAATTTCTTGATATTCTTATCATTTCCCTTATTGGAAGTATAATCAACTCGTAATGCAATTAGGAATTTCAAAAAG
>OLVT01001661.1_pt1 | contig 17632 bp, 16 predicted proteins | sample 1673241 | NCBI WGS metagenome assembly OLVT01 (sample SAMEA3178936, study PRJEB25190) | human gut metagenome | biome: human gut; feature: human-associated habitat; material: faeces | place: Austria | collected 2013 | reverse complement strand
CGCCGCCAGCGTTCATCCTGAGCCAGGATCAAACTCTCCGTTGAAGAAGAGCGGGATGGGATCCATCCCGCGATCTTGACATAAAAAGAAAAAGAAATTGTAAATCCGGGGCAAAAGGGTCCGTAGCGGCCCTTCTGCACTGGCTTCACTGGCTAAATTGATAGTTTAAAGTGATTCCGTCTGTCCAGTATCCGGTTCTCAAGGTTCCCGCCTGCGGGGTGGCCCCCGCGGCTCGCTCAAGCGCTTTCGTGCTTGGCGCAAGATTGAATAATACGCGCGCCCCCGGGCCGTGTCCAGAACTATTTCGCCTTCGGCGTTATCTTCACATTCTGCACACATATGGGGTTCGGAGGGGGGCTCGAGGGCGCATTGCGGCCCCCTTATAGCCAGAAGGGATTCGGGCGCTTCGCGCCCTTCCCTGCATGTAGACGGGGCGCGCCCGGGGCGGGAAGGCGTTGCGCCTTCCATGCCTGCGATGCTTCCATATATATAGTGCGACGCGGAGAGATGCCCAATCCCACAGCGTGAGACGCGCGGGCGGGCGCATGGGAAGCGCAAGGCCCTTCAGCGCACCCATCCCCCGCCAGATTGATATCCAATGGCGTGGCGAAACTACCAGCAAGCTGCTGCGCTGATGGACGCAATCCCTGGATGGGCTCACCGCACGGCGCGGCATTGCACCGCTACGTGCCGCACGGACATGCTGCAGCGATGGAGCTCGCTCCTAGCCGCAAGGTACTCCGGCTATAAGACACTACGTTAGACGAGAGGTTTGTTCTGGCTCAAAAGGGCATTCCGGCATTACGAGACGAGGGGCTTGTTCTGGCTCATAAGGACAGATGGTTATTTCGTCGTATCGCGAGCAGATTCGAAACCTGCCTTCTCCCTTACTGACGCAATACCCGCTTTTTACAATCGGTCGTTAGTATGCGATTTAGGTTAGGCGGGCTCGATCGCGGATGGCGAGGATGGCAAATGACTGCAATCGCCGACGCTTGACTATGTTTGCACGTCTACTGATCTCGGCTCGGGTCGTCCGCGTAGGCTGATGGCGTTTGAGGAGGTTTGGCATGGGACGCGTGAAGCTTCATCTTGTGAGGTATATGGGTACGTACACCATCCTGATGTTCGTCAGCTTCCTGTTATGGCAAGCTGCCGGATGCCCCGCGGGGTCTTTAAGCGTAAGGGTTTCTGCTTGGGACGCCGCTTTTGCGGCGGGCGCGGCGGGCAATCCTCTGACGCTTGCTTCCGATTTCCTTATCGAATTCTCCCCTGTGGCATATCCGCTGTATTGCGCGATCAAGGGCTTTTGCAAGCACATCTCGGGTCGTAAAGGCGGGCTGCGTAAAGCGCATGGAACGCTCTACCGCGACGCGCCTTCAGTTTCCATCCACTAGAGGACTAGCCAAATCGCTTTGTTGATGCATTTCGCCATGGGTCGACTTGGGACCTGTTTAAGGGATGTTGGCGGTGCGGCATCCGCAACATGATTGCGTTCGTAAATTGGTATCTTCGCATGCTGGTAGGGGGATGTTTGCGTGATCGCAAACATCCCCTTTCTTGTTTAGCGGTTGTCGAATGCACGCTTTAGCGGTTACCGAATGCGCGCTATCGCAATCTTTGATTCGCTTCCTTTACTTGCAGTTGTCAATCTACGGCACATGCTGTTTTCTACGTTTCCGCGAAACGCCCTGAGCTTCCGAGCCGTTACACCGTTACTATTTTATGTAGTGCATACCGCGGGGCTGATGCGTCTGCCGCTTCGAAAGCGCGCATCGTTATTTTCAAGCACGATAAATTGAACAAGTGAAGGGCTTTTGCCCCGAGCGAATCACGCGTGCGCGTTCGGAAAAACCGCCCGCTAGGACTGACGCACGACGGCAACCTTCGCCTCGGACTCAGACTGCCCGAGCACAAGGAATCCCGCACGTTGCAGCAGAGTTTCAAAAGTGGGGGACGACAGCGGCATAAGACGGGCGCATACGGCACTTACCATAAGCGCCCTGCGCAAACAATGACGAGAGGATCAGGATATGGGCACTCAAAACGCTTCGCAGATCAACGATTTGAGGTTCAAGGCGGAAAATGAGGACGGGGTCGTGCTGGAGTGCGAGGCTCTGCTTATGTTCGATAGCCCGTTTTTCGGGAAAAGCTACATCGTGTACACCGATGGCGGCACCGACGAGGACGGGTTCACGAACGTATATGCATCCTCCTACAACAAGGATACGCTGATGGTGCCCGAGGATTCGGGGTTCGCTTCCATCGACCTGTCCCCCATTGAGGACGACGAGGAGTGGAGTATCATCCAGGAGCAGCTTGAGCGGTATCAGCAGGCGGCGGGCGGCGCCGATCCGCAAGACGGAGAGGACCCGATCCCGCTGATCACCGAGCTGAACAGCGGAGGCGAGCTGGAGCCTTCGTTCGAGTACCGCTTTGAGGACGGCAGCACAGTGACGTTTCTGATGGAGCTGAACGAAGAGCCGGAAAACGAGCTTGACCTGGTGCGATTCAGCATACCTGCAAGCGAGCACGAGCGTTTGGTGAACGCTTTCCTTCAGGAGCAGTTCGGAGGGTACGACCCCGCTGACTCCGGACAGCAACGCACCCGACAGGTTCTGGAAGCCATGGTGGTAAGCCGCAGCGAAGACGGGATGTGCATGCTGGAACCCCAGCAGTGCCACGTGTTCTACAAGCATCGCAACGACGCGCTGCAGGCATAACGCGAAAGAGAACAGAGGAGGGGCCGAATCCTTATGGATTCGGCCCCTCTTGTTGCGGTTTACCCTTGAAGCAAGAGCAGAAATCGCAGACCAGCCAGGCTTGCGGGCGTAGCGCATAGGTGGCGAAGAAGCCGAGGCAGCCCGTCCACGCCAAGCGTTTTGCCGACCATCTTATAAGGTGCACCCAGGCAGGAGGCTATGCCAAGCACTTTGGCGCCCATCGTGAACAGCTTGCGGCGCTGCTCACGAAAAGCGGACCGGCAGCGCCCGCGGGCATGCCTTCCGACCCGATGTGCGTGCCGCGCGTGAGCGCGTTTTCGCATACGGTGACCTGGTGGTTCGACAACGGCGCGCATGCAACGCCCGGGCAGGTTGCCGCCTGATGCACGCAGACATGGGGCTACAGGAAGCGTATAGCAAACCTTGCACAAACGCAGGAAAGCCGCCTGCAGGCGGCTTTCCTGGTGTAGCAGGTTGTTTACGGAACGAGCGCCCCTGCGTTTGCAGGAGCAGCGCGACTCTTGAGCAACGTGCGGACCTGCTTGAAGATCCGCGATCCCTGGCCGACATTCAGATCCGCTGGCAAGTAGCTAGCCTGTGCCTACAGATGCAGGACGCGGTCCTTGATCTCTTGGGTGCGGCCCTGGTTCCAGAACTGGGTACCGATGTATCCGCAAGTACGACGTGCGACGTTGAGTTTCTCCTGATCGCGGTTGCCGCACTTCGGGCACTCCCACACGAGCTTGCCGTCGTCCTCGACGATTTGGATCTCGCCGTCGTAGCCGCATTCCTGGCAGTAGTCCGACTTCGTGTTCAGCTCCGCGTACATGATGTTGTCGTAGATGTACTGCATGACGCGGATAACGGCCTTCAGGTTATCCTGCATGTTAGGCACCTCGACGTAGCTGATGGCTCCGCCAGGGGAAAGGCGCTGGAAGGCGCTTTCGAATTTCAGCTTGTCGAACGCGTCGATCTTCTCGGTGACATGCACGTGGTAGCTATTCGTGATGTAGCCCTTGTCCGTGATGCCCGGGATGATGCCGAAGCGGCGCTGGAGGGCCTTCGCGAACTTGTACGTAGTGGACTCGAGCGGCGTGCCGTACAGCGAGAAGTCGATGTTGGTGGCCGCCTTCCACTCGGCGCACTTGTCGTTCATGTGCTGCATGACCTCCATGGCGAACGGAGTGCCCTCGGCGTCGGTGTGGCTGTGGCCCGTCATGTACCTAACGCACTCGTACAGGCCGGCGTAACCGAGGCTGATGGTGGAGTAACCGCCGTAGAGCAGCTTGTCGATGGGCTCGCCCTTCTCAAGGCGTGCGAGCGCGCCGTACTGCCACAGGATGGGCGCTGCGTCGGACAGCGTGCCCTTCAAGCGGTTATGGCGGCACATAAGGGCCTTGTAGCACAGCTCGAGGCGCTCGTCGAAGATCTGCCAGAACTTGTTCATGTCACCGTACGAGGAGAGCGCTACGTCAGGCAGGCTGATGGTGACGACGCCCTGGTTGAAGCGACCGTAGTACTTCGGCTTGCCCGGCTCGTAGTTGCCGGCGTTTGCCACGTTGTCGTAGCCGTTGCCGGAGCGGTCGGGCGTGAGGAAGCTGCGGCAGCCCATGCAGGTGTAGCAATCGCCGTCGCCCTCGGTCTCGCCCTTCGACAGCTTCAGCTCGCGCATCTTCTTCTCGGAGATGTAGTCGGGCACCATGCGCTTGGCCGTGCACTTCGCCGCCATCTTGGTGAGGTAGAAGTATGGGCTGTCCTCGGTAACGTTGTCTTCCTCAAGCACGTAGATGAGCTTGGGGAACGCCGGGGTGATCCACACGCCTTCCTCGTTTTTGACGCCCTCGTAGCGCTGAGCGAGCGTTTCCTCGATGATCATGGCGAGGTCGCGCTTCTCCGCTTCGCTGCGCGCCTCGTTGAGGTACATGAAGACGGTGACGAACGGCGCCTGGCCGTTGGTGGTCATGAGCGTGACCACCTGGTACTGGATGGTTTGCACGCCGCGGCGGATCTCGTCGCGCAGACGGCCCTCGACGACCTCGGTGATGCGATCGGCGTTGGCCTCGAGGCCCAGCGCATTGATCTCCTGCAGCACCTGACGGCGGATCTTCTGGCGGCTGACCTCGACGAACGGCGCAAGGTGCGTCAGCGAGATGGACTGGCCGCCGTACTGGCAGCTGGCCACCTGGGCGATGATCTGCGTGGCGATGTTGCACGCGGTGGAGAAGCTGTGCGGGCGCTCGATGAGCGTGCCGGAGATGACGGTGCCGTTTTGCAGCATGTCCTCCAGGTTGACCAGGTCGCAGTTGTGCATATGCTGCGCGAAGTAGTCGGAGTCGTGGAAGTGGATGATGCCCTCGTTGTGGGCCTCGACCACGTCGGCCGGCAGGAGCAGGCGCATGGTGATGTCCTTGGAAACCTCGCCTGCCATGTAGTCGCGCTGCACGGAGTTGACCGTGGGGTTCTTGTTCGAGTTCTCCTGCTTGGCTTCCTCGTTGTTGCACTCGATGAGCGACAGGATCTTGTCGTCGGTGGTGTTGGACTGGCGCTTGAGCGTTTGGTTGTAGCGATAGATGATGTACTTGCGTGCGACGGAGTAACGGCCCTGCGCCATGATCTGGTTCTCAACCATGTCCTGGACCTCTTCCACGGACACAGTATGGCCCGAGCGGCTGCAGAGCCACTCGACGCTGTGCGCCGCCAGCGCGATCTGGTCTTCGGTCAGGCGCTCCTCGGGAACGACGTCCCCGTTGGCACCCTTGATGGCGTTGACGATCTTGTTGATGTCGAACGTAACCTCGGAGCCGCTGCGCTTGATGATCTTCATGCCGCTCACACCCTTCTTGCTTCTCGCGCAAGGTGCCTGGCGGGCGCCTTGCGGATTACCTTCATCCGAGCGCAAAAGGCCACACAGGGCATGACCTGCGCGTTCGGAAATTTCGTGAAAATTTGCGACCTCGGTGCGTTCGAGTCGCTTGGTCGGTGTCCCTATGATACGCCATTTCGCCCCAATATATTGTGTTTTATTCCGCTGAAAAATCCATGGATGGGGGTATGGGGTTGTTTTCCACCATGGCTGGAAAACCGCGAAACCCCCGGTCGTCATTCGTAAAGCGACATTTTTCGGAGGCGATTTCGGCAGTGGTTTTCCACCATCGAAAACGATGTGGATTTCGGCGAAAGGGGCGTCAAACGCATAGGTTTCGCGACACTTTCGCAACAAGGGGTTGACGCGGCCGGGCTTCTGGTTAGAGGGGCGGCGGGGCGAAATAGAGCAGCGTTCCCGGGCGTGTCTTCCAGATTAGGCGCCGGCGCTGATGACGGCGTGAAGCGCAGCGCCGGGCGCTGTTTTCGCCCGCTTCTGCGCAAAACCGCCCAGAAGATGCCTTCTATTGTTAAAAAATTTCGCGAACCGCAAGTCACCGATGACATACCCGGTACGCGTGCTTAGTATAGGTTTATTTCAAAAGCGCCTTGCCGCCCGGCGGGCTGGAAGACCGTGCGGCAGGCGATGCGAGAGGATCGACATAATGGATACAGAAAAGCACGCAAATAGCGCGGCAGCGGGCAAAACCGCCGGTTCGGAGCTTGATGAGAAGCGCATCGCGAACAAACTTGCCATTGTGGGAGTAAGCGGCAACGTAACGCTGTCGGCGTTCAAATTGTTCGCAGGCATATTCGGCAACTCGGCGGCCATGATTTCGGACGCCGTGCACTCGCTGTCCGATGTGTTCGCCACCGCCATCGCGTTCCTGGGCGTGAGGATTTCGCAACGCGATGCGGACGAGAGCCACCCTTACGGCCACGAGCGCTTCGAGTGCCTGGCGTCCATGGCGCTTGGCCTTATATTGGCGGCGACAGGCGCCGGCATCGGGTTCGCCTCGATCCAGTCGATCGCGACGGGCGCATACGAGCACGCGACGGCACCCGGCTGGCTGGCGCTATCCGCCGCGGTGGTGAGCATCGTCGCGAAGGAGGGCATGTTCTGGTACACGCGACACTGGGCGCGCATCATGAACTCCGACGCGTTCATGGCCGATGCCTGGCATCACCGCTCGGATGCGCTGTCGTCGGTGGGCGCCCTTGCGGGCATCGGCGGCGCCATGCTCGGCTGGGGCGTGTGCGACCCGTTGGCGTCCATCGTCATCTGCCTGATCATCTTCAAAGTGGCCTTCGAGGTGCTGCGCGATGCGGTAGATAAAGTGACCGACACGCCTTGCACGCCCACGTTCGAGCTCGAGGTGCGCGATTGCATCCTGGCGCAGGACGGGGTGATGCGCATCGACACGCTGCGCACGCGCAAATTCGGCAACAAGGTATATGTAGACGCCGAGATCGCCGTTGATGGACAGCTACGACTGGTGGATGCCCACGCGATAGCCGAGCGCGCCCACGATGCCGTCGAGCAGAGCTTCCCCACCGTAAAGCACATCATGATCCACGAGAATCCCGCGTAAGAGCTGCGAACGCGACGGCTTTTGCGGAGCGCGCAGCGTGCCCACAAGCGCTGTCGGCGCGATAAAGGGTGCGAGCCTGATAATAACGACCCGGCCGGCAAGCGCCATCGAACCATCCGAGATCGATGGCTAAGCGAATCGTCGGCGTGTTGCGGGGATGGGATGAGGGGCTTTCTCTATTCGCTATACTGGGGCGCATGGCAAATTACCAACATATATCGCATGGGTTTGAGCCCGTGTTCGACGAACATTCGCGAATTCTGGTGCTGGGGTCGTTTCCCTCGGTCCTCTCGCGCGAGAACGCCTTTTACTACGGCAACCCGCAAAACCGCTTCTGGCGCGTGATGGCCGCATGCTTGGGCGAACCCGTGCCGCAAAACGAGGGCGGATTGAGCGACAACGGACGGCCCTTGACGCTTGAGGAGTCGATTGCGGCGAAGAAGCAGATGCTGCTTGAGCACGGTATCGCCTTATGGGACGTCATAGCCTCGTGCGACATCAAGGGATCTAGCGACGCGAGTATCAAGAATGTGGTGCCCGCGCAGGTGGAGCGCATCCTGGAAGAAGCGCATATCGGCGCCGTGATCTGCAACGGGGGCACGGCCGGGCGGCTGTACAAGCGCTACCTGCAATGGCAGGTGGGGCTGGCGGCGCACGTGCTGCCCTCAACGAGCCCTGCGAACGCGGCTTGGCAGCTGGAGCGCTTGACCGCGCGCTGGCAAGAAGAGCTGCTGCCGCTTTTGGAAGCCGCGGAGACCGGAGCGCTGGGCGAGGTCCCATCGCCGAGCAGCGTCAAACGCGGATTCGTGACGGCGAAAACCCAAGTGGCGAAGCGGTCGAGCGTGAATGGGGCGGACGGCGGGCATGCGAGCGACCCTCGAGACGATACGGCAGCAAACGCAAATGAGGCAGATAGCAAACACCAAGCCGCCCGCTCGGGTGATGCCGCAACCGGGACGCCGGCGCCTTCGGCAACCGACGGCGCAGCGAAAAGCGCATCTGCATGGGCGCTGGCAGATACGACGACAGCCGCCAGCGCGATACCCGGAACAGCAGGCGAAGGCCGCGTCGAAATCGTCACCGTACGCGTCCCTTCCCCAGCCGCATCGAATTATGCAGTGCACAAAAGCATGCAGGGCAACAAGCGGGCGAACACGAAGCCCGAGCTGCTGGTGCGCGAGCGCTTGCGGAAAGCGGGGCTGACAGGTTATCGGCTGCAATGGAAGGTACCCGGGCATCCCGACATCGCTTGGCCGGGCAAACGCGTTGCGATCGAGGTGCGGGGTTGTTTTTGGCATCGCTGCCCACATTGCAAGCCGAGCACTCCAAAGAAGAACACGGAGTATTGGGAGGCGAAATTCGCCCGAAACACGGAGCGCGACGAGGAGAACGTCCGCAAACTCGAGGAAATGGGCTGGCGCGTGCACGTGATCTGGGAGTGCCAGCTGAAAAAGAACGCTATCGATGCCACGATGGCGGATTTGCTGCCGAAGCTTGCCGCCGAGCTAGGGAAAGAGCTTGCGGAGGCACCGGCAGCAAACGAGACCGGACAGCAAACAAACACGAGCGCCACAACAGGAAAGCGCCATTTCATGTACGTGATCGAGTGCGCCGATGGCAGCCTGTACACCGGGTACTCCCCTGACGTGCAGGCGCGATTCGCTACGCATCAAGCGGGCACGGGCGCGAAATACACGCGCGGGCGCGGGCCGCTGAACCTGCTCGCCGTAGCCGAATTTCCCACCAAGCACGACGCCATGAGCGCGGAATACCGCTTCAAGCGCCTAAGCCGCGATCGCAAAGACGAGCTGTTGGCGAAAGCCGCCGAACCTGAAGCCGATTTCGCAAGGTTGCTTCAAGAGGAATTCGGGCTTTAGAAAGGCAGATGACGCGTTGGCAAATGCGCCATTTGCCTCCGCCGAGAAGGTCGCGAATCATAACGGCCCGCAACACCCACAGAACGGCGAGCGGTTTCATGCCGCTCGCCGCTCGCTTTCGCTCGCCTTGCCTAGCCCTTCACCAGCGTGACCGCAATGGTGTTCAGGTAGTCGAGGGCACCCGCTTTAACGACCGCCCTGTCGCCGCGAGCGTATTCGTTTTCACAGGCGATCCAGTCGGCCCAAGCCTCGCACGTGCACGTCATCTGATGCTATTCTTGAACCGCTTCTCGGAGGCGCATCGTGCAACTTTGGCTTGTTGCGGCTTTTGCGTCCGCGCTGTTCGCGGGCATTGTTTCCATCCTTGCCAAGTGCGGCATCAAAACCATTGATTCCGACGTTGCCACGGCGCTTCGCACCTGCGTTGTGGCCGTTTTCACGTGGGTGATGGTGGCGATTGCGGGCTCGGCAGGGACGATTGGCGGCATCTCGCCGAAGTCGTGGCTGTTCCTTGCGCTATCCGGCTTGGCGACGGGCGGTTCGTGGATCTGCTACTTCAAGGCGCTTTCGGTCGGCGACGTCAACAAGGTCGTACCCATCGATAAGTCAAGCACGCTTATGGCCGTCGTTCTTTCCATCGTGCTTTTCAACGAAACCGGCGATTTGGGCCTTCGCCTTGCCGGCACCGCGCTTGTTGCGGCGTGCGGGTGAGGCTTGAGTGCGACTTCTGGGCGGTTTTGCAGGCGGAATCGACCCCAAAGGCCGCAGGCCGCCAGCGTTTTCCCAGGTCGGCAATGCCGATATCGAACAACGGCCGCGAAAAACCGCCCAGAACCCCGGAGACCATGTCAAAATCGGGGGCTGTTTGCTGCGAAACCGTACAGAAGTCGCCATACGAAGACGAGACAAGGGCCGCTCTGCGGGGCGGCATCGGCCTGACGTCCATCGTGATGGGTACCGCATTTGTTGAGACATGCGATTCAGGGGGGCGTCGGCAGAGCCGAATGGCCAGTAAAAGGACCTTCGCCAGACGGAGGACCCCGCAAAAGGCCTTCGCCCGGACGGAAAACCCCAAAACCGCTTTCGGCAGACGGACGGGTCCGCCGAAACCACATTCACCTGCCTGCCAACCCACGTTCTCGAGTCAATGCACAGCGGCTTTTCATCGCGCAACCAGCCGTTGCTAGGATATGCGTCTATCTGCGCGTATGCTGACATTATCGAAACGAGCCCGCCGAGAGGAGCACTCATGGCCTTCGCAGAAAAACTTGTCGCCGTACGGCGCGCGCACAACCTCACGCAAGACCAGCTTGCCGAGAAGCTTTACGTCACCCGCCAAGCCGTGAGCCGCTGGGAGCGCGGCGAGGTGACGCCTGGGATCGACATGATGAAGCTCATAGCCGCCGTCACCGGCGAGCCGCTGGCGCATCTGTTGGAGATGCCCGAGCATTATTGCGAAAGTTGCGGCATGTACCTTACGCCCGACGATTGCGGAACCGACGCCGCTGGCAACAAGACCGACCATTACTGCAAGTGGTGCTACGACCGCGGCGACTACACCTATGAGACCACCATGGAAGCCATGATCGAGGATTGCGCGCCGCGACTGGCGAAGAACACGGGCATGACGCTTGACGAGGCGGTCTCGCTCATGGGGGCGGTTTTGCCCCAGCTTGAGCGCTGGCGCGCCGTGCGCGAAAACGAGCAGCACTATGGAGCGGAAGCACGCGAACGCTACGGTAACGAAGCAGTTGATGCCATGAACGAGCGGATCCTCGATATGGACCCTGCCGCCTGGGGCGACATGAAAGAACTCGAAAAGGCGATCTTGGGCCAGCTTTCCATCGCTCTGGTCGATGGCGATACAACCGATCCCGAAGCCGCGAAGCTTGTGCAGATGCACCGCCGCTGGATCGGCCTGCAATGGGGAGCCGAGCCCGAACGGGATATCTACCTGGGGCTTGTGCGCGGCTACCTGGCAGACCCCCGATTCGTTTCATACTACGACGAGCCTTGCGGCAAAGGGGCAGCAGCATTTCTTGTTGCGGCCGTGGAAGGCGCGCTGGGAGAATAGCCCCCAACAACATCGCAGGGGCCCTTGCAAAACGCAAAGGCCCCTGCAGCTGCACGCCTTAGCGCCAGCCGTAGCCTTTTGCGTGGCGTGCCACCAATCCGATAGTCAGGATACTGGCAGCGACCTCCGCCACGACGATCGACCACCAAATGCTATCCGCACCGAAGAACACGGGCAGCAAGATAATCGAACCGAGCTCGAAGACGAACGTGTGGACGAAGGAGATCAACGCCGAGATCTTGCCGTTCTCGACCGCCGTGAACATGACTGAGCCGAAATAGGTCACGCCCATCAGCAGGAACGCGATGCTGTACATGCGGAACGCGTGGATCGTCAGCGCCATCAATGCGCCGTCATAACCCGTGAACGCAAATGCCAACGGCTGCGCCAAAAGCTGAGCGACCAAGAACGCCCCAATGCCCATCGCCGCCGTAAGCGTGGCACCGTTGCCGAACAAGCTGCGCTTCTCGTGGTTGTTTCCCGCACCGTGCTGATAGCTCATCAACGGAGCCATACCCTCGGTAAGGCCGCCGAACGCCGCGCCGATCAGCATCGATGCGTACTCGATGACCGCATAGGCGGCAACGCCGTCGGGGCCGAACAGATTCATGAGCTGCAGGTTGTACGCCGTGGCGACCACTGACATGGCGGCGCATCCAACCATCTCGGAAACGCCGTTGACGATCGAACGTGGCAAGACGCCTTGCACCCAGCGAGGACGCACGAGCTTCAAAACGCCGACCTTGCCCCGTGCGAACAGGACGACCATGAGCATTGCCGACGAATACTCGGCGATGCAGGTTGCCGTGGCAGCGCCCTCGATCCCCATGCCGAACACGCCCATGAGCACGGCATCCAAGCCGATGTTGACCACGCCCGCGGTAAGCGATGACAAAAACCCGAAGCCGGGCTTGCCCGCCACGGAGCAGAACATCTCGAACACATAGGTGATCATGAACATCGGCAGGCACAGGAATACGATCTTGCCGTACGTTGCCGCCATAGGCGCCATCTCGGCAGACGCGCCAAGCAGCACGACCGCTTCGTCCATGAACGCCATGCCCAGAACGGAGCAAACCACGCCGGTTACAAACGTCGCCCAAGCTATGAGCGAGAATGCGCGGTTCGCGCCCTTCCTGTCGCCGGCACCGAGAAGCTGTCCTACGACCGCGCTGCCGCCCGAGCCCATCATGATGCCCAGCGCGGACACGATAACGATGAACGGCAAGACAATGGTCATCGAGGCCAGCGCATCTTTGCCGACCAGGTTTGAAACGAACAGGCCGTCGATGATGCCGTATGCCGAGCTGACCAACATCATGGCCATGGTCGGCAGCGTGTACTTCAATAGCTTGCTTTTCGTGAAATGTTGCGAAAGGACGTCCATACCTTTAATCCCTCTTACGGTCGTGACGGTGCTGTTATCGAATTGACGACCGGCCATACTAGTCTAACCGTTGACTGATTTAGTCTATGGTTAGACCTTTGTCACCAATCAAGCATGGAAACCACACGAGGCGGGAACGGGCATCGCGAGATTTGGAGAAGGGAGGGGCACCCCGCATCCTACTCGATCAACCCCAACGCCGGGGCTATGACCTTCGTGTAGAGGACCAGCCAGATGGTCGAGACGCAGAAGCCGCCCAGGACGTCGCTGGCGTAATGGACCCCCAGGTAGATGCGGCTTATGCCGACCATCACGATGACCAGCGCGAACAAGCACATCAGCGCGATGCGGCGGCGCGGGTTGCGCTCGTAGCGCCATACGCACCACGCCAGCAGACCGAAAACGGCCATCGCGGCCATGGAATGCCCCGAGGGGAAGCTGAACCCGGACACGTCGACCAGCCGCAGCACATCGGGACGCGGGCGCTGGATGGCGAACTTCATCGCCTGGTTCAGCAGCACGACCAGGCCCAGGTTCAGCATGTTGAACCAGCCCGGGCGCTTGACCGGCGTGAAGGCCGCGGCAACGCCGAGCACCACGAGCAACGTCACCGGCGTGGCCAGCGCCGAGAAGCTTTCCATGACGGGCGTGAGCCACGGCTGGCGAAGCTGCCCGCCGAACAGCCACCATGCCGCCGCATCGAGCTTCATGCTCTCCTTGTCGAGCACGTTCTCCAGCAGCATCACCAGCACGATGGCGCACACCGACGTCACCACCAGCGTGCGGTTCTCCTTCACGTAGCGCGAAAGGCTCCGCGCGGCCTTGCCGGCACCCGACGCAATCCCCAACCTGGTCAACTCCTTCGCCCGGCCGCCGTGGCCGGCATCGCAAACGGAAAGCACGATAAGGGGCAGGACGGCCGCAGCCTCCCCGCCCCTTGGATTTCGCTAAGCGAAGCTTAGCGCATATGCTGCCGCGTTCGGAGTTCCGGCAACGAGCCGTTATCCTCGCGGTCAAACGTCGCACCCCATCACAGCAGCTCACCGTGCCTTTTCACGTATGCTTTCTTGCCACACGCCTTGCTTTGGACGCTTGTCTATTCCTGAACGCCATGATGCAATGTTGCGCAGCCCTAAGCAATCTCCAAAATCTCAAACCTGTTCAATTTCGGACCAATCAGAGAAACAGCTAGCAGCTTGCGGCTTTCGCTTTCCCGGGCTTTTTCCTGCCGGGCTTGAACACGGAAAGAATGAGCAGCGCGATAACGCAAGGCAACGCAGCGCCGCGATGAGGCGCACGAGGCCAATCGCCCATTTCGCCGTCTTCTTCGCTTTAGGAATCTGCATGGTGCTCGGGTGCTTTCGCTTTCCTCATCGGGGTTTTCTTCGCCTTGCCGCCACGGCGGCGCATTCCGGACACATAAAGACACGTCCCCGAAGCGTCCGGGCTAGGCGGTCGCCTCTGACGATTCTGCTGCGGCGGCTTCCTCGGCTTCTTGGGTTCCTTTGCTGAGCAAAGCTATGCCCGCCACCACCGCGATCATGCCGATTCCCACGATAATGGAAAACGGATCGTCCCAGACGATGATGCCGACGAGCGTGGTCAGAAGCGTGCCAACGCCGCCCCAGATGCCGTATGCCATCCCCAAGCTCAAATGCTTAAGAGCAAGCGTCAGCAGCACGAACGACGCGACGTAGCACGCAGCCGTGACCAAGCCGAACACGGGGTGAGTGAAGCCATCGGACAGCTTCATGAACGTGGTGCCGAACACCTCGGACACGATGGCGAACGACAGCTGGACGATCGGCGCATTCTTCACTTACATCGCCCCCAATCGCAGGCACGCCACGCCGAAGATGACGAGCGCAACGCCCGCGATCTTCTTCGCGTTGAACTTCTCTTTCCACACGATGCGGCTGACCACGGCCGTCAGCGCCACCGCCGCGCTCGTCCAAATCGCGTACGCCAAGCCCAAGGGCAGAGACGCGAACACGTGCGAAAGCGCGTAAAACGAGACCGCATAGCCCACCGCAATACCGATAATGGGGAGTTTGCGACGGAACCCGTCAGAGAGCTTCATACAGGTGTCGCCGAACACCTCGAAGAGCACCGACAGGCCCAGAAGCGCATACGGGCTCATCGTTGCACCTCTTCCTGGAACGTTTTCGCGTACTGTTTGATCACCCTGATGAACAGCTCGGCCTCCTCGGGGCTGATTGCGGCGGCGGCCTTCAGCTCGAGCTCGCGCATGCTCTCGACGGGCAGGCGCCATTGCTCGCGTCCCTCATCGGTGAGCGCCATGATCCGCTCGCGCTTGTCTACCTGGCCTGCGTGCGCAACCACGACATCGCGCGCCGCCAAGCGCTTGCAGATAGCGCTGATCGTCTGCTTGCCCATGTCGCACACCTCGCAGATCGATCGCTGCGAAAGGCCTTCGGGCTCATCCCACAGGGCGTCCACAACGTATAGCTCGCTGGTGTCGACCCCCATCTTCTTGGCGAACGTGCCGTACGCGACCGACACGTCGCGCCAGCAATCCCACATCTCCTTCGAGAATTCCTCCGACAGCATCTTGCCTCCATTCGGATTGGTCTACTGGTTGACTATTGTAGTCTACTGGTGGACTTTCCCGATTCGCTCGCACGGAATCCACACGAGATGTCAGGGGCCCATTGGCGCTAGCCGCGCCGCCCCATCTAGAGGATTCGTCCGGACGGCTCTCATTCAAGGAACATCAACAGTGAAAAATCCATCAACAATCAGCATACATCGCCGAAATTTACTCGAAAAAATGCGGGAACACGATACAATTTAAACTTCAGGCAAACAGGCCGTTTGGCCGCAATCAATCAGATTATCCGCCAGCCGTTCGACATGCGCTAGAGGGGGTTAATGCACATGAACATCAAGGAGCTTGTGCCGGAAAAGGTGGAGTCGGAGATCAACTCGCCCGACCACCCGACCCGCAGGTTCGTCGGCTTCGCTTTGCTGCTCGCATGGCACTACAACCTATGGTTCCTGCACGACTCGTTCGTCGGAGCGCAGCTGCTCGACGATTGCGTGACGCAGTCGTGGTTGATCGCCCTCGTCTCCGCCGCGGTCTCGTTCATCGTCATCGCCTTTGCCCTAGGCAGGAAGCACCGCCTTTGCAATATCCCCTGGATGCTCTGGATCGCTACCGCCGCAGCGGTCATATCGACGCTTGCGCTCACCTTGTTCGCGTTCTCGTTCCCCACCGACCTTATCGCATACGCGCTTGCCGCGGTGGTCGGCATCACGAACGCCATCCTATGGGTCATGTGGGGCGAGCTGTACTCGCGCACGAAGACGTCGTTCTCCGTTTCCTATATCGGCACCACCGTCGGCCTGGTCACGCTGGTGTGCTCGCTGATCTGCTTTGTCCTCCCCACCGGGGTATCCTCGGTGTTCATCGCGCTCATGCCACTTGCCGCAGGCCTGCTATTCGCGCGCGGCGCCACCATCGCCAAGGATATGCCCTACCCCACGCTGCTGCCGAAAAGCACCGCGAACCGCGCCCTCAAGCCCATGATCGTGGTGTGCGGCACCACGTTCGTCGCCTCGGTGGCCTGCTATTTCCTAGTTGCCATCATCCCGTGGGAAAACCTGCCGTACGGCGAGTACGCCTTCACGTTCGGCTCCATCGGCGGCGCAACCCTGCTGTGCATCATCGGCGTGATTTGCGGCCTGACCAACGACTGCCTGAACATCTACCGCACCTTCCCCTGGCTTATCATCGTGGCCATCGCGTCGTTCGCGTTGTTCCTGATGGGCGAGCGTTTCTTCGTCCCGTCGTTCTTCGTGGTGCTGGCGGCCGTGTCCATCTTCGAGGTGCTGCTGATCATGTACTTCGGCGTGCTGGGAGTGAAAGGTTACGTCCCCATCGGCTTCGCGTTCGGCTTCAGCGGGGCGTTCATTCGCCTGGGCATCGCCGTGGGTAACGCCATCGCGCTGTACTACGAGGCGAACCCCGCGTTCGCCAAGGTGGCAACCGAGCCTACATCGCTGCTATTCGTGTGCGTCCTTGCCGCCGTCATCATCCCGCTGGTGCGCCAGGAGTACAACATCACCCAGCTCATGGCGCCCCCGGCAACGGAATCCAGCCAAGAGCACCGCATCAAGGAGCTGGCCGCCGAGTTCTCGCTGTCGGCGCGCGAGACCGAGATCGTCATGCTCATCGCCCGCGGCTTCACCACGGACAACGTGGCGAAGAAGCTGGTCATCTCGCCCTACACGGTGAACACCCACATCCGCCACGTATACGAGAAGGTGGGCATCCACAAGCGATCCGAGCTAATCGACTACATCAACCGTACCGGCTCCGAAGACGACAAGGCCTAGCGGCGTATTTGACCGCGCCAGCTGGATAATCGGGAGCTTGCTTCCTGTCTGTCCAGGAAGCAAGCTCCCGCTCGGGAAGCCCCTGCCAGAGAAACCGGTTCGCACGCAACTGCCCCCTGCTTCATGACTGCAGATGCAGCTCACGAAGCAGGGGGCGGTTCTTTTTGCGCAGGGATCGCATAAAAGGTTTCGATCGCAGAGCACGCAACACGCAGGTCAAACAGGAGGACATGCGCCGTACCTTATTGTGTGCGAGGATATGCGCCGCGCTTGGCCGCGCGCAAACGACGGAAACATTCGGCAGTCGAAAACCCTTGAGGACCCGTTTCGGCACCCTTTCCGCCCCTTGCTACCAAATATCGCGCGAGTGCGTGCTCGCCCCTGCGGGCGGTTTCGCGAGCGATGCGTTTTCGGCAACGAACGCAACCTTGCTGCGGATGGATGCGAGGATACGCCGCCGACAACGCCCTTGGGCATCGCTCCGGCCGCATCCCCCGCACGCACTCGCGCGTTTTTTGCAACCGCCGCGGAAAGCCCCTCCCAGGCCGACGGCGCCGCCCCCGAGCGCAAAAAAGGGAGGACCCGAAGGTCCTCCCTCTCTCGAGGCCCGCCACCCGCTGAAGCAGGCGCGGGCGATATCCCGCGGAGCCGCACTTCGGGCTGGGCGATCAGCCTGAGGCGGCGCTCCGGTGCGGAGCGGATCCTAGCCCAAGCGGTACTCGACGCCCATCGTCGGGCCGGGGTTGACCCACTTCTTG
>OLVT01001660.1_pt1 | contig 17641 bp, 17 predicted proteins | sample 1673241 | NCBI WGS metagenome assembly OLVT01 (sample SAMEA3178936, study PRJEB25190) | human gut metagenome | biome: human gut; feature: human-associated habitat; material: faeces | place: Austria | collected 2013 | reverse complement strand
TTAAAGTGATTCCGTCTGTCCAGTATCCGGTTCTCAAGGTTCCCGCCTGCGGGGTCGCCCCCGCGGCTTTTCTGCCTTACGCCTTGTCGGCGTTCGGCGCGAGGAAGTACTTTACCGGAGCGCCTCGGCGCTGTCAAGGACTTTTTTCGAAGTCCCTTTCCAGCCCTCGGCCGGTCGGCTCAGCCTCCCGTTCCGGTGCGCCCTTGCCTCAGGGCGGGGATGTATATTACGCATAGTCCGAAGGTTGCGCAAGGGGTAATTTTTCAATTCCTTTACGCTTCATATTTCCCCCACATCGCAAACCCAGGGTTCTGGGAGCTTCGGATATTGCCCCTGCTTATGCAGCCCGGTAATCCTTACTCAGACCTGGTGCTTCGTTGATATAGATAGCAGGCGATCGAGCACAACTGCCCGCCGGAGCCCGCCCTGCTCCCCGTCACGTTACATGTAGTACTTTCGTTTGACTCGTTCTAGCTTCCTTTTCCAAGGCAAATAGAGAGCCGTGAGGAACAGCGTAGTTGCGATGCCGTGGATGAAGTCAAGAGGGAATCCGGCTGCGTAGGCCGCTAATACGCTCTGCCATGTAATGGGATGCACGAGCCCAATCACGTACCATCCGTTTAATAGCAGGCCGTACAGCATTGCCGACAAGAATCCCCAAGCGAGGAGAACGGGCTTTTTGTCGAACCATTCATGCGGCGCCGCTATTCCGGAGATGTAGCCGATGAGGCCCCAGGTGTACATCTGCCAGGGAGTCCAAGCGCCTTGACCGAAGATGAAATTGCTTACAAGCGCCGCAAGCGCGCCTACCATGAAGCCGCTTTGCCGGCCGAACGTCGCGCCTGCGATGATGCAGGTGGCGCTGACCGGCTTGAAATCAGGGATGGGCGCAAAGATGATCCGACCCGCTGCGGCAAGCGCGGCGAGAACGACCGTGGGCATGATTTGCCTAAGCGCCGGTTTCGAACGCTCAAAATTGAGGAAGAACGCGGCGATTGCCGCTACAGCCACGACGAACGTCAGCAATGCCGCCTGTTGATAATCGCACACTGCGCAGACGGCAAGAGTTGCGGGGACTAGGATGAGAACGAACGGCTCGAGAATGCTTGCCATTCGCCGTGTTTTGCGTGCGGGAACAGAAGGGGTGCAATCCCCTTGCAGCTTTTGATATTGCTTCATCAGTCGACCTCGTTTTCGAGCCATTGCTTGGCGAAGGAATCACGCGTCGGACGATAAAAGAGGTTATCGGCAAAGAAATCGGGCGCGGGCTGCGTTGCGGCGGACTCACCGTCGAACAGCATGGTGGCCTCGTCGGCGACGAGAGCCGCAAACGGAAGATCATGCGTTGCCATGACTACCGTGACGCCTGCACGTGCTTGCCCTTGAATCGCTTTCGCCACCTGGCATTTTGTTTGCGGGTTGAGACCTTTCATGGGTTCGTCGAGCAGCAGCAGCGACGGCTTCGTGAGCAGTAGCTTCGCTAGAGCGAGCAGCTGCTGCTGGCCGCCCGATAGATCATAGGGATGATTCGATAGGCGCTCGGCGAGGCCGAACGCCTGAGCAATGGCGTCGACATCTGCGTCTGCATATCCGCAGGCGTGCTGCCATTCGGCAAGCTCCTCTTGCACGGTATCGCACACAAACAGTCCTTTGGGGTCTTGTGGCAGGAGAGCCTGACGTTGAGCAAGCACATTGACGCATGCACCGCGATCGAGCTTTTGCACGCCGGCGATCACGCGAAGCAAGGTCGACTTCCCACAACCGTTTCCGCCGATGAGCGCGTGAATGGACCCTTGCGCAACGCGCAAGTCGAAACCGCGGAGCACCCAATCGGACGTTCTTTCGTATCTGCAATAGGCGTCGGAGACGGTTATGCATGCAGGCGCATCGGCATTGCGAGATGGGCAAGGCTGCGAGATAAGGGGCTGCGCGTCGAATTCGCTTAGCGCGATCGGACGTAAACGGCCGCCGTCCATGCAGACCGCTTCGGTGGCATATCTGGTTCTCGGGGTTTTGCGACACGTAGCCGACGAGCGATGCGGATTGCCGATCATCGAGCTGGCTTGCGAGCTGGCCGAACACGGCAAGCTCTCCGGTGCATTCGCCATGCGGGGCGATCGAGGGTTTGCAGTTGCGCAAAAGCGTGGTTTTGCCGCTACCGGTCGCGCCGACAAGCAGCTGGAACGCCCCCTGGGGGACGCGCCAATCGAGCGGGCCGATCGAGGTGCGCGGTGCTTGAGGATCCTCCGATGGCGGGTAGGCGAATTCGAACGACTTCGCCTCGATCGCTACCGGAGATGCAGTTTTCTCGCTAGACCTGGATTCCGACTGGCAAAGCGCCGCGGAGCACTCGGAGGCGTTTGTCGAACTCGCGGTTTGAGCGTTTATCGAAGCCATGTTCGCCTTTCTTTCGCTTCGAGAATCGTCGGCAGCGCCACCAGCAGCACATACGGGATATAGCTGAACCAGGGATCGAAGCCGGCGATGCGCGGGTAGAACTTGAATTCGCCGCAGGCCGCGGCGGCGGATGCAGCGGCTGCCACCGTCAGCACCGCGATGAAGGCGCATGCGAACGCATCCGTTTTTCGGAATCGATAGCGCTGATATGTGGTGCGTTTCGTCGCAGCGCCCCACCCTCTTGCACGCATGGCGTCGGCGGTTTCGAGCGAATCTTCCATGCCCCAACTCATGAGGACCGTGGAGAGGCGCAAGCTGTTTGCGAGAGCCGCGCGGCGCGGCTTCGCGGATCGGGAGACGTCGTTTGCGTCGGGACGGACGCCCGCGCTGCAGCTAGACGCCGAGGAGGCGCATGCGCTTCGTGCCGATGCGGCGGCGGTGCACGCTTTCTGCGTGTCAGCGATGGCCTTGCCGCGGCGTACGAATTGCGGGACCAAGCGCATGGTCATGGAAATCATAAGCGCTAGCGTGGGGGTAGCGTTTCCGAGCACGCACAGCACCTTGTCTGACGAGACCACGCGCGCTGCAATCGAGAACGCGAGCAAGACGTTCACGAACATGAGCCCCTGGCAAAGACCGTAACACAGCGCTTCAAGATAGACGGCGTGCAGGCCGATGCGGAACAGCTCCGTAGAGCCTGCCGAAACGAACAACGGGTTGGCGATGGCTAGGATCAACACGAGCGGCGCTTGCCATAACATGCCCGAGAGAGCGGCTTTTGCCCCGCGAAGAACGGCGTTATAGGCGACGAGACCGGCAAACGTCGCAAGGAGATATACCGGATGCATGGCCGCTATCGAGAACGCAAGAAGCACCCCGCAGTATATGAGCGCAACTGCGGGGTGATAACGATCGAATATGGTGTCGTTGGTTTGCATGGGAAGCTGCGGCTACATTGCCATCGTGGGATTTTTCTCGGTGGAATAGATCCACGAGATGCTTTCGCCACCGGAAAGCGTGTAACGCCCGCAGGCCTTCCCCGGGAGCGACCCGTTCACGGCATATGTCCAGCCGCTTCCGTTGCCGCATTGCTTCTCGGCGAGACCGTTGATGGCGCTTACATAATAGGACGAGCCGAAAATGGAAGCGCCGGTCGCGCACAGAGCATCGTACACCGTGGAGCCTTGAGGGAGCACGACCGCGGAGCCATAAGAGAAGCCTCCCAGGCCATAGCTTTGCGCGCGCGAGCTATCGATGCTGATGTAAACGGAAATCGTGCTGGGCGCCGGCGCAGGGGCGGGTTCGGGTTCGGGCTCCTGATATGCAGGCGCAGAACCAGAGGAAGAGGCAGAGCCAGAGTTTTCGGATGCATTAGACGCTGCCGAACCGGATGCCCCAGACCCCCCGGAAGAGGCGTCCGATTGAGAAGCCTGCTCGGACGAAGAACCCTCCGATTGCTCCTGCGACGAATCTGTTGACGAGTTTTCGTCCTTTGCTTTCCCGTCTTCCGCGGAGGATGCCTTGTCCCCACCATCCTGGGAATTGTCGGGCTGACCGGACGTAGATTGCTTGACGCTAGTAGAGGAAGCGCTTGCAGATTGCTCCTGCGCTTGCTGCTGCGCAACCTGCTCGTCGGGTTGCGCAGAACCGAACAGGCCCGTTGCGTAGCCTATGCCGGCAAATACGGCGACGAGCGCGACGGCGCATGCCGCGATGGCCCCGATGGTACGTGAGGTCAGCTGTCGTTTCTTCGGCTGCGCGGCGAACGCGTCACCAGCTTCGCTTTCAGTATGGTTTTGTTCAGTGACGCCGGGCGCAATGCGCGTGTCGGCAGGCTTATCGCCCGCCGACACGGTAGCATCTTGCGCGCCGAGGTCCTTCTCTTCGGTACCTTGGTCGCTCATAAGGTGAACCTCGAGTTACGCGAGCGTGCGGAAACGACGGACGCGACGAACCGCGACGGCGCCGGACGCAAGAGCGCACAGAGCGATAGCGGCAGCTGCAGCGGTTGCAGCATCGTCACCCGTTTGGGCGAGCGGCTTGGCGTCGGAATCGGAATTAGAACCGGAATCCTGATTGGAGCCAGAATTCGAGTCGTCCTTCGTTACCTGTTTGAACGTGTAGACGGAGTAGGCGCCATCAGCCTGGCGAGCACCCTCATGAGCCGCAAAAGCCATGAGCACGACTGCGGAAGTTGCGGACTCGTTGTAGCTGGAGGAATCCAAGTAACCCGTAAGGTCCTTATCGGCAACGGACGTCAGATAGCCAAGCGGCGTAGAGCCGTTGCTCGTGGTCAGGCGGCTGTCGGAAGCGCAATTATAGCCAAGCGCCTCAAGGGCAGCGACGACGTTTGCCGTTGCGTCGAGGTTTGCCTCGCGATACTGCGCGCTGTAAGCGAAGCTACCGTCCTCGTTATCCATGCTCAACAGCGCAGATTCGGCCTTCTTGATAGCCGCTGCGGCGCCGGAGTGGAACGATTGGTACGGCAGGAGCGCGAGAATCGCTTGCGCAGTAGTCTGCGTATCGCAGCCATACGTAAGGGATCCGAACAGGCCCTTGTCGTCTGCGTTGGCGAGAATGAGGTCGATGAGGGCGGACGGCGCCATGGCGGAATCGCCCTGTTTATAGGAGCCGTACTGGTATACGGGCAGGATGCATACCGCGTCGCACACGCTCATGCTTTCGGGCTTTTCAAGCGCTTCCATTTCTGCAACCAGGTTGCGCACGGTGCCGTTGTCGTTAACCTTCGTGCAGTCGATGCCGGCGGCGGTGAGAGCCATGATGTACTTGCCCATGCGACCGGCGGTCATGAGGTCATCCTTGTTGAGATTAGCCAGGATGGCGGCGGCGTCGATGGATGCACCCTTGCCGAAGGAGTTCAATGCGATAGCCGCGTAGAACGTGTTGTTGTCGATAGCGTGATCTTTGCCGTTGATCGCGAAGCGGGCAGAAAGGTTTGCGATGAGGGTCTCAGCCTTTGCAGCATCATACTTGTTGGAGTTGGCCGCAAAGGGCTTGCCCTGATTAGTGGAACCAGACTGACCAGGCTTGGAGGGAGCGACGCCTTCAGCCTTGCCCCTCAGGACAGCCCACTCGTCGGCAAAGGGCCGCGGTTGACCACGAGGTCGGTGAACGCGAACTGGAAAGCGTCGCCGGCGGCCAGCTTGTCGCCGGCCTGGCAGGCCGCGCCGGATGCATAGGAGCCGTTCTTGAAGTTTGCCCAATACGATGCGGCGCCGGTCGGGTCGGAGACCACGGTGTCGTCGGGCATCATCACCGACGCCAGGTATTCGCCATACCCGTAGGGGTTGGAGAACTCGTAGTCCTTGATGTCACCGGCGGCCTTGGCTGCGGCGAACAGGTCGGCAAGCGTCTGGCCCTCCGTGAAGGAGTAGGCCTTGCTCACGAGGACGTTCGGGCCGGAGTAGCCGAAGCCGTTCACGATGGTGAGGGTAACGGTAGGCTGCTCGACGGCCTGCGGCGCGCTGGAGCCACCTGTCTCCCCCGCTTCTTCCGCCCAAGCTGCGTGGGGGGTCAGCCCCATGCAGAGGACGAGCGCCATGAGCAGCGCGATCGCTTTTTGCGCGAGCGTTGCCGGCATTTGCGCAGTTGTTGCTTTCACTGTCTTTCTTCTCCTTTCCTTTTCCCGCGTGCGTTTTTGCACGCAGACGCGCGGGATTGGGCTCGCGCTCCCGCAGAAAACAGACAGCGAAGGTTTGCCGCAGATAACGATCCGGCGGGGTTGCTTTGCTACGCAATAAAGCCTCGATCGAGGGCGCGTTCGCGGAGAGACGCCGCTTGCGCATGCACGCTTCCTGGCAGGTGTTCTGGCTGGGCGGCAGCTTCGCTGTCGCGTCACAGTGGCGGCTCCGTGCGGGATTTGCACCCGGCTTCCCCTGTTCAGGACGTCTTCTTCTTGCGTGCGACGGTATAACGCGCGAAGCTTTGGCACGCGATAGCCGCAGGAAATAGGCAGAAGCGAGGTGGAGGCAGCGCCTATAATTATGCGGGAACAGATGACGTTGCCGCAGCATATGATCAGGAGCGCGAATATGGGCGAGTTTAATGACAAGGTATACGAAACGGTGCGGCGGGTGCCGCACGGGAAGGTTGTTTCGTATGGGCAGGTGGCACGGCTGATCGGGCAGCCTCGCAAGGCGCGGTTCGTCGGATATGCCATGCATGGGAATCCCGATCCGTGGGATTGCGCGGCTCAGACGGGAATCCCTTGCCATCGCGTGGTGTTCAAGGACGGTTCGCTTGCGCCGGGTTTTGCATTTGGCGGGCCTGACGAACAACGGGCAAGGCTTGCCGCGGAGGGCGTGACGTTTTTGGACGATGGGCGCGTCGACATGCGGGCTTGCCAGTGGAATGGCAGGGACGCTGGGGGCGCGGACGGCGGCGCGGCGGCCGATGGGCCGACCGCGCCGCCGATCGATTTCGATTGGGCCGCTGAGCTGGGCGAATAAACGGTTGGTTTTGAGGCGGCTTTCGTAGCGGCTCCCCTATTCGGGCCGCAGGCTTTCCACCAGGGCACTGGCAACGCGCAGGCCGTCGCAGGCTGCGGACATGATGCCGCCTGCATAGCCCGCACCTTCGCCGCAAGGGTAAAGGCCGGTTTCGGGCTCGAGAGCGGCAACGTCAGCGGGTTGCCTGTTGGCGGCTGCTGAGGATTCCGGGGCCGCCTGAGTCTTGGCGCGGGCCTGGTCCTGCGTACCGCTCGAAGCGGGCGCCGGGACCAGCTGCGCCGTGCTCAAGACTTCGTCCTGCACGCAGCCCAAAACAGACGCTGCTGCCAGCTGGGCCTGCATATTCTTGCCGCGCACGATGCGCACAGGGCTTGAGCTGCGGGTTTCCACACCGGTGAGCACCGCCTGCGGATCGGCGAAGCCATGCAAGCGGCGGTCGAGCTGCGGAAGGGCTTGCTCCATGGCGCGCGCCACGAACGGAGGGAGGCACTCGTGCAGGTCGCACCATGCGACGCCGCGCGCGTAGGTGGGCTTCACCTGCTTGCTCGGGCCACCGGCGCGATGCGCCAAGAAATCGCCGACGGTTTGCGCGGGCGCCTGATACGGTTCGCCGCCGGCGGCGATGGCGGTTCGGTAGGCCGTCTGCTCCATCTCACGCTGCAACTTGATGCCCGCAAGCGGGTCTTCGCCGTCGAAATCCTCGGGGCCCACGCCGACCAGCAGCGCACTGTTGGCGTTTTGCCCGTCGCGCGCGAAGCGGCTCATGCCGTTGACCACCACGCCTTCCGGCTCGCTGGCGGCGCACACCACTTCCCCACCTGGGCACATGCAGAACGTGTACACGCCGCGGCCCTGTTCTTCGCCCTTTTGCGGGCGCAAATGCATCGACAGCTTGTAATCGGCAGCACCGAGCGCCGGATGGTCGGCGGCCTTCCCGTACTGCGAGCGGTTGATGAGCTGCTGGGGATGCTCGATGCGCACGCCCACGGAGAACGGCTTCTGCTCCATGCGCACGCCCGCGTCGCGCACGAGCTCGAACGTGTCGCGGGCAGAATGACCGCACGCCAGCACAACGCGGCTTGCGGGAATCAGCTCGGTGACGGGTTCGGGTTGGGTTATCTCGGCTTGGGTTAGGCGGCCGTTTTCGAAATGCAGGGCTGTGAGCTGGGTGTTGAAGCGGACTTCGCCGCCGGCTTGTTCGATCTGCTTGCGGATGTTGCGCACGATGTCTACGAGCAGGTCGGTGCCGATGTGGGGTTTTGCCTGCCACAGGATTTCCTCGGGGGCGCCCGCTTCCACGAACAGATGCAGGACGTGCTGCGCCCAGGGGCTTTTGATGTTCGTGGTGAGCTTTCCGTCCGAGAACGTTCCCGCCCCGCCTTCGCCGTACTGGATGTTGGTGTGCGGGTCGAGCGGCTCGCCGACGTTGAAGGCGTCGACCGCTGCCATGCGCTCGTCGACCGCCGCCCCGCGCTCGACCACGAGCGGACGCAGGCCGGCGCGCGCCAGGTAGAGCGCGCAGAACAGGCCTGCCGGGCCGGTGCCCACCACGATGGGGCGCGGCTCGTTTTGCGCCTGAGGCGTTGCATCAACCTGCGGGACCTGCAGCGTCTCGTAGGGATGATGCGCCTTCACGTTCGCGGCGCTTTTGCGGTGCGCAGCGGCTTCGATGGCCGCGGCTTCTGCCTGGGCTCCGCCCGTCAGCTCGACGCCGAGCGTTGCCACGAAGTGCACATCGTGCTTTTTGCGCGCGTCAACGCTGCGTTTGAGCAGGCGGATCTCGGCGATGTCGCTCGGCGGGATGTTGAGCGCTCGGGCCGCGGCGCGGCGCACGAGCTTTTCGGCTTGCTTGCCTTCGAGCCCGGCATCGAGCGGAAGGGCAAGGTTTGAGATCTCAAGCATGGTTTCCTCCGAGCTATCGATTGCGATGACGGGCGTTACGAGCGGCGTCCCCGCCGCGTTGGTTGCGGGATTTGCCGCGTTCGCCCCTGTGCGAGGGGTGCGGTTTTCCCGCGCGAGAAAAGGAACTGGAGCCGCCGGCGTGAGCGGCTGCTTGCGAGCTGCCCGAACGTGATACGACCGGCGAGCGGGAATCGTGGCCCGAGGAGGGGTTCACATCACCGGTGTAAAACGGTGACCGCTTACTACTCGACCTCTTCGCAGCCTCTGCACAAGCGCCATCGCGCTCAACACCTTCCCCGCTTGCAACGCGATCAGCTGCTGCGCGACCGGCAAGCATGCCGCTTGACCAGGCCCAATGCAGGTTAAAGCCGCCGCAGGGCGCGTCGACGTCGAGCGCCTCGCCCGTGACGAACAGGCCCGGCACGTCAAACGCTTCGCAGGTAGCGGGGCTGAACCGCTCCACAGGGAAGCCGCCGCGACGCACCTGGCATTGGCGCTCGTCGCCGATGCCCTCCACCGTCAGACGCATGCCTTTGAGCATGTCGCAAAGCTGGGGAATCATCTCTTGTGTAAACCAGTCACCGGTCCGCAAGCCTGCCTGCCGGAGAGCCGCAGCGGATACCGCAGGCAGCAGCAGGCCCTCGAGGAAGCGATCGAGCGCAAGCGGACTGCCCAGCAGCTTCTGCATCCGCTTGCGGCGCGTCATCATGAAGCGTTCCATGTCCTGCGGAGGGATGTCAGGCAGGAAGTCGACGACCAGGTCGTCGCCGGGTTGCGCAAAACGCGACAGGTTGAACACCGACACGCCGGAGACCCCGTAGTCGCGGAACAGCAGCTCACCGCGCTCGCTTGCAATACGCTGCCCGCCGCGCTCGAGATGCACAGCCCCGCGCACGCGGATGTTGTTGAGCTGCCGCGTGAGCTTCGCGCTTTGCGCTTCGACGCGCAAAGGCCCCAGCACGGGTTGCATGTCTGAGCACGCCAAGGGTTCCGGGAGCTGAATGCCGCTTGCCGCGCGCCCGCCGACGGCCACGATGACCGCCGCCGCATGCGCAATCGTCTTGTCGGCGAAGCGTATGTTGAAACAGCCCGCGCCACCCGGGGCGGGCGCGTCCACGCGCAAGGCGCGCTTGTCGGTTTGCACGTCGACGCCCAACTCGGCGGCGGCGGAGCGCAGCACATCCAGCACGCTGGTAGCCTTGTTCGCCATGGGATACAGCCGGCCCTCCGACTCCTCGCGCGTCACGAGCCCCATGTCAGCGAAGCGCTCGAGCACGAGATTCGTCCCAAGGGTTCGCATACTGGTTGCGCCTCGTTCCGCGACGTAAGCGCTTTGCAGGTGCATAAGCGCCTGCTCCACGAAAGCCTGATTGCGATACGCATCAGCGCTGATGCAGGCGTTTGAGATGTTGCAGCGGCCGTTGCCGGTTGCCAGGATGGAGCGGCCGATGCGCTCGGGATCCGCCTCGAACAGGGCCACATGCGCCACAGCGCCCGCTTGGCGCAGCGCAAGCGATGCTTCCACAGCCGCCATCAGGCCCGATGCGCCGCCGCCTATGATTGCGATAGTTTCCATACCCGCCATTATAAAGCGAAGCCCACACCGCAACGTCGGGCAAGCGCCCGCTTCAAGGGATGCCCGCATTGCACACGCGTGCGCCCTCACGCGCCGCGCAAAAGCCCCCTGAACGCAACAAGCCGGCCGCAAAAGCGACCGGCTTGCGAAGAGGCGATCCCGAGCACAAACAGATGCCTATCCCCTGTTCACGCGCAGGACCGCTCCCCTACGCCTTCTTGCGGGTGAAGACGCTTTTCTCGGGCAGCTCGTGGATGTCCGCGCGCAGCTCCTCGTCGATGTTACCGTCGTAGACGTAATGCTGCGTCTCCTTGCCCACCATGCCGGCGCACAGCAGCACCATAAGGATGTTGGGCAACGCCATGAGCGCGTTGGAGATATCAGTTGCCGTCCAAGCCACGTCGCCGACGCCCACGCCGCCCAAAAAGCCCATGCAGATGTAAAAGCCCAGGTACAGCGGCACCCAGCGGCGGCCGAACAGGTACAGGGTGACGCGTTCGCCGTAGTAGCTCCAGCCGATGATGGTGGAATAGGCGAAACACAGGATGCCCAGCATGAGGATGGGCGCGCCCACATAGGGGATGGTGGCGAACACGGCGTTGGCGAGCGTGGCGCCGTTGGTGACGCCGGCATCCTGGATGAGCGTGGGGTGGGCGCACAGCGACGAGACGATGACCAAGGCGGTCACAAAGCAGATGACCACCGTGCACCAAAACGGGCCCGTCATGGACACGAGCGCCTGGCGCGCAGGGTTTTTCGACTCGGCGGCGGCGCTGATGAGCGGAGCCGTGCCCAAGCCCGCCTCGTTGGAGAACAGGCCGCGCGCGCAGCCGAACTGCAGCGCCACGATGATGCCGCTGCCCACCGCGCCGCCGAAGGCCGCGCGAGGGGTGAAGGCGCATTCGAAGATCAGCCTGAACGACTCGCCAATGAACGCCCAGTTGCAAACGAGGATATAGGCGCAGCCCAAGATGTACGCGACGCCCATGATGGGCACGAGCTTCTCGCAGATGTTGGAAATGGTTCCCAAGCCGCCCATGATGATAAGCAGGGCGCTACCGCACACGATTGCGGCGACGATCCAGGGCTCCACGCCGAAGTTCGCCTGCGCAACCGAGGTGATGGCGCTGGTCTGCACGGCCGATCCGACTCCGAAGATGGTGAGGCACGCCATGACGGCGAACCAGATGGCCATGAACTTCGCCCACCACGGCACGGTGCCGTCGGAGCGCTTGTAGCGCTGCTCCCACACGTGCATGGCGCCGCCCATCATGTGGCCCTGGCGGTCCTTCACGCGGTACTTCATAGCAGCGTAGACCTCGGTGTACTTCGTTGCCATGCCCAGAATGCCGGTAAGCCACATCCACAGCACCGCGCCCGGGCCGCCGGAGAGCACCGCCGTGGCCACGCCGACGATGGAGCCCGTTCCCAGCGTGGAGGCAAGCGAGGTGGCCATGGCGCCGAAGTTGCTGACGTCGCCCTGGGCGCCGTTGTCCTTCGTGACGGAAAGCTTGAGGGCCAACGGCAGTTTGCGCTGAATGCCCTTAGTGCGGATGGTGGTGTAAATATGGCAGCCCAGCAGCAAGATGATCATAGGCGGCCCCCAAACGGCGGCGTCTATGCTGTCGAGCACTTCGATGTAGTTCATGCAAAACCTCGTAGCCTTAAAGATGAGTCCCTTCAGGGACGCGAACGGCTTATTATAGAGCCGCCTACGCTGCAGACCGCTAAAGTCTCGGCGAAAAAACGGATTGCGTAGCACTTCGGCAGGAAAGCAAGACCCTCCAAGCCGATTTCCTATAATTATTCGCTATATGTTCGCACCTCAAAACGCGGAAAACATCCATAGCCCAAACGGTTGCGAAGCCATGGCGGCGCAGCTAAACTAGGTGCCATTGAATTCTGTTTCAGGGCGAGGCGGAAATCCTCACTGGCGGTAACCGGATACGCGCGGCGGCAAGCCGCAGCCAAGCCGGAAGTCCGCGACCCTGTGCGTCAAGCGGCGGCAAGCCACATGCACGCAAGGTTGACCTGGTGCAATTCCAGGACCAACGGTCAAAGTCCGGATGGAAGAGGCAGAGTTCGCGAAACGCACCGCACGGCGCAGCATTGCCGGGCGGGAAGCTGTTGAGCGAATACAAGCCCGTATGGAAGGAATTCATACGGGCTTGTCTCTTTTTCGCGAAGCTTGAGAGCAAAACCCGTGGGAAGAAGGCTTCGCGGGAAGAAGGTTCAACCATGTCTCAGGCAACCGCCGCAAACGCAACCATCAAGAACACGAACCACTGGTCGACGCGCCAGCTGGTCACCATGGCCCTTATGTGCGCCATCGCCGCGCTGCTGTCGTTCGTGCAGATCCCCATCCTGCCCGCAGCGCCGTTTCTGACCTACGATCCCTCGCTCATGCCCGCCATGGTGTGCGGCTTCGCCTTCGGCCCGGGCGCCGGCTTCGCCGTGGGCGCCGTCGCCGCCATCATCCACAGCCTCATGCTCGGCGAATGGGTCGGCGGCCTCATGAACATCTGCGCCACGCTGTTCTTCGTGGTGCCCGCCGCCGCCATCTACGCCCGTAAGCACACGTTCGCCGGCGCCATCATCGGCTTGCTGGTCGGCTGCGTGGTGGCCACCATCGGCGCCGTCGCCGCGAACCTGACCATCGGCGTGTGGTTCTGGTACGGCAGCGCCGACGTCATCATGCCGCTCATCCTGCCCGCAGTGCTCCCGTTCAACCTGATCAAGACCGTGCTGAACAGCGCGCTGACCCTGCTGGTGTACAAGGCCATCTCCAACCTGATCACCCCGAAGAAGGACCAGGTCAAGGGCCGCTAGGCAACCGCGTTCCCAACCGTGCCGCCCCTGCGCGGCACGGTCCCGCCGGCAAGCAGGTTCCTCCCGCTTGCCGGCGGGACCGTATAACGGGATAGCGGGAATCGGCGCGGTAGCCCGCCTTTCGCAAGAAAGAACGCCCGAAACCGGGCGAAGGACTGCAGCCCGGATAGACAATGCCGACATACTTGGGCCACCCCGCTTGAGGCTCGCTCCGACTCCGGTTCGCATCCCGCAAAACGCAACGTAATTCGCCGATTCATGAAAGGATCGTAAAGCGAATCATGATAGATGTTCAAAACGTCCGCTTCACCTACGACGGCGCGAACTTCGCCCTTGACGGCGTGAGCCTGCACGTGCGCAAGGGCGAATTCCTGTGCATCTTGGGCGGCAACGGCAGCGGCAAGTCGACGCTGGCCAAGCATCTGAACGCCCTGCTCATCCCCGACGAGGGCACCGTAAAGGTGCAGGGCATGGCCACCGCGGACGCCGACTGCACGTACCGCATCCGCGAGACGGTGGGCATGGTGTTCCAAAATCCCGATGACCAGCTGGTGGCCTCGCTCGTGGAAGACGATGTGGCCTTCGGCCCCGAGAATCTGGGCATCCCCACCGATGAGCTGCGCGAACGCGTGACGCAGGCGCTTGAGGACGTGGGGCTTTCAGGCTTCGAACGCCACGAGACGCACGCCCTGTCCGGCGGTCAGAAGCAGCGCGTGGCCATCGCCGGCGTGCTCGCCATGAACCCTGCGGTGCTCGTGCTCGACGAGGCTTCGGCCATGCTCGACCCCCGCGGCCGAGCGGGCCTTATGCGCGTGTGCCATGAGCTGCACGAGCGCGGGATGACCATCGTGATGATCACGCACTATATGGAAGAGGCGGCGCAGGCCGACCGCGTGGTGGTCATGGAGCGCGGGCATGTGGCGCTCGAAGGCACGCCCGATGAGGTGCTCGTTCAGGCACGCGCGCTGGCGCACCTGAACCTTGACGTGCCGTTCGCAGCCCGCTTGTCGCTGGATCTGCGCGATGCGGGCACGACCGTGCAGCCCACCGTGGACGCAGGGAAGCTGGCACGCGAGGTCCTGGCGCTCGGCAAGGCCGCCGGCATATGCACCGCCGCCGACGCGAACGCCGCAGCATCCGATGCGGCCGGCACGGCCGACGCCGACGTCGACTTCCCCACCTGCGAGGGCGACGTCGACGCCCCGGCGCTCATCGAGTTCCAAGATGTCAGCTTCACCTACGACGCGGCAGAGGCGAAACGGCAACGCAAGCGCAAGCAGGCCCCTGCAGCCCGCCAGGCGAAATGGGGCAACAGCCCCGATAGCCTGTGGGCCGTGCGCGACGTCTCGCTACAGGTGCGCCGCGGCGAATTCCTCGGCGTTGCCGGGCACACCGGCAGCGGCAAATCGACGCTCATCCAGCACATGAACGGCATCTTGAAACCCACCTCAGGGCGCGTGCTCATCGACGGCACCGACATTGCCTCGAAGGGCGCAGAGTCGAAGGTGCGCGGATCGATCGGCGTGGTGTTCCAGTATCCCGAGCACCAGCTGTTCGCCGAAACCGTATACAAGGACGTCGCCTTCGGGCCGCGCAACCTGGGGCTTTCGGGCGAAGAGGTTGATGCGCTCGTGCGCAGCTCGCTCGACCGCGTGGGGCTTTCCTTCGACGAGCTGGCCGAGAAGAGCCCGTTCGAGCTTTCAGGCGGCCAGCAGCGCCGCGTGGCATTCGCCGGTGTGCTGGCCATGGACCCGCAGGTGCTCGTGCTCGACGAGCCGGCAGCAGGTCTGGACCCCGCCAGCAAGCGCTCCTTCCTGCAAATGATCGCCCGCCTGCATGACCAGGGCCTCACCGTGGTCATGGTGTCGCACTGCATGGACGACCTTGCCGCCATGTGCGACCGCGTGGCCGTCATGAACGAAGGGCGGCTGCTGGGCATCGGCGCACCCGAGCGCCTGTTCCTGCACGCGCGCAAACTGAAGGAAGTTGGCCTGGGAACTACCGAGCCGCAGGCGTTCGCGGAAGTACTGCGCGCAGGCGGATGGCCCCTTGAGCAGGAGAAACTGTATACGGAGAAGGACTTGGCCGACACGATCGCCGCAGCATGCGGCGCGGGCAGCAGCGGAAACGATGCCGCCTCCCCTTCCCCGGCCGGCCCTGAAGGCCAGGTGGTCGAATGAACCCGGGCTTTTCCTTCGGCAGCTATGTTTCCTGCACCAGCTTCGTGCATCGGCTCGACCCGCGCACGAAGCTCATAGCGGGCTGCGCGTTCATCGTGGTGCTGCTGTGCGCGAAAACCGCGGCTGCTCTGGTGGCGTGCGCTGCGTTCACGGCCCTTTGCTACGCGCTGGCGCAGATCCCGCCGAGCAAGGCGGCGCGCTCGTTGGCGCCGCTCATGGCCATCGTGGTCATCGTGGCGGTGCTGAACCTGTTCGTCACGCAAGGAGGCCAGGTGCTCGTCGACTGGGGCATCCTGCGCATCAGCGAGGCGGGCGTGCAAACCTGCCTGTTCATGGGCGCGCGCCTAACCATCATGATGCTGGGAATGAGCCTGATCACCCTGACCACCATGACCATCGACCTGACCGAGGCGTTCGAGTGGGTGCTCAAGCCCTTCGCCCGCTTCGGCGTGCCCGCCCACGAACTGGGCATGATCATGGGCATCGCGCTGCGCTTCATGCCGCAGTTCGCTAACGAGCTTGCCGTGGTCTACCACGCTCAGGTCAGCCGCGGCGCCCGTCTGTCGAACAGCCCCGCGCGCGGCGTGCGTATGCTCACTTCGCTCATGGTACCCTTGTTCACCAGCGTGTTCCGTCACGCCGAAACGCTTTCGGCGGCTATGGATGCTCGCTGCTACCACGGTGGCGAAGGACGCACGCACCTGCATCCTCTTCGCTTCGCCCCGCGCGACGCCGCTGCCGCCGCATTCATGGCCGTTTTGGCGGGCTGCGTCGCAGCTATCGGCTACTTTCTATAACCGACCGGTTCCAAGACTAGGAGGATCACATGACCGGCAACGAGACCATCCTGCAGTATCTGACGAACGTCCCCGCATGGTACCTGGCCACCAGCGTGAACGATCAGCCGCACGTGCGCCCGTTCAGCTTCGCCGCCGAGCAGGACGGCAAGATCTGGTTCGTCACCGCCACCACCAAGGACGTGTGGGAGGAGTTGCAGCAGAACCAGAAGTTCGAGGCATCCAGCTGGTGGCCCGGCCATGGCTGGCTGATCCTGCGTGGCAAGGCCGGTCTTGAGGACAAGGCCAACGCCGACATGCGCTACGCCGGCTACGCGCACCTGTGCAGCCTGGGCGAAAGCTACGACGGCCCCGACGACCCCACGCTGGTGTTCTTCAGCGTCGAAGAGCCCGAGGCATGGATCTGCAACCACGAGGAGTGGAAGCCGATCGAGCTGTAGCGACATCTGCATATAATCAAAAACAGGAAGGGCACGGCTTCGCGCCGTGCCCTTCCTTTTGCGTACCGTTCAACGAATCGATAGTGTCTACTCGAAGTCGTACAGGTCCTTGGCGGCCTGCTTGAAGTCCTCGTAGACTTCCTGCGCGATAGCCTGGTCCTCGACCAGCTCGAATGCAGCGGGCTGGCCATCTTCGTCAAGCTCGGTCACCTCAAGCGGGATGATCTCGCCCGAGCTGCATGCCGGGCTATCCTCGGTGACCGGGAAGAAGAAGCCGTAGCGACGACCCTCGTGCAGAATCAAGCCAAGGAACTCAAGGTCGATCTGATCGCCCTTCTCGTCCTGGAACGTAAGGGTGATGCCCTCCTCGGTGGGCGGGCAGAAATTCGGGGCGCTTCCTTCGCGCATGGCAACTCCTTTTAACATGGCCGACATTGCTTGCAGCCGATTCCTCCATAGCCTGCGTGCATGGATTCACGTGATTTCCTCAGCGTATCACAATAGGTTGCAATGCGCTCGCCGACCTCCCCTAATCTATCCGACTGCTATACTGATAGGCAAAGAAACAACGGCGCAAACACCTGCACGCGAAGGGCGTTATCGCAGGACAGGGCGCTGTTCAGGCAACCCGTGCAAGGAGGATCGAACATGTTCCCGATGATGGATCCCGACAAGATGAAGCCCATGGAAGAAGATGAGGCCGTGAAGAAGATGGCCAACATCGGCGCGATCATGGAAGGCGCCGGCGCCAGCTTCGGCGAAGAGGATATGAGGCTGTTCCGCGATGCCTTCATGGGCACCAACGCGCTTGAGGAGCAGATGGAAGCGCTCATCTCCCGCTACAACGGCCTTGGTGAGGATGACGAGGAAGAGGAAGAAGACGACGGCGAAATCCGCCTGAGCGACCTGGACTTCGGCTTCTAATCCCGGCGAGCAGTCACTCGTCTTCGAGCTCTTACCAGCCCGATCAACGTAAGCCTGGCCCCTGACCGCATGTTGCGATCAGGGGCCGAGCTTTTTGCGTATATGCAACAAAACGGGCCGCTCGTTT
>OLVT01001656.1_pt1 | contig 17702 bp, 11 predicted proteins | sample 1673241 | NCBI WGS metagenome assembly OLVT01 (sample SAMEA3178936, study PRJEB25190) | human gut metagenome | biome: human gut; feature: human-associated habitat; material: faeces | place: Austria | collected 2013 | reverse complement strand
ATCACTTTCTTACGCAGCGAAACAGCAAGTGTTTCACTGCTGAGTGAACAGTAACGAAAAGTTACCTGTTGTTTGCCGGGTACCGGTAAAGTGTAATGCAGCAGGAAAGAATCCGGTAAAGGAAAAAAGCTCCGCCGGAAAAAAAGGTGGTATTTCCGGTGGAGCTCTGTGAAAAAAGTGATCAGAATTTTACTGATGATAATAAGAGAGGAAGTCGGTGATCTTTCCAACCGCATCCTTTAAAACTTCAATTCGCGGCAGGTAAACAACGCGGAAGTGATCCGGCTGTCCCCAGTTGAAGCCGCCGCCGTGGACGATCAGAAGTTTTTTGTCGCGCAGCAGATCGAGAGCAAATTTTTCGTCGTTTGTGATATTGAACTTTTTCGTGTCAATTTTCGGGAACATGTAGAACGCAGCTTTTGGTTTGACTGCGGTGATACCCGGAATATCGCAGAATGCCTTGTAAACGTATTCGCGCTGCTCGTAAATCCGTCCGCCCGGAACAATGTAGTCGTTGACGCTCTGGTGGCCGCCAAGAGCGGTCTGGACAACGGACTGGGCCGGAACATTGGAGCAGAGACGCATGTTAGAAAGCATTTTGAGTCCTTCAATATAGTCCTTTGCGATAGCTTTATTTCCGCTTAAGATCATCCAGCCGATACGGAAGCCTGCGATCATGTGCGATTTGGAAAGACCACTGAAGGTGACACAGAACAGATCCGGTGCGAGGGATGCAATGGAAACATGCTCAAGACCGTCCATGACGAGCCGGTCATAAATTTCATCGGAAAAGATGATCAGCTGATGCTCTCTGGCAAGCTCGACAATCTGCTGCAGTACCTCTTTCGGATAGAGTGCACCGGTCGGGTTATTCGGATTGATGATAACGATCGCTTTTGTGCGGTCGGTGATTTTTTTTCGCATATCATCGATGTCCGGATACCATTCGGACTGTTCATCGCAGATGTAGTGGACGGCTTTTCCACCGGCCAGCGTTGCGCAGGCGGTCCAGAGCGGGTAATCCGGGGATGGGATGAGGATTTCATCACCGTCATCCAGAAGAGCGGACATGCAGAGGTTGATCAGCTCACTGACGCCGTTTCCGGTGTAGATATCATCGATAGAAACATTTGGCAGTTTCTTTAACTGCGCATACTGCATGATCGCTTTTCGTGCAGAGAAGAGACCCTGGGAAGGAGAGTAACCCTCGCAGTCGGTAAGCTGATGGCTCATGTCGTAGATGACCTCATCAGGAGTACGGAAGCCAAATGGAGCCGGATTTCCAATGTTCAGTTTCAGAACCTGTGTGCCGCACGCTTCCATGCGGTTTGCTTCTTCTACGACAGGTCCGCGGACATCATATAAGACATTGTCGAGTTTCGATGATTTTTTAAATTCTCGCATAGGGGAACCTCCTGTTTTTGTCTGGGAAAGGGAAGCGGCAGATGGATCAGAAAAGGATTCTGCCGGATCGGAAACCGTATCTGCCGTATAGTTTACTGTGGAATCTTTTGCAAGCAGCCAGTCGGGATCGACCTGGAGCACATCGGCCAGAAAGTGAAGAATGTCGGAGCGCGGAACCGTTTTTCCGCTGACATACTGGCTGACATGGCTTTTTCCAAGTTTCACACCGCGCCGCTGGGCCGCTCGGATCAAATCGACCTGCTTGAACTGTTTTGCCTGCATGGCCAGTTTCAGACGGTCGGAAAAGGTTTCATTTGTCATAGAAAATCTCCTTAAAATAGAATGCAAAATAAAGAAAGTTCAAAACTGTGCTTATTGTAGCATGGACAAGAAAAAAGTTCAATAGAAAAACTGAAAATTGTAAAAATGTTGAAAAGTTCAAAATTAAAGCGAAACAAGTTCAATTATAATATTGTCTATTCTGTACAGGTAAAGCGTTAAACCTTGCGCATTTTGCAAATTGACAAATGATGAGATTTCGGTAGAATAAAAAAATAGGATGCTATGCGTTTCTGTTGGGATCCGCCAATAGAAACGGGAGAGAAAGGAAGGAAAATGTATGGGGGAAGGTCATAAAAAACTGAATTTTTCCGATTGTATGGGACTTGCGATCGGACAGATCATCGGTTCGGGCATCATGGTACTGACGGGAATCGTCATCGGTCTGACAGGACACGGCATTGCCGCAGCGTTTATTTTAGGTGCCGTGCTTGCCATTATCACCTGTGTACCGTTCATCATCCTGACGTCCGCAATCCCGTCATCAGGCGCCGGCTTTACTTACATCCGACGATTGATGGGTGAAAAAGCCGGCTTTATGTACATTGCGATGTTTGTCTTAAGCCAGGTTCTGATCGCAACGTACGCGAAAGGCTTTGCAAGCTATTTCTGCTCGATTTTTCCGCAGTTTGGCGAGTCGGCTGTCGCAATGGCAGCACTTGTAATCTGTACCGCCGTCAATCTCATCGGACTGAAATCGAGCGCACTGGTGCAAAAGGGCATGGTTGTGCTGCTGCTTTTAAGCCTGTTCTTATTTATTGTATTCGGGTTGCCCAAAGTAAGCTGGGATGCCCTGACACCGACGGTATCCAATCTGATGCCGAACGGTCCGAAGAACTTTTTCACAGGCGTGGCACTTTTGAGTTTTGCGTGCGGAGGCGCAAAATTCGTTGCGGAGAACGGAGACGATATTGTGGAGCCGTCCCGCACAATTCCAAAGGTTATCGTGCTTTCCACGAGTATCGTTGCTGTATTCTATGTGCTGATCGGTATCGTGGCAGGCGGCGTGCTTCCGGTCGAAACGGTTGCATTTCAGAATCTGACGCTTGTCGCACAGGAGATTTTTCCAACCTGGCTGTACCTGTTTTTCGTGTTCGGTGGTGCCGTATTTGCGCTGCTTACCACCCTGAACGGAACCTTGAGCTGGGTGACAAGAGGACTGCAGGCTGCCGCAAAACAGGGCTGGCTGCCGGAAAAAACCGCTGAGGAGAATAGAAACGGTGTTCCGGCGATCCTTCTGATGGTCTTTTTCCTGATGGGCGCCATTCCGATCCTTACGGGAATGGATCTGACATTGATTTCCAACATGGGTGTCGGAACCGATATGGTGACGGAATTTATGGTACTCCTGGCCTGCTGGCGTCTGCCGGATATTTTCCCGGAAGAGTATCAGAAATCTGCGTTTTGTATGAAAAAGCGGACACTTCACATTCTGCTGTTTTTCATCGGCATTCTGATGATCGGAACCTCGTATGTCAATCTGTCGGATCTTACGGTTCCCGCGGCGATCGCATGCGGCATCTATATTCTGGTGATGTTTGTTTACACGCAGGTCCGATATCCGTATGTGAAGGCAAAACAGGAAAAGAAAGAAGACAAATAAAGAAGAGAAATGGAGAAGAAACATGAGGGCAACAACAAAAGAGCAGGGCTTTTACAGCCAGATTTTTAAGCTGGTTCTGCCGATTGTGATTCAGAATCTTTTAAGCGCGGCAGTCAACTCTGCCGATGTCGTGATGCTGAACTACGTGGGACAGTCCGCTATTTCCGCGGTATCCCTGGCATCCAACTATGCAAATGTATTATTTATGGTTTATTATGGACTGGGAACAGGAGCAACACTTCTGTGTGCCCAGTACTTTGGAAAAGGCAATATGCGAGCAATTCAGACTGTCGAGGGAATCGCACTTCGATTCTCCGTCATCATCTCCGTCGTTGTGGCAGGAATTGCTTTTACCATGCCACAGATGATGATGCGTCTGTTTACAGATAATGCGGAACTGATCTGGATCGGTGCTTCGTATCTGCGCGTCATGGGTGTGACCTACCTGTGCTGGGGCATTACGGAGATCTATCTTGCGGTGCTTCGAAGCCTCGGCCGTGTGACGATCAGCATGGCGATGAATATGATGGCATTCGCACTGAACGTATTTTTCAACGCATGCTTCATTTTTGGCCTCTTCGGATTTCCGAAGCTTGGAGCAACCGGTGTTGCAATCGCAACGGCAATGTCGCGTGTCATTGAATTGATCGGCTGTGTGATTGTGTCGATCATGAGTAAGGATATTAAGCTCGATCTGCGGTACATGTTCATCCGCAACAAGCTACTGTTTTCCGATTTTGTGAAGCTGTCACTTCCGGCGCTTGGAAATGATCTTTCCTGGGGCGTTGCATTTTCGATGTATTCTGTGATCCTGGGCCATCTGGGAAGCGATGCGGTAGCGGCAAACTCGCTCGTTGTCGTTGTAAGAAATATCGGAACCGTGCTGTGCTTTGGTGTGGCAAGTGCGGGCGGTATTCTGCTTGGAAATGTTATGGGAGAAGGAAATCTGGAAAAGGCGAAGGAATATGCATCGAAATTGCTGAAGCTGACAGTTGTTACCGGAGCTGTGGGCGGACTGGTTGTACTGGGTATCACGCCGTTTGTACTGAAGTTTGCTTCTTTAAATGAGACCGCGATGCATTATCTGAAATATATGCTGCTGATTAACACCTATTATATTATGGGGACTGCAGTCAATACAACGCTGATTGCCGGAGTATTCCGTGCCGGAGGTGACACAAAGTTCGGACTGGTCTGCGATACGATTGATATGTGGTGCTACGCGGTGCCGCTTGGATTTATTGCAGCGTTTGTCTTCAAGCTTCCTGTCCTTGTGGTTTATTTCCTGCTGTGTACAGATGAGTTTGTAAAATGGCCGTGGGTTCTGAAACGGTATAAGAGCGGACTGTGGGCAAAAAACATTACGCGGGATCATCTGTTTGAGGATGAAGAAAAAGAATAGATGATATAGAAAAAGACATCTGCAGAGGTGAAAAATTACTTCGCCAGATGTCTTTTTTCGTGTTTTTCAAACATGCTCTAGAGAACGGTATATCCCTTGCTCTTTAAGCTTGCTTCTGTCTCGTATACATCCGGTACATGAAACACCATGATCGGGCAGCCGGACTCGCGGTTGAAAGAGAGATAGATATAGTCGATGTCGATATTTGTCTCAAGCAGTGTTTTCAGAAGGGAATTTAAGTTACCCGGCTGATCAACTACCTCGACACCGAGTACATCCGTCTGGCGTGTCATGTAACCGGCAGCCTGAAGCGCCTGCTCTGCTTTATCCGGATCGGAAACGACCATGCGGACAATGCCGTACTCTGCGCTGTCATTGTTGACGGAACCTAAAATGTTGACGTCATTTTCAAACAGAATCTGTGTGATCTGCTGCATCGTGCCTTTTTTATTTTCTGCGAAAATAGAAAGTTGTTTTAACATAATTGGGGCCTCCTAAAATTGATCTCTGATTCCATTATACTGCCAAAATCAAACGCGTCAACGAATTTTGTGAAAGAAGACGAAAAAAGGTGGAAAAAGCGTATCGTTTACAGAAAAATAAATAGAATAAAAGCATCAATATAAAAAATAAAAAAAGAAATCAATGAGCGAAAAAAAGACAGAAAAGTCGGATGATAAGAGAAACTGCACAAAATACAAATAAAATATGAGAAAACGGGTGAAAAAACTTTTGCATAATGACGAAAAATGCGTTACAATAAAAGCGCTATATGTGAATTTATTATTGGGAGGTATTAGAATTATGGCAACATTTTATGCATCAAAAACAGGAGAAGTATCTGCTAGAGAAAAAGAACATTCCGCGCTGGTACGTGAACTGGCCGGTGAGTGCATGACACTTCTTGAAAACGACGGAACCCTGCCGCTTGCCGGTGCAGGAAAAGTCGCAGTTTATGGTAACGGCGTCCGCCACACGGTAAAAGGGGGTACCGGTTCCGGAGACGTTAACACAAGAACGGTTGTTACGATTGAACAGGGCTTAAAAGAGGCCGGCTTTGAAATTCTGACCGGTAAATGGCTTGACGAATATGACAAAGTGCTTGCAGATGCGCAGGCTGCATATCAGGCAGAGCTGGCAAAAAAAGCAGAGGAGCTTCACATTCCGATTTTTGCTGTCATGTTCTCGGAAGCATTTGCGCAGCCTGATGTACCTGCGATTACCGAAAAAGAGGACACCGATACCGCTATCTATGTTCTGTCAAGAAACTCCGGTGAAGGTGCAGACCGCTATAACAGAGCATGCGATTATCTGCTCGGCGAAAACGAGCTCGCTGACATTGCCTATCTGGCAGAGCATTATGAGAAAACAGTTTTAATTTTGAATATTGCGAACCTTGTAGATACCACAGAGTTAAAGAAAATCAAAGGACTGAATGCAATTCTTCTTGCAGGACAGGCCGGAAATGCAACCGGAAACATCGTTGCAGACGTTGTTCTCGGAAAGAGCATCCCATCCGGAAAGCTGACCGATACATGGGCTGCTTCCTATGAAGACTATCCGTCCTCAAAAAATTTCAGCCACAACAACGGTGACACCAACGATGAGTATTACAGCGATGGCATTTATGTCGGCTACCGTTATTTTGACACCTTCAACGTAACCCCGAACTACTGCTTCGGCTACGGCAAAGGCTATACCGATTTTGAGATGGAAGTAAAGGACGTGGATGCAGATGATAAGAACGTTACCGTTACCGCATCCGTAAAGAACATTGGCGATACATTCGCCGGAAAAGAAGTCGTACAGGTTTACTATTCCGCACCGGATGGAACGATTGAGAAACCGTATCAGGAGCTTGGCGGCTTCGGAAAATCCGATCTGCTCTCGCCGGGTGAGTCCCAGACGATTACCATTTCCTTCCCGACGAGATCTATGGCTTCCTACGATGAGAAAAAAGCAGCATGGGTACTCGAGGCAGGAACGTATTACATCCGTGTCGGCAACAGCTCCAGAACAACGAAAGTGGCAGCAGCCCTGAATCTCAAAGAGACCGTTGTTACGGTTCAGGGAAAGAATCTCTTCCCGGCAGATGACGCTCCGCAGGAACTCTCCAAAGCAGGCGTAACACCGTACAGCTATGAAGGTGAGGCAGAAGAAAAAGCAGCTGCAAAACAGATCGATATCTGCAGCAAATGCATCAAGACGGAGACTGTTGTCTACAGTGAGACACCGGAAGCATTCCCGGCTTATGAGGGAGAGAAGCTGACCGCGGCAGATGTAAAGAGCGGAAAAGCGACGTTAAAAGATCTCGTATCTCAGCTGACCGTAGAAGAGATGGCTACCGTTTGCAATGGTACTGCAGACGGACTTGGCCAGGAAGGATTTATCGGATCTTCTTCCGATATGGCGCCTGGAGCAGCGGGAGATACGACTTCCATTCTTCTGGAGGACAGAGGTATTTACAATACGATTCTTGCAGACGGTCCGGCCGGTCTTCGTCTGATTCCGCACTTTGTCGTTGATGCAGACGGAAAGATGGTATCCTCCGGAAATCCTCTGGAAGATGCGTTTAACAAAAATGAAATCGAAGTTCCGGAAGGCGGCACGGAGTATTTCCAGTACTGCACCGCAATCCCGGTAGCAGCACTCCTTGCACAGTCCTGGAACATGGATCTGATCCAAAAATGCGGTGATATCGTCGGAAAAGAGATGGAAGAATTCCACATTTCCGTATGGCTGGCACCTGGCATGAACATTCACAGAAATCCGCTGTGCGGAAGAAACTTCGAGTACTACTCGGAAGATCCGCTGGTGGCAGGTATGTGCGCCGCAGCCGATACCAGAGGAATCCAGTCCCATGCCGGAATCGGAACCAGCATTAAGCACTTTGCAGCCAACAACCAGGAAGACAACCGTATGTACGTCAATGAGCACATCAGCGAGCGCGCAATGCGTGAAATCTATCTGAAGGGCTTTGAAATCGCAGTCAAGACAGCACAGCCGATGACGATCATGTCTTCCTACAACCTGGTAAACGGTGTACATACTGCCAACAGCCACGACCTTCTGACAGCAGCAGCAAGAGATGAGTGGGGCTTCGCAGGTTATGTCATGACCGACTGGGGAACCTCAGAGGACATGAGCGGATTGTTCGCTTACAAATATAACCTGAAATACGGACATTCCACTTCAAGAGAATGTGTTCTTGCAGGAAACGATCTGCAGATGCCTGGCCAGCAAGGAAACCGTCAGGAAATTGTAGCATCTGTTGCAGACGGAACTCTGCCGCTTGGACAGCTTCAGACCTGTGCATACCGCATTCTGAATGTTGTTCTGCAGTCCCTCGCCTATGATGACTGCAAACCATACGGTGATCAGTTCGATCTCGAAGAGGCAGTTACCGTTACAAAAGCATAAAAAATCAAAAAAACATAGAAGCAGCCCCGCAGACCTTTACCCTAAGGTTTTGCGGGGCTGCTTTTTGTACGGTCAAAGGAGCAAAGGCTGTGACTGCAAGAAATAAGCGATTTCCGCAATCTGCAAGCCCAGCGTGGTGGCAGAAAATGTAAAAAGCTCACGAAAGAACTGTAAAACTGGAGAAAAACACAGAATAAAATCGGTAAAAAAATAAAAAATAGTGAAAAATGCACAAAAAGATTGTCCATAGAGCAAATAGTGTGTTATAATGAATGCATCTATTAAAACAGGGGGATAGATTATGGCAAAAGAAATGATAGCAATGCTTCTTGCCGGAGGTCAGGGATCTCGCCTTTATGCGCTGACCGAGAAGCTTGCAAAACCGGCAGTTCCATTTGGTGGAAAATACAGAATCATCGATTTCCCACTTTCTAACTGCGTAAATTCCGGAATTGATACCGTAGGTATTCTGACACAGTATCAGCCAATGGTGTTAAATGAGTACATAGGAAACGGCCAGCCGTGGGATCTGGACCGCCTCCATGGAGGTGTTCACGTGCTGCCTCCTTATCAGAAAGCCTCAGGTTCTGACTGGTATAAAGGAACTGCAAATGCCATCTACCAGAACATTCCATTCATCGAGAACTACGATCCGGAGTACGTCATCATCCTTTCCGGAGACCAGATCTGCAAACAGGACTACAGCGATTTCCTCCGCTTCCATAAGGAAAAGGGCGCAGAATTCAGCGTTGCGGTTATGGAAGTGCCGTGGGAGGAAGCATCCCGTTTCGGACTTATGGTGGCAGATGAAAACGACAAAATCACCGAGTTCCAGGAAAAACCAAAACAGCCGAAATCCAATCTGGCATCCATGGGTATCTACATTTTCAACTGGGATATCCTGAAAAAATATCTGATTGAGGACGAGGCAGACCCGAATTCTTCGAACGATTTCGGAAACAACATCATCCCGAATCTTTTAAAAGACGGACGCAATATGTACGCTTATCACTTCAGCGGATACTGGAAAGATGTAGGAACCATCTCCTCTTTGTGGGAGGCAAATATGGAAATCCTTGATCCGGAACACAGCGGAATCAACCTGTTTGACAATGACTGGAAGATTTACAGCCGAAACAGCGGAAAAACAGGCCATAAGATCACCGAAACCGCTGTTGTGGAAAACTGTATGATCACCGATGGCTGCCGTATTGCAGGTCATGTCAAACGTTCGATTCTGTTCTCCGGTGTAAAGGTTGCAGAGGGCGCAGAAGTAGAAGATGCCGTTATCATGGGAGGAACCGTGATCGAATCCGGAGCAGTCGTGAAACACTGTATCGTTGCGGAAAACGTTGTGATTGGCCAGAACGCCGTGGTAGGAGAAATGCCGCATGACGGTGAAAAAGGTGTTGCCACCATCGGATCCGGAATCCATATCGGTGAGCGTGCCAAAGTAGGACCAAATGCAATGGTAAATGCAAATGTAAAGGATGGTGAAGAAGAATGGTAAACGCAAATGCAGATGCACTGGGCATCATTTTCCCAAACAGCTATGATGAGCAGGTACCGGATCTGGTAAACGAGCGTCTGATGGCCTCCATTCCTTTTGCCAGCCGTTACCGCATGGTGGACTTTATTTTATCCAGCATGGTAAACTGCGGAATCGGAAATGTATCCATTATCGTCCGCAAAAATTACCATTCGCTGATGGATCATCTCGGCTCCGGACGTGAGTGGGATCTTGCCAGAAAAAAAGGCGGATTAAACATTGTTCCGCCTTATTCCGAGAAGAAAATTCAGGTGTATTCCGGAAGAGTGGAAGCACTGGCAAATGTTCTCGATTTCCTGAAATGGCAGAAAGAAAAATACGTTGTTATGGCGGACACCAACATTGCCTGCAATTTTGATTTCAAAGAGATGCTGAATCAGCATATCGAAAGCGGTGCAGATGTTACAGCAGCTTATACCAAACAGCCGATTCCGGAAGGCGTCAGAAGCTCTTACGAGAAAACCAATTATCTGCACTACACCTTCTCCATGGCAGGACAGAAGATCAGCAAGATTTTTGTAAACTCAGAGGAACACGGAGTACAGAATGTATCGATGAATATCTACGTGATGGAGCGTCAGCTTCTGATCGACGAAATCAAAAAAGGCTTTGTTCTTGGAAATAAATTCTTCGAGCGTGATGTTCTGGCACCGCAAACGGAGAAACTGAACATTCAGGGATATGAGTTTACCGGTTATCAGGCAAGAATCGACGATATGAAGAGTTATTTCGATGAGAACATGAAGCTCTTAAAAGATGAAAATCTGGATAGCCTCTTCTTGGGAAACCCGATCTATACCAAAGTCCGCGACGACAATCCGACCCGTTATATCAACGGATCAAAAGCGAAAAACGTGATGGTAGCAGACGGCTGTGTGATCGAAGGCGAAATCGAAAACAGCATTTTGTTCCGTGGTGTCAAGGTAGCCAAAGGAGCAAAAGTAAAGAACTGCATTCTGATGCAGGATACTGTGATTGAAGCAGGCGCTGAGATTGAGTACGTTGTTTCTGATAAATACGTTACGGTATCTGAGGGAAAACAGCTCAAAGGAACCGATTCTTTCCCGGTATTTATTGCGAAGGATCAGGTGGTATAAAGAAAAGAATAGAATGAAATAGAAATACCGACTGCCAATGTAGAATATATCAATATTGATGGGCAGTCGGTATTTTTTGGAAAAATTCAGAGAAAAATAGTAGATTGAGTAATGCATCTGTGATATGGTAATAAAACAAAACAGTGACAGCCTAAGGAAGGGAAGATTCTTACCATAAAAATTCCCGGTTGTACAGCTTATGGTTACAGTACAGTCTGTTTTTAGGCTTTCAGCGTTGGCAGCTGATACTGTTTTTTCAGTTCTTTGTACTCTGACTCAAACTCTTCTTCTTTCTTCAGCGCATGCAGATATTCGTGTGTATCAAACGATCCGCTGTGGATCTGGCTGACGCAGACGGCAATGTTGGAGCAGTGGTCGGAAATCCGTTCGAAGTCGGTCATCACATCGGAAAGGATAAAACCAAGCTCGATCGTGCATTTTCCACTCTGGAGCCGTTCGATGTGGTGGTTCTTCAGGCTGGAATTCAGGCTGTCAATCACCTGCTCGAGTGGTTCCACTTCATTTGCTTTTTTTACATCCTCATTGTTGAAAACGGAGAAGGTCAGGCTGACAATATCTTTGACTGCTTTTCCATAAACAGCAAGCTCTGCGGCTCCGTCAGCGGAGAACTGCAGGTTCTTGTCATGCATCTCTCTTGCAGCTTTCATGATGTTGACGGTGTGATCGGAAATTCGTTCGAAATCACCGATGCAGTGCAGGATCATGGAAAGTGTCTGGCTGCCCTTCGGGGAAAGCTTTTCACTGGAAAGCTTCACCAGATATGTGCCGAGGGCATCTTCAAAATGATCCACCTTTTTCTCAAGAATATCTACATTTTCCGCATCCGCCTCGTTGTAGGAGGCCATCAGGTCAACAGAAGTAACAAGACCGGTTTCGGTCAGTTCTGCCATTTTTGCGGCTGCAACTTTACACTGCTGCAGAGCAAAAGCCGGGCTGTCGAGGAAACGGGTATCGAGCATCTGAACAGCTTCGTCTGCTTTTTCTTCCGGTCCGTCTGGAATAGTCAGCTTCGCAAGTTTGACCAGTCCGTCTGCAAACGGGAACAGGATCAGTGTTGCAAAAATATTGAAGCCGGAGTGAACGATTGCGATACCGGCTGCATTTGCGGAGGTTTCCAGGAATGGAAAATGCACAAAGGCATTGATTCCATAGAAGAGAACCAGGAAAAGAACAGTACCGATGATGTTAAAATAAAGGTGAACCATTGCGGTACGGCGTGCATTGCGGCTTGTACCGATGGAGGAGAGCAATGCGGTAATACACGTACCGATATTCTGTCCCATAATGATCGGAATGGCCACGGCGTAGCTGACGGAACCAGTTGCGCAGAGTGCCTGAAGAATACCGACAGAAGCAGAGGAACTCTGGATCACGGCGGTCAGAATGGTTCCGGCGAGAACACCGAGCACCGGAATTGAGAATTTTACGAGAAGTCCCGTGAATTCCGGTACATCTGCAAGCGGTGATACAGCGCTGCTCATGGTGTGCATACCAAACATCAGAATGGAAAAACCGGTTAACAGGGTACCGACATTTTTCTTTTTATCGCTCTTTGCCAGCATCAGCATAAAAACGCCGATGATTGCAAGAATGGGGGAAAAGGACGACGGGTTCAGCATTTTAATGAATACATTGTCGCCCTGAATGCCGGTAAGACTTAAGATCCAGGAAGTGATGGTGGTACCGATATTGGCACCCATGATGATGCCGACTGCCTGGTTCAGCTTCATGATGCCGGAGTTTACGAATCCGACAACCATAACAGTGGTTGCAGAAGAGGACTGGATAACTGCGGTAACACCGGCACCTAAAAGAACTGCCATAATCCGCTTTGAGGTCAGCTTTTCCAGCAGGTATTCCAGTTTACCGCCGGAAAGTTTGGTCAGGCCATCGCCCATGGCACTCATGCCGTATAAGAACATGGCAAGGCCACCGACAAAGGATAACACTCCAAAAATGTCCATAATTTCTCCCTTTACGTAATTTTCTTTTTCTTTTCGTGGTTTTAACAATAGATACACGTTTTGTAGGTCTTACTCGAGAAAAAACCTACATTTAGAAGATAACACATCTAAAAACAGTTTTGTGTTAAATGTATGTAAAGTTTGTAAAACGGTCAAAACAACTCAAAATCCGGTGCGGCACTGTTTTGTGCCGGTACCGGATCGTTTCTCGATTCCTTTGCATCCGAAAGAAGCTGCCACTCGCAGGATCTGCAGATGCGGGTAGTTTGGCTGAATATGATTTTCATAAGAAATCTTTTAATTTTTCCATGTTGTGTTCTTCAAATTTTCGCAGCTTATCCATCAGATCCCGGATTTTGGGATCCGCGTCCTCATACTGGCGGTACTTCTGGATTGCCTCGACGATGCCCATGCTGCTTCCGGTAATCAGCATGCTGGCAATGTGTGAGGCGGACGGATCCGTCATAGTCTGCAGGTTTATCATAAAATACGTGCGTGCTTTTTCCACTATACCAAGGCCTTTTTCATCGTAGCCGTGCTCATTCAGCAGCTCCTTTGCCGCCTGATGAAATTCTTCATAGCCCTGAAACTGGGTTTTCAGATGTTCTTTTAAGTCTTTGTCCTCAACGACTCCAATGAGCTGCCGGATCGTGTCGACACCCATCTGGGAGTTCTGGTAAATAAAGTTTAAAAGCTCTGCATCTCCACTCATCGTGCATCTTCCTTTCTTACTTTCTTTGGTGGTTTCATGAAAAAGTATTGCCGGAAATCGGGGCAAATATACCTGATTTTAATTGTAATTTTACCTGAAATCCATATTTCGGCAGCGACAGGAAAGGCGGCTGGCATTTGCTGACCACAAAAGATATGGTGCATTACGGGCCGGAGTCGGCGATTGGGATTCTGGGAGAAACGGGATCTGTCATCTGGGCAGATGGTCTCTTTTGAGAGAGTTATTCATTTGGGAACTTTTGCTTGCAGTTTTGCCGGAGTGTGGTAAAGTAGTAGAGGAGTTATATGAATTTCAGCGGGAGACAGAAAATCGGATCTGTCGTTCCGCGTTCAGAAAGAGGATAGAACATTATGCTGAAAAAAATTGGAAGAAATGATCCCTGCTGGTGCGGCAGCGGGAAGAAGTACAAAGACTGCCATCTGGCGCTGGATGAGAAAATCAATTCTTATAAATTAAAGGGATGGAAAATTCCGCCGAAGAAAATTATCAAAAGACCGGATCAGATCGATGGAATTCGTGAAAGCGGTCTTGTCAATATTGCAGTTCTGGATTATGTGGCCGAAAACATTCATGCAGGCATGAGTACGGAAGACATCGACCGTCTAGTCGCAGAAAAGACAAAAGAACTCGGCGGAATTGCAGCACCGCTGAATTATGAAGGATTTCCGAAGAGCGTGTGTACCTCCATCAACGATGCAGTATGCCATGGAATTCCGAATGAGGAGGAAATTCTGCAGGACGGAGACATCATCAACGTCGATGTTTCTACTATTTATAAGGGATATTTTTCCGACTCTTCCCGTATGTTCTGTATCGGTGAGGTAGACGATGTTTCAAAGAAGCTGGTGGAAGATACGTTAAAAGCCGTACAGCTTGGACTCTCCGAAGTACGTCCGTTTAACCGGCTTGGCAATGTCGGCGCGGTGATCAATGAATTTGCCCAGAGTCAGGGCTATAAAGTAGTCCGTGACATCGGCGGCCATGGTGTCGGTCTGGAGTTCCACGAGGATCCGTTCGTCAGCTATGTCACAAGACGAGATACCGGAATGCTGCTCGTACCGGGCATGGTATTCACCATTGAGCCTATGATCAATCTCGGAACCGATGAAATCTTCATCGACTCCGACAACGACTGGACTGTCTACACTGAGGACGGTGCACCGTCAGCCCAGTGGGAGGTTACGGTTGCGGTAACAGAAGATGGATATGAAATTCTGGCATATTAATTGGCGCATAGAAATACAAAAGCTGTGTCTGTGGAAGAAACTATTCTCCAGAGACACGGCTTTTTTCTAAAGAGAGGGAGAAATATTATGCTGGATTTGGAACAGGAGATGAGCCGGTGCCGGGTCTGTCCGCGGAAGTGCGGAGCGGACCGGGAGCATGGAAAGACGGGATATTGTAAAGCGCCGTCCGGGGTTGCGGCGGCGCGGGCGGCACTGCATTTCTGGGAGGAGCCGTGTATTTCCGGGACGACGGGGTCGGGGACGGTTTTCTTTTCTGGGTGCAATCTGCGGTGTGTCTACTGTCAGAACCACAACATTGCGGAGATGGAGAGCGGAAAAGTGATTTCGATTGGGCGGCTTTCGGACATTTTTCTGGAGCTGCAGGCACAAAATGCAAAGAACATCAATCTTGTGACGCCGAGCCACTACGTGCTGCAGATCCGGGAAGCACTTCTTCTGGCGAAAGAGAAGGGACTTACCGTACCGATTGTCTATAACTGCGGCGGGTATGAGAGCGTGGAAGCCCTGCAGGCCCTTGATGGGCTGATCGATATTTATCTGACGGATTTTAAGTATATGGACTCCTCCCTTGCAAAAGTGTACTCGCGGGCAGAAGATTACCCGGAAACAGCAAAACGGGCGTTGGCGGAAATGGTGCGCCAGACGGGCGAGGCTGCATTCGATGAGAATGGTCTGATGAAAAAAGGTGTGATTGTGCGCCATTTATTGCTGCCCGGTGCTGTAAAAAATGCAAAAGCTGTGGTAAAATACGTCTATGAGACGTACGGCGATACCGTCTGGCTGAGCCTCATGAGCCAGTACACGCCGCTTCCGCAGGTGGAAAACATAAGTCCGCTGAACCGGAAAACGACAAAGCGGGAGTATGAGCGTCTGCTGGACTATACGTTTTCCCTCGGCGTCACCAACGCCTTTTTACAGGAAGGCCCGGTGGCTGAGGAGAGCTTCATTCCGGAGTTTGATGGAAGAGGAATCTGCCCATCAGAACACACGGAGGGAGCGCCGAGAGATGGGCAAAAAGGAGCTGCGCAGCAGTAAAAAACGCTGTAAGCGCGGTTTTGCGAATGACGCAAGTGAACTGAAACGAACTTTACCAAGGAGGAAAAACTTTTGAGTAACGCAGTTGTAACACTGAAAAAAGGAGAGGGCCGCGCCTTAAAGCAGGGGGGAGCCTGGATTTTTGATAATGAGATCGCTTCGATTTTAGGAGCATATGAAAACGGAGACATTGTGCTGGTGCGCGACTTCGACGGATACCCGATGGGACGAGGCTTCATCAACGAGCATTCCAAAATCCGCATCCGCATGATGACAAGAAATATCGACCAGGAAATCGATGAAGCATTTCTGAGAAAAAGAGTGCAGGATGCCTGGGAATACCGCAAAAAAGTGACAGACACATCAAGCTGCCGCCTGATCTTTGGCGAGGCAGACTTCCTGCCGGGACTCGTAGTGGATAAATTCTCCGATGTGCTGGTCGTTCAGTCGCTGGCACTCGGTATCGACAAAATGAAAATGACGATCATCCGCCTGTTGGAGGAGGTTCTGGCAGCTGACGGGGTTAAGATCCGCGGCGTGTTTGAGCGAAGTGATGCAAAAGTGCGTGATCAGGAAGGCATGGAGCGTATGAAAGGCTTTCTCTCCGAGCCGTTTGACACCAGCGTTGAAATCGTCGAGAATGGTGTTCACTATCTCGTCGATGTCAAGGACGGCCAGAAAACAGGATTTTTCCTCGACCAGAAGTACAACAGACTGGCTGTGCAGAAGCTCTGCAAAGACGCGAGAGTGCTCGACTGCTTTACCCATACCGGATCGTTTGCGCTGAATGCGGCATATGCAGGAGCAAAGGAAGTCATTGGCGTTGATGCATCGGAGCTCGGTGTAGAGCAGGCAAGGAAGAACGCAGCCTTAAATGGCCTGGAAAACGTAGCATCTTTCGTGTGCGAGGATGTCTTTGAACTGTTGCCACGTCTTGAAAAAGAAGGTGAGAAATTCGATGTCGTTATTCTCGATCCGCCGGCCTTTACCAAATCAAGAAACTCCATTAAAAACGCAATTAAGGGATATCGTGAAATCAATCTGCGAGGCATGAAACTGGTCAAAGACGGTGGCTATCTGTGCACCTGTTCGTGTTCCCACTTTATGGACTACGAACTCTTTACAAAAACCATCAACCAGGCGGCTCACAACGTCCACAAACGTCTCCGGCAGGTAGAATACCGCACCCAGGCTCCGGATCACCCAATTCTGTGGGCGGCGGATGAGTCCTATTACCTGAAGTTTTATATCTTCCAGGTTGTGGATGAAAAATAAGAAGTAAAAAGCCCCGAAACCCCAGTGTTTATGCGGCTTCCCGGGTTTTCTTGGAAAAGTGAAAAAGTACCGTAAAATATCGTAAAATGGTGTAATTTGATACGAAAATGGTGTAAAAAATGGTGTAAAAATTCTAAGAGGGAACAGCATACAAGGGTAATAAATTCATGAAAAAATATGGCAAAAATTATTGACGCTTAGGGAACAGTGTGCTATACTTACAGAGTAATTACAAGAATTATGTCCAAACGGAGCAACACAGAAACTTGAAAATTTAAAATAAATAAAACAAAAATTGATACAATTCCTCGCTAAAATCACCAATACATAAAAAGTGAAAAAAATGCGGGGGGGGGTACAATGAAAAGAAAAATTGTTTACGGAATTTTTGCTGCTACATTAATAGGAACAGCGGCACTCACTGTTACACCTTCTACAGCGCAGGCAGCCACAACAACGGGATGGTTGAAAGAATCCGGCAAGTGGTATTTTTACAAGGATGGTGCAAAAGCCACCGGATGGCAGGAATGGGATGGAAAACGCTACTATCTGAATAGTGACGGAACCATGAAAGCAAATGAATGGATGATCGACGCCGACGGAAGTATCTACT
>OLVT01001650.1_pt1 | contig 17774 bp, 12 predicted proteins | sample 1673241 | NCBI WGS metagenome assembly OLVT01 (sample SAMEA3178936, study PRJEB25190) | human gut metagenome | biome: human gut; feature: human-associated habitat; material: faeces | place: Austria | collected 2013 | reverse complement strand
GCCAGGTATTGAATTTTCAAGGTGCATAACTAAAATTTATGTGCGAAGTTTGAGTCAATAAATCTTACGCTAAAAACAACGCATACAGTATCACAAGAATACCAAGCACGATTCTGTAATATCCAAATACTTTGAAATCATGTTTCTTAATATATCCCATCAGGAATTGAATAACGATAATAGAAGAAACAAATGCTGTTATCATACCGATCAGAAGAATTATTGCCTCTGTTCCGGTAAAGTTCAGACCAAACTTCACAAGCTTCAGAAGACTTGCACCGAACATAACCGGAATCGCAAGTACGAAAGTAAATTCAGCAGCAACGGTTCTGGATACTCCAAGGATTAAAGCACCGACAATTGTTGCACCGGATCTGGATGTTCCAGGGAAGATTGCAGCGATCAGCTGGAAAAGTCCGATCAAAAATGCAGTCTTATAAGTAAGTTCATCCATACTGTTGATCTTCGCAGGTTTGCCCTTGTGATTATTCTCAACAATGATAAAGGCGATACCGAAGACAATCAGAGCAATCGCAACGCAAGGGTAATTGTAAAACCATTTCTCAAACAGATCATTGAACGGCATTCCAATCACAATTGCAGGGATACATGCAACAAGGACTTTCAGCCAGAGGATAATGATATCCATCTTCACATAACTTAAAATTCTATTTTTGGATTTCTTTCTTCTATGTGCATGTTTTGCCTGGCGGCGTCTGACCGTGTGACTTCCTTCCGGTGCACCAAACGGGAAGATCTGGTTCCAGAATAAGATGACAACGGCAAGAATCGCACCTAACTGGATCACAACTTCAAACATGCTGTAGAATTCTTCAGAAACATCTAATTTCACAAACTGATTCAAAAGGATCAGATGTCCGGTGCTGCTGATCGGCAGCCATTCTGTGATTCCTTCCACAATTCCAAAGAGGAAGGATTTCAAAAATTCAATCATTTTTAATTTATACTCCTTTTTATTGATGGATTGCAGCTATACTAAGAGATTCTAGCACCAAATGCAATCATTTTTGTGCAGCTACACTTATGCTCTAAAGCGGCTCACGGTTTCTTATTATAAAACATTGGCAAAAGATGTGCAAGAAATAGAAAGTATTTAAATTGTTAAATCGTCGATTTAAGAAATTCCTAATATTTTTCCAATCTATCTCTTAAAAACCATCAAGTATCATGTATACTATAGTTAGAACTTGATCATGTGATAATTATGTTGCTGCGCTGTTATCGGTGTCAGCAACTATCGAGGGGTATGTAAAATGTATAAAATATTAGTATGTGATGACGATAGAGAAATCGTAGAAGCAATCGAAATTTATCTTTCCCAAGAGGGATATCAGATTTTAAAAGCATATGACGGAATCGAAGCACTGGAGATTTTGGAGAAAGAGGAAGTGAATCTTCTGATCATCGATGTCATGATGCCGAGACTTGACGGAATCCGTGCAACATTGAAAATCCGCGAGAAGAACAGTCTGCCAATTATTATCTTGTCTGCGAAGTCAGAAGATACCGATAAGATTCTTGGACTCAATATCGGTGCGGATGATTATGTAACAAAGCCGTTCAATCCGCTGGAACTTGTGGCACGAGTGAAATCACAGCTGAGAAGATTTAACGAGCTTGGCGGAACAGCACAGGAGCCAAAAGAGACGATTTATAAGGTAGGTGGCCTTCAGATCAATGATGATCTCAAGCAGGTAACAGTAGACGGAGAATTTGTGAAACTGACACCGATTGAATACAATATCCTTTTGCTTCTGATGAAGAATCAGGGAAAAGTATTTTCAATCAATCAGATTTATGAATCCATCTGGAATGAAGAGGCGATTGGTGCGGATAACACAGTTGCAGTTCACATTCGTCATATCAGAGAAAAAATAGAGATCAATCCGAAAGATCCACGTTACTTGAAAGTAGTCTGGGGTGTCGGATATAAAATCGAAAAAGCATAGTGCGAACAGTAACAAAAGCACATGTAAAAATGGATAGAAAAAGCATATAAGAGAACATAGAAAAATGCATAAGAAGGCATATAAGAAAGGGTTAACAATGAAGAAATGGTACAGGAAGACCGTGACAAGGACAATTGTTCTTGTTGTGGCGATTCTTAGCGGAGCATTGCTTGTGACAAATTTGCTTTCTCTCCTGACACTGGCGGGTGGAATGAGTTTGTCACAGATTCAAAAGATGAATACACAGTCTTTTGAAGAATCCGAAGAATTTAGCAAGATGGTCGAAAGCTATATGTACGATGTGCAGGAGAAGCTTTATCTACAGAATCTTTTTGAAAGTGACGGTGCCTACAATCCGAAAAAACTGGTGGATGTAATGGAACTGTCAAAGAAGGGCAAGATTTCAGAAACAAATTTGTCAGGTGTCACGTACACCATGGAAGAACTGGTGAACTGGGGCGAGACTTACAGTGGGACAGATAACGACAATCTTTACAAACAGAATGGCGTGATCGTCTGTCAGAAACCGGACGGAAATTATTACTACTATTATACGAATGATTTCTTTTCTCTTATAAATGCAGGAAAACTTCAGTTCCAGATGGGCGAGCAGGACAGAGATCAGTTTCTGGCAGGATTGCAGGCGGGCGAATTTACGACTTCCGGTTATTATACATTTCAGATTACAGATGAAAACGGTGAGCTGCTTTATACAGACTGCTGGAACTTTGGTCAGTCAATGATTGAAAAATATGCACCGGTCGGAGCGGATAATCTACTCCAGGTTGTAAATAATAATCCGCAGTTAAATGGAAGACTGACATTGGTTTATGATAATATTGCCACAGCATTGCAGACAATCTATGAAGACTGGCAGGATTATGAAGGCGGTTGGGATTATCTGGAAGAAGGGAATACCAATTTTACCTATCTGTATGCAGATGAATCGACAAAGAAGGTTACTACAAATAAAGCAGAATATGCAAATTATGCAGATGTAAAGAAAAGCATAGAAGACATGATAGAATCAGCGTCAAAGAACCCTGTGAAATATATGGTAATCTATCCTGAATTGAAAGATTTTAAGACGAATATGAACGTTTCTTATTCGGATCAATGGCTCAATACACGTTCTTATGGTTACTATTCCGGCGGAACAAAGTGGAAAGATGTTTTTGCAGTTGCGGTTGATACAAAATATCCGATTCAGGACCAGTTCTATCAGACCAGTATTGATTATCAGAATAATATTCCACATATGAAAGCAGCATTGCATTTTATGATTTTCAGTGGAGTACTCTTTTTGGTCACAGTAGTGTGGTTGACATTGGGGGCAGGGAGAAAACCGCAGGATGAAGAACTGCATTTGTTAAAGTTCGATTCCTGGAAGACAGAGATTGCTGCTGCAGTTGTTATTTTTGTCTGGGTGATTGGAAGTTATTTCTTTTTTGTAGCAGGAATAGATGGAATTCATATCTTATTTGATGGGATTACAGGGTTATGTAGTTCGTACGGTGCTGTGGAAAGTGATACATTTGTTCCATCATCCTATGTTCCGAATGTATATATGCAGACTTTAAGTCTCGGAGAATCAGTAGGTGCGTTTGCATATGGAGCATTTACATTTACCTGCTTCTTTGCCGGCTATCTTAGTCTGGTAAGAAGAATTAAGGCAAAGAGTCTGTGGGAGAACAGTCTGCTTCGAAGCTTCGGTATATTTATCGGGAAAATATTACGAGACATGAAGCTTACAAAGAAAACAGCAGGACTTTTGATTCTTTATTTCCTGTTTCAGCTTTTCGTGCTCTGGGGTGGAGATTTCTTCCTGGTGATACTGCTGATGATTGCTGATGCAGTGTTATTCTATTACATGGTTGCAAATGTGATGGAGAAGAATCGACTGAGAAAAGGAATTCAGGAGATCGCTGCCGGAAATATGAGTTATCAGATTCCAATCGACGGACTGCATGGGGAGAACAAGAAATTTGCATTGATGATCAACGGGATCGGAACCGGACTTAACAAAGCAGTTGCCGAGGCAATGAAAAACGAACGTCTTAAGACAGATTTGATCACAAATGTTTCTCATGATATTAAGACACCACTGACTTCTATTTTGAACTATGTCGGCATCTTAAGACAAACAGATCCGGCGGATCCGAAAGTTCAGGATTATCTGAATATTCTGGAAGAGAAAGCACAGAGACTGAAGACATTGACAGAAGATGTAGTAGAAGCATCGAAAGTCAGCAGCGGGAATATTTCCCTGGAATATATGGATCTTGATCTGTCAGAAATGATCCAGCAGACGCAGGGTGAACTCGAAGAAAAATTCGAGGCGAGAAATCTGGCAATCGTCACAGATCTTCCGGCAGAACCGGCTGTTGTGCATGTCGATGGAAGAAGAATGTGGCGTGTTCTGGAAAATATTTACGGAAATGCAGCCAAGTACGCAATGCCTGGAACCAGAGTTTACGCGACTCTGAAAACAGATGATACAAAGGTAAGATTTTCATTGAAAAATGTTTCCGAGCATCAGTTGAATATTCAGGCTGACGAACTGACAGAACGTTTTATCCGTGGAGATATTTCCAGAAGTACGGAGGGAAGTGGATTAGGACTTTCTATAGCGAAGAGCCTTACAACAATGCAGGGCGGCACATTTGACTTGTATCTGGACGGAGATTTGTTCCGGGTAGATATTACATTCCTAAGAGTGAAAGCAAAAGGAAATGCTGCCGGTGTAACAGAGGAATTAGCAGAGAAATCATCAAGCGGTGTATCTTGACATTCTATTCGCGTTATGCTAACCTTTTTAAGGAATGAAAAGCAGTGATAAGCGAAACGCGATGAGGAAGAGAGTAGTCTGTAACAGATTCTACAGAAAAGTCCTGAAGGCTGTCAGGCCGGATGCTGAGAGGGATGGATGGAAGACAGATGAAGATGGCTTCTGAGCAGCGCAGATGAGCCGGGATAGTTTAATTCAAGGAAGCTGTTTCAGCGGGAAATTGAATTGCTGAAGAGATTCAGGTTAGTCTGTGAAGGGATTCGCCCTTTATAGCGAAGAGTATCAACAGTGAGAAATGCCGTAGTACTCAAAGTGGTTTTGATTAACAAAGCAGTTTTTACTAACGAAAGTGCAGATACTCATAGAGGTTTCTTTCTGCGAGGAAGGAACGAAGAGAAGTGGTAACACGAAAGTAGGATTCGTCTTCTCAGGGATGCAAGTCCCTGAGAGGGCGTTTTTTAATATATTAGGTTCGTTTCTAACATATTAAAAACGCTCCGCTAGGGATGTTCCAGAAAATCCAGAAAAATCGTATTAGTAATCACTGAAAGTTGAGAAAAAATCCCACATTGTGGGAAAAGGAGGCAGAAAAATGTCAGAAAAACCAAAATATTATATAACAACAGCGATTGCCTATACATCAGGTAAACCGCATATCGGAAACACATACGAGATCGTGCTTGCAGATGCAATCGCACGTTACAAGAGAAGCCAGGGATATGATGTATTCTTCCAGACAGGAACAGATGAGCACGGACAGAAGATCGAGCTCAAAGCCGAGGAGGCTGGAATCACACCAAAGGAATTCGTAGATAATGTATCAACAGAAATCAAAAGAATCTGGGATCTGATGGATACATCTTATGACAAATTCATCCGTACAACAGATGAAGATCATGAGAAACAGGTTAAGAAGATTTTCAAGAAACTTTACGACAAGGGAGACATTTATAAAGGACATTACGAAGGAATGTACTGTACACCGTGTGAGTCTTTCTTCACAGAGTCTCAGCTTGTAGATGGAAAATGTCCGGACTGTGGACGCCCGGTTCAGCCGGCAAAGGAAGAGGCATATTTCTTCAAAATGAGCAAATATGCAGATCGTCTGATCGAGCATATCAATACACATCCGGAGTTCATCCAGCCGGTTGCCCGTAAGAACGAAATGATGAACAACTTCCTTCTTCCGGGACTTCAGGATCTGTGTGTATCCAGAACATCCTTCAAGTGGGGAATTCCGGTAGATTTCGATCCAAAGCACGTTGTATATGTATGGCTTGATGCTCTTACAAACTATATCACAGGAATCGGATATGATGCAGACGGAAACAGTACAGAGCAGTTCAACAAGCTGTGGCCGGCAGACCTTCATCTGATCGGAAAAGATATCATCCGTTTCCATACAATTTACTGGCCAATCTTCCTTATGGCACTTGATCTTCCACTTCCGAAACAGGTGTTTGGACATCCGTGGCTGCTTCAGGGAGACGGTAAGATGAGTAAGTCTAAAGGAAATGTTCTCTATGCAGATGAACTCGTTGATTTCTTTGGTGTAGATGCAGTTCGTTACTTTGTACTGCATGAGATGCCATTCGAGAATGACGGTGTTATTTCCTGGGAGCTGATGGTAGAGCGTCTGAACTCTGATCTTGCAAATACACTTGGAAACCTTGTAAACAGAACTGTTTCTATGACAAACAAATACTTCGGCGGAACAGTAGAAGATAAGGGTGTTGTAGAAGATGTAGATGCAGAACTGAAAGCAGTTGTAGAGAATGCTTCTAAAGCAGTTGATGCTAAGATGGCAGACCTCCGCGTTGCCGATGCGATTACAGAAATCTTCAATCTGTTCAAACGCTGCAATAAATATATTGATGAGACAACTCCTTGGGTACTCGGAAAAGATGAATCCAAGAAGGATCGCCTTTCTACAGTACTTTGGAATCTGATCCAGAGCATTTCTGAAGGTGCAAGACTTCTTGAATCCTTTATGCCTTCTACAAGTAAGAAGATCCTTGAGCAGCTTGGTAACGGACATGTAACAGAGAAACCGGAGATCCTGTTCCAGCGAATGGATCTCGAAGAGGTTATGAAGAAAGTTGAAGAACTTCATCCGAAGGTAGAAGAAAAGAAAGAGGAAGAAGCTGTTATCGACATTGAGCCGAAAGATGAGATCACATTTGAGCAGTTCGGAGCAATGCAGTTCCAGGTTGGAGAGATCATTGCATGTGAGGCTGTAAAGAAATCCAAAAAGCTTCTCTGCTCTCAGGTAAAAGTTGGAAGCCAGGTAAAACAGATCGTATCCGGAATCAAAGCACATTACACACCGGAAGAAATGGTTGGTAAGAAAGTTATGGTTCTTGTAAACCTGAAACCTGCGAAGCTGGCAGGCGTACTTTCAGAGGGGATGCTGCTTTGTGCAGAAGATGCAGAAGGTAACCTTGCACTGATGACACCGGAAAAAGAAATGCCGGCTGGAGCAGAGATCTGTTAATTAAAATGTTTGAAAATTCAGACAATTACAACCAAAGCGGATAATAAATAAAAAATATAAAAAAATCAAATGAATATATTGACAAATTAGACGCCGAATGTTATTATATAACCATCAAAGAGAGAAAGAAATCTCCCAAAGATATTTAACTAAGAAGGCAAAAGTAACAGATGCCTGATTAGATTAAAAATACAAGTTCAACAGGAGGTCAGTCCCATGGACAGTATAGTTTCAGATTTTTATCAATATGTCAGTGGTATGATGAGTGAAGGTTCCTGTGAAGAAAGAGACCTTTGCCAAGCGTAAAAGTCCAGTAGAAAGAAAAGAAGATCAAAGATCAAAGATCGGAGAGTACGGAAACTGGAAGCAAAGAGAAAAAGATGAATCACTCATAGATGTATTGAATAAAAATACCGCATATAACATAGAATGAAAAATGTGTAAAGAAACATTGAAAGGACATGTTATAATCTCAGATTTGTTATAAAAGCAGGAATGACTTGACAGAAGATTTAATACATAAAGTATTGAATGGATATGAAAATCATTCAAGTGATAAAATAACAGACGACAAAGGTCTCACAGGAACGTAGAATCGCGAATAATCTCCGATAAAAAATATAAAATTATAATAATAATACAATTAAATAACACTAAAAATGCACTTTCAAAAGGAATTGAAGGTGCATTTTTTTGACATTACAGACCTCATATGGTAGAATAATGAAAGAGTATCGGCTAGTGCCTAATGGACACATTCAGACCAAAACTAATATTTCAATGACAATGAGGTGAGTACAGTGGATAAGTATGAATATAAGTTAAAGACAGAAGAGATGCTGGAACTTATGGAAGATGGAGAATACAGAAAAGCAGCGGCAGCAGCAGATCTGATTGACTGGAAGCGTGTCCGTAACGCAGGGATGCTGATGAATGTCAGTGATATTTATGAAAAAACAAAAGAGTATCAGAAGAGCTATGATGTGATGAATCTTGCATATCGCCGTTCTGAAGGAAGTCGCAAGGTGATCTATAAGTTATGTTCTCTTGCAATTAAGACAAAGAATATAGATGAAGCAATCGACTATTATGACGAATTTATCCAGATTGCACCGAAAGATCCGAACAGGCATATCCTTAGATATCAGATCTTAAGAGCGCAGAGAGCGCCGATCGAACAGCAGATTGAGGCTCTGGAGGAATTTAAGAAGGCAGAATATATTGAAGAGTGGGCTTATGAACTGGCGAAGCTTTATCGCGAAGCAGGTATGATGACAGAATGTCTGGAAGAGTGTGATGATCTGATCCTCTGGTTCAGCGAGGGTAAGTATGTTTATAAGGCAATGGAGCTGAAGATGCAGTATAAGCCATTGTCACCATCGCAGCAGCAGAAATATGATCACAGATATGAGAAGCTTTCTTCAGAGACAGAAGAAATACCGGATCTGGCTTCCTATTTAGGAGAAGACGAGGAAAAAGATTCTGCGTCAGAAGGAGCTGAAGCACTTGGAGATACAAGATCAATCGGGCTGACAGAACAGCCGGTGATGGAGAACGACAGTATTTCCGATGTGATTGACACGGATGCGGTTACTTTGGAAGCGACAGAAGAGCCGGATGCCGAAGTAGAAAATCCGGAAGAAGCAGGAGTAGAAACAGCAGAAGTTATAGAAGCTTCCGAGGATGAGTCAGAAGTTCAGCCGGCAACGGTAGAGACAAGTGGAGATAAGAGAACACTTAGCAAAGATACTGCTTCCATACCGATTGTCAGTAAGAATCCGGTAAAACCAGTCAAGAAGAAACTTGGAGATACGATGCGGTTAGATGAAGCTCTGCAGCAATTACTCAATCCGAAACCGGAAGTTCAGGCAGAACCGGGAGAAGAAGTCGAACCGGATATGACAGATCTGGAAGAGGATATTGCAGCAATTGAGGATGTAGAAGATCTTGAGATCGTGAATCAACTGACAGAAGAGAAGAAAGCTGAGGAAGCCAGTAAAGAACGAGTAGTTCCATCAGGGATGAAAGAACTGATACCGGAACCGGAGACAGAAGAAGAGCTTATAGAACAGGCAGTGGAGGAGACTTCAGAAGATGTCCCAGAAGATGCAGTTACTATAGAAGCAGGAGAAGCGGAACCGGAAGAAGTTCTTGAAGTAGAAGAGGCAGAACCGGAAGAGGAAGAAATCCTTGAAGCAGGAGAGGCAGAACCGGAAGAGGAAGAAATCCTTGAAGTAGAAGAAGCAGAACCGGAAGAGGAAGAAATCCTTGAAGCAGGAGAAGCAGAACCGGAAGAGGAAAAAATCCTTGAAGTAGAAGAGGCAGAACCGGAAGAGGAAGAAATCCTTGAAGCAGGGGAAGCAGAACTGGAAGAGGAAGAAATTCTTGAAATAGATGCAGCTGAGTCAGAAGATCTGACAGATGAATCAGAAGATTTGTCTGAGGTGGAGGAACTGATCTCAGAAACTGAAGTTGTCAATGATGAAGATGATTCAGAAGGAGCAGCAGTAAGAGAGACTATGGACAATAAAAATAATGAAGAACCAATTTTATCACCAGAGATACAGAAACTGATTGATGAGATTGAAGGTGTTATTCCGGAAGAGGAAGAAGTAGATGCAACAGTAAGTTCAGAAGAAGTTCTTGAGGTAGAAGAAGAACCACATGAAAATATGGGAGAGCTTGCGGATGATCTCAGACTCGGTGAGGATGAGTACGAAGATTATGATGCGTATGACTGGGATGATGCAGAAGAGTTTGACGAAGACGATATTTTAGATGATTATGAAGAGTCTGATGACGATTTGTTGGATGATTATGAAGAGTCTGATGACGATCTGCCGGATGATTATGAAGACGCTGATGATGATCTGTTCGGTGAGGAAGAAGGATATGATGATATGGATGCTTATGGTTATGAAGAAGACGATGAGGATGATGAAGTAATCAATCCAAGAGATCTTTTCACAGCGGAAGATAAGGTTTCAGATGATGATCTTCTTAGTCTGAATTCTTATGAAGAAGTGCCAAATTTTGAAGATGAATTCAGCGTGAATCCAGCGCATAGTGAGGAACCGGATGACAGAGAGATTCCGGATGAAGATGACGGAATTGATATCATGTCTGCGACGACACCATTGAGCCGTAAAGAGACTGCAAAATTGATCGCAACAGGTAAGACATCACCATTACCGTTAGATGAGATTGCAGATGCAATGTCTGATACAGGATTTATTGTACATGGTCGTTATGATCTTGAAACACAGAGTGGAATTGGTACAAGAGCAGGACTTACAGAGGAACAGAAAAAACTCTTCTCTTATTTTGTACCTGTGCGTGGTATGAGTGAGCAGCTGGTAGATGTACTTGAGCAGGATAAGAACTGTACAAACCGCAAAGGAACTTCCAGAACAGGAAACCTTCTGATCATTGGAAATAAAGGAAATGGAAAGACAGTCCTCGCTGTTGATGTTGTAAAGGCAATTCAGAAGCAGCGTGATATCCGTCAGGGTAAGGTTGCAATTGTGACAGGTGAGTCACTGAATAAGAAGAGAATCGGAGACATTTTCCGTAAATTGTACGGCGGTGCACTGATCATTGAAAAAGCCGGACAGATGAACGAAAAAACACTCGCCAAGCTGAACAAAGCAATGGAGCAGGATACAGGAGAACTTTTGGTAGTTCTTGAAGAGCAGAGAAAACCACTGGACAGACTTCTTTCTTCCAACAGAGAATTCAGAAGAAAATTTACTTCCAGACTTGAAGTGCCGATCTTTATTAATGATGAGCTTGTAACATTTGGACAGACTTATGCTCAGGAGAATGGTTACAGAATCGATGAGATGGGAATTCTTGCACTGTACAGTAAGATTGATTCTTTACAGAGAGAAGATCATGCAGTAACAGTAGCAGAAGTGAAAGAAGTGATGGATGATGCGATCGCTCATTCACAGAAAGCTTCCGCAAAGAAGCTTGTGAAGAGAGTATTTGGAAAGAATACAGATTCTTCCGACAGAATTCTGCTTTCAGAGAAAGATTTCAACATTTAATGACATATATTTGTTAAGAATTAATAGACAGTCAGTAAAACGACTGTCTATTTTTGTGCAATAATACATTTTCTCTTTCTTTTTTATACAGTATCAAGTATAATAAAACTATAGTGTTCAAGGGGAGAATGAAACTTTGTTACCAATTGAAAGATTCGGTAATGTGCCTTGATCTATAAGAAATTGTATGGTTTTTAAATCATTACAATCAGGAATATATTTGAGCAGTGAGGTGGCTTTATGGTTAAGAAAAACAGCACGAAGACGAAAGTGCAGCCTTATGAGATCGGAGAACTTGACCATTATCTTTTTGGGCAGGGAAATCATTATGAGATTTATAAAAAGATGGGTGCCCATGAGGTGACAAAGAACGGAAAAAGAGGAGTATATTTTGCGGTATGGGCTCCTCATGCAGTAAACGTTTCTGTAATCGGAGAGTTTAATGACTGGGATGAGACGAAAGATAAGATGAAGAGAGGAGAGCCTCTCGGAATATACACATGCTTCGTTCCGGAGGCGAAGAAAGGGGATTTGTATAAGTTCTGTATAGAGACACAGGCGGGTGAGAAGATCTATAAAGCAGATCCATTTGCTAATTATGCAGAGCTCCGACCGGGAACAGCATCCAGAATCACAGACATTTCTAATCTGAACTGGTCAGACAGTAAGTGGATGACAGCTCGTGAGAAGTGGGATAACAAAGAAGAACCAGTGTCTATTTACGAAGTGCATATGGGTTCCTGGATGAGACATCCTGGAAGAGAAGATGAAGGATTCTATACATATCGTGAGTTTGCAGAAGCAATTACAAAGTATGTAAAAGAGATGGGATATACTCATGTTGAGTTGATGGGAATCGCAGAGCATCCGTTTGACGGTTCCTGGGGATATCAGGTGACCGGATATTATGCACCAACTGCACGCTATGGAACACCGGAAGATTTTGCATATATGGTAAATTATCTTCATAAGAATAATATTGGTGTTATTCTTGACTGGGTACCGGCGCATTTCCCGAAAGATGCACATGGTCTGGCAGATTTTGACGGAACACCGACATTCGAATATCCAGATCCGAGAAAGGGTGAGCATCCTGATTGGGGAACGAAGGTTTTCAATTATGAAAAACCGGAAGTTTCTAACTTCCTTCTGGCGAATGCATTGTTCTGGGTTGAACATTATCATGTAGACGGACTTCGTGTAGATGCAGTGGCATCTATGCTGTATCTGGACTACGGAAGAGAAGATGGACAGTGGATTCCGAATAAATTTGGTGGAAATGAGAATCTTGAGGCGATTGCATTCTTTAAACATCTGAACTCTGTGGTTTGCGGAAGAAATAAAGGCGTTATGATGATCGCAGAAGAGTCCACAGCATGGCCGAAGGTGACAGGATCTCCTGAGGATGATGGACTTGGATTTACTTTGAAGTGGAATATGGGATGGATGCATGACTTTACAGAGTACATGAAACTGGATCCTTATTTCAGAAAGAATGCACATCACATGATGACATTTTCTATGGAATATGCATATTCAGAGAACTATATTCTTGTACTTTCTCATGATGAGGTTGTTCATCTGAAATGCTCCATGTTGAATAAGATGCCGGGAGAAGGATGGGATAAGTTCCGTAACCTGAAAGCGGCATATGCATTTATGATGGGACATCCTGGAAAGAAGCTTCTCTTTATGGGACAGGAGTTCGCACAGCTTCGTGAGTGGAGTGAAGAGAGAGAACTGGATTGGTTCCTTCTTGCAGAAGAACCGCATCAGCAGATTCAGAACTGGTATAAAGATTTGCTTCATCTTTATAAGAAGAATAAGGCATTGTATGAGTTGGATAATGATCCGAAGGGATTTGACTGGATCAATAAGGATGATATCTTCCGGAGTATTTTCAGTTTCACAAGACATTCAAAAGATGGTAAGAAAAATCTGCTCTTTGTATGCAATTTTACACCGGTAGACAGACCGGATTACCGTGTTGGTGTTCCGAGAAGAAAGCAGTTTAAGCTTGTTCTTAACAGTGATGAGACAAAATACGGCGGATTAGGAGAAGAACGCCCATTGGTTTACAAACCAGAGAAGCAGGAATGTGATGGTCAGAAATATTCCTTTGCATATCCTCTTCCGGGATATGGTGTGGCAGTATTTGAGTATTAAGTTGTATAGTATAGTGTTTTCCACGAATAGATGGAACAGGAATTAGACATACATTAATTTGCCCCTGCATAGATTGTAAAAAACAAACTATGCAGGGGCTTTTCTATGAGAGAATATATTGAGGAGCGTGCAGTGGAAATTGCAAATTATATTATAGAAAATAATGCGACAGTGAGACAGACAGCAAAACAGTTTCGGATTAGTAAGAGTACGGTGCATAAGGATGTTACAGAACGTCTGCTTCAGATCAATCCATCATTGGCTCATGAAACGCGTAAGGTTTTAGACACCAACAAATCAGAACGTCACATCCGGGGAGGGCTCGCTACCAGAGAAAAATATTTACACTTGCATGCTTCCAATTATTGAAGTTAATGTTACAATAAAAGAGGATATTCAATCAGAAACACGGACATTGAGAGGAGAATGTTCAAATGCGGGTGGCAATCGTTGAAAGGGATGAAAAAGTATTAGAAGAACTGAAAAAAGGTTTAAAACGCGTAGATCCGAATTACGAGTTGACGGGGATTGCAGGGAATGGACAGTCTGCATATGAGATGATAACAGTTATGCAGCCAAATCTTGTTATCATGGACATTGGGCTTTCGCGGATGAATGGGTTAAATCTTTTGAGAAAATTACGCACGGAAGGACGTGAGTTCCGTGTGATTATTATAACAAAAGATGAAGATTTTCAACAGGCAAAGCAGGCAATCGATCTGGGGGTGGACGGATATTTAGTACAGCCGTTCCGGCCGATGGAGCTTAAGAAGGCATTAAGCCGTATTCATGAAAAAATTAGGAATGAATATTGGATGCAGGCTTCTTTTACTGTTGAAAATATTCTGTTAAGCTGCAGGTATGGAGAAATTATATCGAATCAAAAGTTAAATGAAATGACTATCCGGAAATATGGTTTTACAGTGGATGATCCGGGATATTTATTTACGGTTTCAATGGCAGACGAATACGAGGAGCAGAAGGAAAATATACGTGGATTTCTCGAAGAAATCTGTAGACGTGAGTGTGGATTTTCGGCATCTGTTATATGTTCGGATCGATGGAAACAGGTGTATCTGATCATTTACCGGGTACGTGAAGCAAGGAACTGGAAAGAATATTTTAAAAAAAATGTGGTTACTGGGTTATGTAGGAATTTTCCGGGGACAATTATTTGTGTATGGATAGAGACAAAACAGCTGACAAAGCTGGTAGATGCAATGATTCAGGCAGGAAGTCTCATGGAATGGAATCTTCTTCAGCCGCGAGGAGTTTTAATCTGTCAGCAGACAGTTGAGAAATTTGAAGCTGTTCCGGTGCGTTATCCGGTAGAATTAGAACAACGAATGCGAGAAATGATTTTCGATGAAAACAAGAAAGGAATTGCCAGACAATTTCAACTTGTTTGTGAGGAAATGAAAAGAGAAAAATATTTTCCGAAAGAAATAAAATACAGTATCATTCGTTTTTGCATGGCAGCTGGATTGAATTATAGAAATTATGGCGGGGAGATTGACGAAACAAAAATCCTGAGTCTTATGCAGCAGATTACCTATGCCATCAGCTGGAAACAGATAGAGAAAGCGATTCAAGGCTTGGAACGGATGATATCATATGAGCATAAATTTGAGCAGTACAGTACGCTTATCCAAAAAGCAATGGAAATTATAAGAAAAGAATATGACAGTGGTATTACATTGGAAGAAGCAGCGAGCCAGCTTTATGTATCGGAAGAATACCTGAGTTCTCAGTTTAAAAAGGAGACAGGATATAATTTTACAGAAACTGTGAGGAAATACAGGATAGAAAAAATAAAGGAGCTTCTCAGGACAACAAAATATAAGATGAATCAGATTGCGGGGCTTGTCGGTTACTCTGATCCAAAATATATGAGTAAGGTGTTTAAAGAGGAGGAAGGAATTTTACCGACGGAATACAGACGTAACTCCAATGGGATTTCATAATCAGGAGTAATTTCATATTGTTTATAGAAAAAAGTAGAGAATAAGAGGCAAATTTAATTAAAAAAATACACTTTTATAAAAAATTTCGCCCTTTTAAATATAAAAAATGTGCTATGATATATGTGAAAAGTGAAAAGGATTTCATAGCCGTTAAGGCAGAAAGAGGTGAAAAGAATGAGCACAATGAACATTACTTTCAAACACCCGGATGAGATCATTGATTTCTTGAAAACAGTATGTAAATTTGACTTTAACATGGACATGAGAAGAGGACGGGCAGTAGTAGATGCGAAGTCATTACTTGGAATCATGAATCTGGGATTGAATAACGTGATTGAACTGCAGATGTATGCAGACGATTGCACAGAACTTGAAAGACAGCTAGAAAGATTTGCAGCATAAAATGGAACATAAAAATGGGATGTCGGACATTTGTTCGGCATCTTTTTGATATATTATACCCATAACAGTGGATACATAGAATGCGCACTGCGGTGTACGATGTAGGTGTCGCAAGCGATCACCGCAGGCGTAAGAGGGTGCCGAGGCACATTCTTTGTTCTGGATAGATCAGAAGGGGAATAATTACCGTGTATAGCAATAGAAATTGTGGATAAGATTTTATTTTACATAAACAAATACTTGTAAATCAACGATTACTCTACTATAATGAAGAACAGAAAAATATATAGATAAAGCAAATAGTTTTGATTGGATTTTACAGGAGGAAAGATTTGAAGAAAGAATTAGTAATTGTCCTTGACTTTGGTGGACAGTATAATCAGCTGGTTGCCAGACGTGTCAGGGAGTGTAATGTATATTGTGAAATTTATTCATATAAGACAGATATTGAAAAAATCAAAGAGATGAATCCAAAAGGAATCATTCTCACAGGCGGACCGAACAGCTGTTATGAGCCGGATTCACCGACTTATTCAGAAGAACTGTTCAAGCTTGGAATTCCGGTTCTCGGACTTTGCTATGGCGCACAGCTGATGTCTCATGTACTTGGTGGAAAAGTTGAGCGTGCAGATGTAAGAGAATACGGTAAGACAGAAGTTATTATTGATAAAAAAGACTCCAAAGTATTTGAGGGTGTTTCAGAGACAACAACATGTTGGATGAGCCATTTTGATTATATTTCAAAGATTGCTCCGGGATTTGAAATTACAGCACACACTGCTGACTGTCCGGTTGCAGCAGCTGAGAACGCAGCTGAGAAACTGTATGCAATCCAGTTCCATCCAGAAGTACTTCATACAGTAGAAGGAACAAAGATGATCAACAACTTTGTAAAAAATGTATGTGAATGTGCGGGCGACTGGAAGATGGATGCTTTTGTTGAGAATACAATTGCAGAGATTCGCGAGAAGGTTGGAAACGGAAGAGTATTGCTCGCACTGTCAGGTGGGGTTGACTCTTCAGTGGCAGCAGGACTTCTTTCCAAAGCCATTGGAAAACAGCTTACTTGTGTATTCGTAGATCACGGACTTCTTCGTAAAAATGAAGGAGATGAAGTTGAGGCAATCTTCGGACCAAAAGGACAGTTTGACCTGAACTTTATCCGTGTAAATGCGCAGGAAAGATATTATAACAAACTCGCAGGCGTTACAGAGCCAGAAGCAAAACGTAAGATTATCGGTGAAGAATTCATCCGTATCTTCGAAGAAGAAGCAAAGAAGATCGGTACTGTTGAATTCCTTGCACAGGGAACAATTTATCCGGATGTGGTAGAAAGTGGTCTTGGCGGAGAATCCGCTGTGATCAAATCTCACCACAATGTAGGAGGACTTCCGGATTTTGTAGATTTCAAAGAAATCATTGAGCCGCTTCGTGATCTTTTCAAAGATGAAGTTCGTAAAGCAGGACTTGAGCTCGGACTTCCTGAAAGACTCGTATTCCGTCAGCCATTCCCAGGACCGGGACTTGGAGTACGTATCATCGGCGAAGTAACAGCTGAGAAAGTTCGTATCGTTCAGGATGCAGATGCTATTTATCGTGAAGAGATTGAAAATGCCGGACTTGATAAGACAATTGGTCAGTATTTTGCAGCACTTACGAATATGAGAAGCGTTGGTGTTATGGGTGATGAGAGAACTTATGATTATGCTGTAGCTCTTAGAGCTGTTAATACGATTGATTTCATGACTGCAGAGGCAGCGGAGATTCCGTATGAAGTTCTGAATAAAGTGATGAGCAGAGTTATAAATGAAGTTCGTGGGGTGAATAGAATATTCTATGATCTGACGAGTAAGCCACCGGGAACGATTGAGTTTGAATAAAATATAAGAGCCAAGAAATGCCTATTTTACGGGCTTTCTTGGCTCTTTCTATGTCTGGTGA
>OLVT01001648.1_pt1 | contig 17775 bp, 19 predicted proteins | sample 1673241 | NCBI WGS metagenome assembly OLVT01 (sample SAMEA3178936, study PRJEB25190) | human gut metagenome | biome: human gut; feature: human-associated habitat; material: faeces | place: Austria | collected 2013 | reverse complement strand
AGGAATTGAACTGTCTGTACCTGCCGCATACTATATAAATGCTTTACAAGAAGCGGGAATTATCGTAATTCTTTGCAAGAAAAAGCAGACGTGAGCTGGCTGGTTTGTACAGAGAAGCCAGATTTTTCTTTTTGGCATCGGAGATAGTGTCGTCTTGCATAAATAATGTGTATATATCCTGCATTGCCATATTGCAGTCAGGTATCAATGGAAGCAGATTCTGGTGAATGGTTTCTGCCAGTTTTTTCTGATTGCCTGATTTAGAATAATAAGAAGATATTTTTGGACTGATCTTTGCCTGACCGGTCAGCCAGCGACAAACAAGACCATTATCCATAGAAAAATCTTCATTTGCAGGATCATTCATAAAATCTTCAAACAATTCGTATAGAAAATCAGGCTGACTCATCTGATTACTTTCACTGATATGATTTTTTAAGTAGGTGCTGATAGATGAAAAATCGCATCGATCCAAAGGCAATTCCCCTTTCATATTTCGTAAATTTTTGATGGTTATACTAAATTTTCTTAATTATAGCACGAACATAAGTTCTGGATAATAGAACATTGGTACAGAATATGAACAAAAGCAACTAATAAATACTCAATCTGCTATCAATTTCAATTCAATGTAGTTTATACAATAAGAATTTAGAATATAGTCAGGCTTTCGAAAGCTGAATTCAATTCATACAGAACTTTTTAAGAACGCCTCCGGCGTTCTTGCCGCGGCACGGCTGGGCACGAAGTGCTCTACTGCTTGACGTGCCTGCGATCCGCCGGAGGTTACAACTTTCAGCAGAGGAAATTTGCTGAAAGTTGTACAATCCTGCCGGCATAGGATGTAAAGAGGACTGTATGCTGAAGGAGGCATATAGCATGAAAACGTTATTCGTTCCCGCAGAGCAGACAGTAACATCAATGGAAACTCGGTGTGCAGACAACAGCTATGAAGAATCTGACAAGATTCAAAATGAAATGGTAAGTTATGAGCATGATGGGTATCAGGTTCGTGTACATTTCAATGGGAATAAAACATTAATGCAGTGTATACAGAATCTGGTGGAACGAAGAATTGGAGGTTGATTTTATCCAACTTCTATTGTAAGATAAAGACAATTGAAGACAATGACTATACAAGACCAAAGAAAAGAGGGATAGGATGTATCAGGCAGGTATTTATTGTCGCATTTCCATAGAGGAGCAGAAAAAGGAGGGTGAATACAGCAACAGTATTCACTCTCAGATTCAAATGGCAAGGGATTATATTGCTGATCAGGGAGATATTGTGGAAGTAAAAGTCTATGCAGATGACGGAGCTTCAGGAAGTAATTTTGACAGAACGGAATTTCGAAGAATGCTTGCAGATATTGAGCTGGGTGTCATCAATATGGTGATTCTGAAAGATGTATCGAGGCTGGGAAGAGAACATATTGATACCAATTATTATCTGGGCAAATATTTCCCGGAGAAACGGATTCGGGTCGTATCACTTCTGGATCATTATGATTCTTCTGTTGCTGCTTATGATGAACTGTTGGAAATTAAGACATTGTTAAATGATATGTATCTGAGAGATACGTCAAAAAAAATCAAGACCACGATTCAGGCAAAAAGAAGCATGGGAGAATACACTCCCAAAGAGCCGCCATTTGGTTATGTGAAAAGCAAAACAATTCGTAATCATCTGGAAGTCGATACTTATGCAGCGGAGATTGTTGGCAGGATTTACAGAATGTATCTGAACGGTTTTGGCTGCACGGTAATTTGCAGAGTTCTGAATGAAGATCACATTCCATCTCCGGCAAAGTATAAAAAAGAGGTTTTGAAAAGCGGATACGCATGGGATGTGGGAAAAGGCTTATGGACACCTGCAACTGTGAGAAGTATCTTGAAAAATCCGGTGTACACGGGTGCGGTCGTCATCAGAAAATATGATAAGCCTTCGTATAAGCTGAGTTATCGAAAGGCAATTCCGCTGGAAGAACTGGAACTGATACCGGATGCGCATGAAGCAATTATCTCAAAAGAAGATTTTGAGCAGGCTCAACAAATTAGAAAAGAACATCGGGTTCCTTATTTTGATAAAAATAAGGAACCGCACAAATATGTTGGAATGCTTTTTTGCGGAAAATGTAAAACAGCTATGCGCAAGCGGTATCTGGCTTCACATGACGGGTATGACGGGTATATGTGTGGATTTCATCAAAAGATGGGTCAGAACTATTGCGAACTGAATCATGTTACATTTGAAAAGCTGGATGAACTGGTGGTATTTGCAATTAATCAGCAGCTAAAACAAATGCGGAGTGATCTGAAAAATCTGGAATCTCACCTCGAACAGCAGAAACCGGAAATAGAAAGCAAAATTGCTCGATTAGAGGCAAAAATGGAGAGAAATACGGGATATCGGAAAAAGGCTTATGAACAGTTTATGGACGATGTCCTTTCCAAAGAGGAGTATCTGGAATTAAAACAGATGTATGAAAATGAAAATAAACAATATCAAAAAGAACTGCAGAAGCTGAAAAACACGGAGCAAGAGCAAATGGCAGCTGTAAAGGATACAGAAAAATGGTTGAAAAATTTCAGCCGTAGAAAATTGACCGTGAAACAACTGACGAGAGAAGTTCTTGTCGAGTTAATAGACATGATTTATGTGTATCCAAATCAGAAAATAGATATTTACTTTAAATTCGCCTCTGAGGATGGCTCCGCAGAAAAGCTAATACAGAAAGACGGGGTGGTATGATGTATCAAATGGCAGCGTACTGTCGTTTGTCAAAGGACGATGGAGAAAATAAAATCAGTGAAAGTATTGAAAATCAGATGAAACTGATCCGTGAATATGTGAGTAAATCGGATGATCTGGAGATAGCAGAGATTTATATTGACGATGGTTATTCCGGGCTTTATTTTGCAAACAGACCGGAATTTCAGAGGATGATGGAGGATATTTACAAAGGGAAAATTCAGGGTGTGATTACGAAAGATATTTCCCGTCTTGGACGTGAGCATATCGAAACCAGTAATTACATAGAGCGTGTTTTCCCTTCTCTAGGCATTCGGTATATTGCGATTCTGGATGGGGTGGACTCTGTTTCACACAGCAATGAAGAACTGGCACAGTTTAAGACCTTATTTAACGATATGTACAGCCGGGACATATCCAAGAAAATCAGAGGTGCGCTTTCCGCACAGAAAAAACGTGGCCAGTTCATGTCTGGTTTTGCGCCATATGGATATATCAAAGATCCGGAAGATAAACATCATTTCCTTGTGGATGAAGAAGCTGCAAAGGTGGTACGGAAAATATTTTATATGTATCTGGAAGGCTATTCCAGAGATGGAATCGCAAAAAAACTGAATGAAGAAGGAGTCCTGACACCATCTGAGTATAAAAGAAAAGTTCAGGGACTTAAGTATTCTAATGCACAGGAAAAGACAGGTGCAAAAGGCTGGGCATACCCAACCATCAATGTGATTTTAAGAAACCGGGTCTACACAGGTGCGATGGTACAGCATAAGTCGGAAAAGATTTCCTACAAAGTGGAGAAATATCATTATATTCCAGAAGAACAACAATATATTGTGGATGGAATGCATGACCCTATCATCAGCAAGGATACTTTTGATCAGGCACAGGAAATAATGAAAAGACGAACACGGGCACCGGGATTTCATAGTGAAGTGAAAAAAGTCAATCCGTATGCGGGTATTCTTGTCTGCGGTGACTGTGGATATAATATCCAGAGAGTAACCTGCCGGGACGGTTATGAGTGTGGTTCCTATCATAAAAAGGGAAATACGATCTGTTATTCTCATTTTATTAAGAAAGAAGTTCTGGATTCCATTGTGAAAAATGAAATTCAAAGACAGGCGAAACTGGCACTGAAAGAAAGTGATAAGGATGAAATACTAAAAGCGGCAGATCGCAGGAAGGAGGTGCAAAGGCGGTGTGAAGAAGCAGACCAGCGGATAGAACGCCTGCAGAAAGAATTGGAAGGGATTCAGAAATATAAAAAGAAAACCTATGAAAATTATGTGGATGGCGTTCTGGATAAAGAAGAATATCTCTCCTATAAGACAGAATATGAAAAACAGGATCGGGATCTTCAAGAGAAAATTCAGCAGGCAGAGCAGGAAAAAGACAGCTTTGGAGAAGCCGAGGGGGCTTACGAAAACTGGATAGAGAAATTCGTCAAATATGGAACGTTGTCAGAGGTAACACGAGAAATTGTGACAGAACTGATTGACAAAATTATTGTGAATGGGGATATGAGTATTGATATTGTATTTAAGTATCAGTCGCCTTATCCGGTAGAAAAAAAGGCAGTTTAGGGGCTGCAATTTTTTTAACAGTATCTTTCCCTTAGTTATAATGATCACACAGCGGAAGCTCTCTGCTTGAAACGTATCTGAATGCGGTATCCAATCTCGGGCAGAATGTCATCTGCGTGGGCTCCGGAAACGAGGGAGATACCGGCCGGCATTATGCCGGAACCCTGTCATCTTCCAGCCAGCCGGCCCAGGGAAGCGGCCGTACTGCAATCGAATTTCAGATTGGTGCGTACGAATCCTCATTCAGTCTCCAGATCTGGAAAGTTTACGGCGATGAAATTTCCATCGAACTTATTTCCCCCGGCGGCATCCGCTCCGGGGCACTTTCTTCTATCCTTGGCACCGCACGGCTGACTCTTGGAACCACAGAAGTTCTCTTTTTTTACGGTATGCCGTCCCCCTACAGCCAGGCGCAGGAAATTTATCTGACCTTTCAGGGCACCGGAAACCAGCTTTCTGCCGAAAGCGGTATCTGGACTCTCCTCCTTACCCCTGGAAAACTGATCTCCGGCTCCTTCGACCTCTGGCTCCCCGGCGGCAATGCTCTTGGCACACAGACCCGTTTTTTCTCTCCCTCAACCGATACCACACTGACCATTCCCGCCACCGCCCGTTCCTGTATTACGGTTGGTGCCTACGATCCCCGTCTCTCCTCTTATGCCAGTTTTTCCGGCCGCGGCTACACCCGCATCCTCCGTGAAATCAAGCCGGATCTTTGTGCCCCCGGCGTAAAGATTACTGCTCCCCGCTCCGGCGGAGGCTATGCCGCCTTTACCGGCACATCCTTTGCTGCGCCGTTCGTCTCCGGAAGTGCGGCACTTCTGATGGAATGGGGAATTTTGCGTGGAAATGATCCGTTTTTATATGGCGAAAAATTAAAAGCCTACCTGATTGCAGGCGCAAAGCCAATTGCATCGGAAACAGAATACCCGAATCCACGGGTGGGATGGGGGGCACTGTGTGTAAACAGCAGCCTTCCACGATAAAAAAGAAAAACTCCTTTCCCTGTCACGACAAATCCGAATCAGCAGGGAAAGGAGTCTTTTTTATTTTCTATTGGTCGATGCACGGAAAACCACATCTGTTTTCACATAAGTTGTGCGATATGGCATGTCCGGATGCTTAATTCTGGAAAGCAGCAGTTCCGAAGCAATATACCCCATAAAACGGCTCGGAATGCAAACCGTTGTAAGAGGCGGCGTAATGATGGTTGCTTCCGGGGCATCGTCGAAGCCACATATCATAATATCGGAGGGAATGGAAACATTCAGTTTTTTCAGAGCCTTGACCATGCAGACTGCAAGATAATCATTGGCACAGAAAAAAGCATCCGGCAGGAACGGCAGATGACGGATCCGGTTTAAGACATGACGTGATCACCTGCCGCGATATTATTCCGTGAATGTATACCGTACCACAGAACCTTTCCCGTCTCCCGTCACAATCACAACGTCTCCGTTTTCCTTGCTGATCGTTTCCAGAACCGGATATCTTCCGTTTTCTTTCACATACGCTTCCGGGCTGTCCGCTTCTGCTTCAAGCAATGTTTTTTTGCTGAATTTTTCGCCTCCGCACGGATTGATCTCTTCGATAAAAATTTCATACTCGTGCATGTTCTTTTCTCCTTCTTTTGTCAGGTTGCAAAACCGGAATACTGTGTCCGGTAAAGCTCGTAGTATTTTCCCTTCTGTTCCAGAAGTGCCTCATGCGTTCCGCTCTCTATAATTTTTCCATGATCCATAACGACAATCAGATCGGAATCACGGATCGTAGACAACCGGTGCGCAATCACAATGCTTGTACGGCCCTGCATAATCTTCTGCATTGCCGTCTGGATGGCTTTTTCTGTTCGTGTATCTACATTGGACGTAGCTTCATCGAAAATCAGAATTTTCGGATCAGCCACAAACGCGCGCGCAATGGCAATGAGCTGCCGCTGTCCCTGGCTGATATTGGATCCTGCGCCTGTCAGGACGGTGTCATATCCTTTGGGCAGATGACGCAGCAGGTCGGAGCAATGGCTCATGGCAACTGCATTTTCCAGTTCTTCCTCTGTTGCATTCTATTTCCCGTATTTCAGATTGCTGCGGAGCGTGTCAGAAAACAAAACCGTGTCCTGCAGAACAATTGCAATGTTCTTTCTCAGCTCTTCTCTCTTCATATCCTTTATATTCTGCTCATTGATGCAGATTTCTCCGCTGTCAATATCGTAAAAACGCATCAAAAGATTTACCATGGTTGTTTTTCCACTTCCGGTTGCTCCAACCAGTGCAACCTTTTTTCCGGCCGGAACGGTCAGTGAGAAATGCTGGATCACCGGTTTACCGCCATCATAGGAAAAGCAGACATCTTTAAAATGCACACTTGCATTTTCTCCAATCGTTGCATTTTCTCCACTGCCATCCTCATTTTTCTCATCCAGGATTACAAATACACGCTCGGCGCCGGCTATCGCTGTCTGCAGCTGTCCGTAAACCTGTGCAATCTCGTTGATCGGCCGGCTGAACTGCTTTGCATATACGATAAAAGCAGAGATGATACCGACGGAAATAAGTCCATGGATAGAAAAATAACCGCCAAATGCTGCAATAATAACGAACCCGATATTTCCGATACAGTTCATAACCGGTCCCATCACACCGCTGAAAATATCTGTTTTAATTCCGGCTTTTGTAAGAGAATCCGCCGTGCTGCAAAAGTTCTCTGTCGTTATATTCTGGCGATTGTAAGCAACCACCGTCGTATAACCGGAAATCATTTCTTCCACGGTTCCATTGAGCTGTCCCAGAAGCATCTGACGCTTTCTCGAAAATTTCCGGACCCGGCCGGAAAGAATTTTTGTCGCTGCCACCGTCAGCAAAACGGTAAACAGACTGAGAAGGGCCAGCTGCCAGCAGTACCACAGCATAATTGCCATTGTACCGACAATGGTAAGCACACCGGAAAACAAAGACGGCAGGGACTGCGAAACAGTTGTCGAAATGTTCTCAATATCATTCGTCATGCGGCTCATCACATCACCATGGGAATGGGTGTCCATATAGCGGACCGGCAGATCCACAAATTTTCCAAACAATTCTTCCCGCATACGCTTTACAACACTTTGGCTGAGTTTGGCACTGAACAGCCCCTGCAGCAATCCGCTGATACAGTAGAAAAGATATACAAGAAGCATCAAAAAAAGGGTCTGTGTCAGCCGTCCTGTTCTTTCTCCCGCAATGATATCAATTGCTTTACTTTGCAGGCTTGGGGCATAGATGCCACAGAGTGTTCCAAGCAGAACAACGGCAAGCATTCCGCAGACGGTTCCCCGTTCCTTTCCAAAGTAAACCGCAATCCGTTTCAGTGTCTCTCCTGTATTTTCCGCGTGTTCCACTTTTGCAAAGCGTTGTTCGCGGTTCATAGTTCCTGGGATACTTTTCTGTACCAGTTTTTGTTCTTCCCGATTACTCATGCAGGCTCACCCTCCTTTCCAATCTGAGAATGATAAATATCCTGATAAGCAGGACACGACCGCATCAGTTCCTCATGTGTTCCCATCGCAGAAATACTTCCATTTTCCAGCACAAGGATTCTGTCTGCTCTTCGGACCGATGCAATCCGCTGGGCTACGATAATCTTGGTACTGTCCGGATGCGACTGCTGCAGTGCCTGGTAGAGCTGCGCTTCCGTCTTCAGGTCCAGCGCGCTGGTAGCATCATCAAAGATCAGAATTTCGGCAGGCTTTAAGACTGCTCTTGCAATCGAAATTCTCTGTTTCTGTCCACCGGACAGGCTCATGCCTCTCTCTGCAACCTCTGTATCATACTGTTTTGGTCCAGTCAGAATAAAGCTGTCTGCCTGTGCAGTAACGGCAGCTTCCCGCACTGCTTCTTCATCCGCATTCTGGCATCCCCACTGAATATTTTCACGGATCGTGGCTGAAAATAATTCACTTTTCTGCAGCGCGATTGCGATTTTTTCCCGCAGATCTTTCTGTTTATAGGACTTCACATCCACGCCATCCACTAAAATCCGGCCTTCTGTTACATCATAAAATCTTGGAATCAGATTTACCAGCGTTGTTTTTCCACAGCCTGTTGCTCCCATAATCGCTACGGTTTCCCCTTTATGAACCGAAAAATTAATATGGGACAATATTTTTTCGTTTGTTCCCGGATAGGAAAAAGAGACATCACAAAATTCAATTTCTCCCTGTTTTTCTGTTCTTCCATCAAATGTTCCGTCTGAAAGATCCGGCGCGCTGTGCAGAATCTCTTTCACACGTTTCCAGGACGCCGTGCCCTTGGAAATGTTCTGGAACAGCATGACAAGCATGAGGATTCCGTTCAAAAGCTGTGTTGTATAGGTAATTGCCGCCATAATCGCACCCGGTGTTGTCGCACCTTTTCCAACTTCAAAGGAACCTGCCAGCAGAATCCCTGCGACAACAAGGTACATAAGTGCATTGACCACCGGATTCATAAGCGCAAAAATAACGAGTGTTTTCAACTGTGTTTTTACCAGCGCATCATTGGCTTTTCCAAACCGCTTCTTTTCATAAAGCTCGCGGACACACGCCTTAATCATGCGGATTCCGGAGACGTCCTCCTGCATAATCGCGTTGATCTGGTCCAGCTGATCCTGCAGCTTTGAAAACAGAGGATTTGCCCTCCGCAGGCAGACCGCAAGGGTTCCTACCAGAAAGGGAAACGCGCACAGAACAATTTCTCCAAAGCGGACATTTAACCGAAACATGCAGTACATACTTCCAAAGGTAAGCATCGTCGTCCGGATCATACCCCGCACAAACTGCGATACCAGGTTCTGCACCTGCGTGATATCATTGGTCACTCTTGTCACAAGAGAACCTGTGCCGAAATGGTTCACCTGTGGGAACGAAAATGTCATGATCTTCCGGAAGCAGTCCTTTCTCATATCGTTTCCGATATTCTGTCCCGAAAGGTGCACAAAAACATTATTCAGTGTGCCGCAAAAGCCACCAAAGAGTACCAGTCCGATCATTTGTAATCCAAGAAGCCAGATCAGGTGAAGATCCCCGACACCATCCCGGTTCAGTCCCAGAACACCATCGTCTACAATCCGACTCATGATGCCTGGCTGAACCAGATCCATCAGTACTTCACCAACCATAAAAATTCCTGCCAGAATTGCAAATGGCAGATATCGGCGAATATATTTCCACATCATTGTACCTCCTTGTGAAAGCATAAATCAAATCCATGCCTCACTGCATTTTATCTGATTTACTTTTTATTTTACGCATTCCATAATAATCTTTTCACACAGGTCATATCCGAGCTCAGAACTGTTTAGCGTCAGCGTGTAGTTATCTGCCTTGCCCCATTTCTGCTCCGTATAGAAATTATAATTTGTCATACGTCTTTTATCCACATCTGTCATCATTTTTACTGCTTCTGCCGCATCAACATCGTACAGCCTGCAGATGCGCTCTGTCTTTTTCTCGATATTGCCATGGATAAATACGTTCAGCACATCCTCTCTGTCCTTTAAAATAAAGTCTGCATTTCTTCCGATGATCACGCATTCTTCCTTTTCTGCAATTTCTAAGATAATTTTTCTCTGCGCTTCGTATACGATATCTTCAACGGATTTTCCGGTGATATCCCTTCCGGTAAACGCATAGGCAAACAATCCTTTTCTGGTTGAAAGCTCTGCCTTTTCCTGGATATATTCCGGTGATAAACCGGACTTTTCTGCTATCTTTGAAATAATGTTTTTATCGTAATAAGCGATTCCCAGTTTTTTGGCAATCTCCTCTCCGATAAAACGGCCGCCGCTGCCAAATTCACGGCTGATTGTGATAATTCGCTTTGCCATCCCGCATTCCTCCTTAGCTCAACAGATTTACTTTTGTTTTCTTTATCTTTTTCAAAAATACGTAGCCTACCACACATGCAATCACTTCTGTAATCGGAAATGCCCACCAGATCAGAGAAATTCCTGCCATCTGGTTCCGGACAAGAAGAGAGAAAATACCTGCCAGCGGAAGAATCACAATCAACTGCCGTAAAAGAGAAATCACAAGAGATTCCATACCACCGTCAAGTGCCTGGTAAATTCCCTGATACGCAATATTAATTCCCGCAAAAAGAAAACTAATGGAAATAATTCTCATAGCACCGATAAAATACTCTCTTGACTGTCCAGCATTAAACAGCGTTGCAAAGGCATCCGGGAAAATTTCTGTGATTGCGATACCAAACACCATCAGAACAACCGTATAAAGAAGTCCATATCGGATTCCATCGTTGATTCTCTTTTTGCTGCCCATTCCATAAGCGAAAGCAATAATTGGCGTAATCGCGTCACGCAGTCCAAATGCAAGGAATAAAACAAACTGCTGCACCTTATAGAACAAACCATACGCTGTCTGTGCAGAAGGATTAAACTTCAGAATAAGGTTCATCGCATAAACCATAATAGACATCAGTGCCTGCGCAATAATGGCCGGAAGACCAATCGCATAAATTTCTTTGATCACAGATGGTTCCGGTTTCATATATTTTACATCATGGTCAAACTCTTTGTTCAGTTTCATATTGAAAATAAGCAGCAATACAGCAGATGCTACCTGACCGATGACGGTTGCGTAAGCTGCACCTTTTACACCCATTTCCGGAACCGGACCAAGTCCATAGATCATAATCGGGTCCAGAATAATATTGATCACCGCTCCTGCTACCTGGCCAATGGTAGAGTAAAGAGAGCGTCCGGTTGCCTGAAGCAGTTTTTCAAAGAGAGAAAAGAAGATAATACCAAAAGAAATCACACAACAGATTCTTAAATAATCAACTCCCATGGAAAGAACTTCTGCATCTACGGTCTGTGAGGAAATATACGCTTTTACTCCAAAAATTCCAAACAGCAGGCAGACCGCATAAATCACAACTCCCAGAAACAGGCTGTTTCCTGCAACTTTTGCAGCCTTTTTTCCGTTTCCCTGCCCAAGCGTCCTTGCGAGCAGCGCATTGGTACCTACGCCGGTTCCGATTGCAACCATAAGCATCTGAACCGGAAATACCAGGGTAAGTGCATTCAATGCAGATTCACTTCCAACCTTCATATTTCCTACAAAAGCGCTGTCTACAATATTGTACACCGCCTGCAGTGCCATGGAGAAGATCATCGGGATTCCCATCTGAATCATCAGCTTATTCACCGACATATCCTTCATCTTGTTACTCTCTGCCATTTTACTTTAAATCCTCCTTTTCTTTTTGCGCATTAGAAAATTTTACCCAAAGGGCTTTTTTGTTTCGGAACAAAGCAATAAATTTTGTCCCGGAAAACAAAAAAAAGTGTGCACTTATCATCTATAAGCTGGACTTACGCTGATAAGCTACACACTAAATAATGGCAAATATGTAATTATAAGAAAAAACGAGCAGGAAAAAACTAGATTTACGCAGTTCTGCCACTCGTTTTCTGAATTATTATATTTCCTGTCTTTTCAAAAGTCAACCAAAAAAATCTGTAACCATTCAGAGCCCCATCTCGATTCCGTTTACGCTGCATCTCGATGTTGCTTCTCGCCATATGAAATTCCAGAAAAACCGCTCATTCATGCGACGTAATTCGCGATTTTTCTTCCATTTCGCATGGCTTGGAATCGTTACAAGTACTGGCTGAATTCTACTTTTTCTTTATTCGGTCCTTCGATCGTGAAGAAACGGACACCATTTTTCCAGAACGGAAGGAAATGTACTTCATCCTGCGTCGTATTCAGACCGGCCCCGGTAATCATTTCGTGAACCTTTTCGATATCCTTTACGTCAATCGCCACATGGTCGATTGCGCCGGGTCTCAGCGCTGCAGCTTTGTTTTCGTACGTTTCGATCACAAGTGTTCCAAGCTTTAAAAATGCCACTTTCTCATCCGCCGCCTCATTTACGGTACGGAATGCCATTTCAAATCCAAGTTTTTCATAAAATGCAATCGTCGTCTCAATATCGTTGGTTGGAATACCAACATGCTGGATTCCATTTAACTGCTCTCTTAATTCCATTTCTTATCCCCCAGTCTTTTTTCCACCTGCGCCAGATTTGGCATGGCCAAAATAGCACCTTTTTTCTCCACACAAAGGCTTGCAACGGCGTTTCCAAAACGGGCAAATGCTGCCAGTTCTTCCTGCGGCTGTAAAGATATGCTCCATTTCCGCCAAGTGTCACTACTACTATTTTTACACCCTGATGATATAATATTTCCGCTGCTTTTGCAACATTTTGCTCTACTACGCAAACAGACTAATCACAACGGCACAGACCAGACCGGTCAGGCCAACGATGGTTTCCATGATCGTCCACGATTTTAATGTCGTTTTCTCATCCATTTCGACCAGCGAGCTGACCAGCCAGAAACCGGAATCATTTACATGGATGAACGCAGTCGCACCACCGTTGATGGCACAGACCATCGCCGCAAGATAAACCGGGGACAGCTGTGCGACACCCGGCATAGCTGCCATAATTCCGGCTGCCATCGTCATGGCAACCACCGCCGCTGCCGCAATAAGAAGCCTTGCCGGCTCTGCCGCAAATACCACTTCCGTCATCTTACTCTTACCTCCTGCCCGCTCGCTGCCGATTTTCAGGCAGCAGATGGGGATTCTTTTTTCTTATTTCTGTACATATTTATGAATCGTTGCTTTTACAGCTCCAGGTCCTGCGATCATTTCGCGGAACATATCCTCAATCTTTTCTCCTACGCCGTCTTTGTAAAGATCGGTAAAGAACAGACGCTCATTGGAAAGGATCGGACGAAGCTGATTTGTAAAGGTTTCTGGTTTTCCTACCACGATATCTTTGAACTGCTCCTGAATTTCCTCATTCATCGGATCCGGCGCAAGCTCGAATTTCTCTCCGTTGTCATCCACACCGAGCATATAGCGCAGCCAGCCGGCAATACCGAGCGGAATAGCCGTCAGGCGGGATGCATCGCCGAATTTCTTCACATATGCTTTAATCGTTTCACCGAAGCGGATGCCGACCATCTGGGAAACATCAACCGCAAGACGGAGGTTGGTGTCGCCTAAATACTCATTCGGGAAGCGGTCGTTGAACAGCTCATCCACGAAGGCCTGTGGGGAGAGGATTCCCGGGTCTGCTACAACCGGAAGTCCTTCATTGTAAGCGATCATACGCGCCATTTTCATCATATCCTCGTTGGTATTCAGCATGTGCGCGAACAGGTCATAGCCAAGTACGACACCGAGCGGGCCGGTTGCGGAGTGTACCGGATTCAGGCATACCGTTACCTTCATTCTCTCGGACAGATTTACCGTATTGCGGTCTGCCAGGTAAACGCCGAAGCCTTTTTCCAGGGCCGGTCTTCCATTTGGGAAGCTGTCCTCAATGACAAGGTACTGCGGTTTCTCTGCATTGACAAACGGTGCAATGTATGTTTTCTTTCCGGTGATGACCGGCTGCATCTCTTCTACGCCAAGTGCTTCCAGATCTGCTGCGATCTGCTCGCTTGGGCGCGGGGTGATTTTATCAATCATGGTCCATGGGAATGCAACGGTTTTCTCATCACTTACATATGCCATGAAATTGTCATCCACAAAGCCGGCTTTCTTCCACTCTTCTGCCATAGTCAGAACAGATTCGCGCAATTTTGCACCATTCTGGGAGCAATTGTCCATAGAAACGAGTGCAATCGGATATTTTCCTGCTTTATAACGGGTCAGCAGCATCGCAACGAGAACTGCCATTGCGCCGGTCGCTTTGTCCGGTCCATTTTTGATATCTGCCTCAACGAACGGGAACCAGGTTCCGTCTGCCTTCTGCAGAGCGTAGCCTTTTTCCGTAATGGTGAAGGAAACCATCTGCAGAGACTTGCCTGCAAAAATTTCCTTCAGACGGTTCCACTGTGCCGGATCCGAGGACTGTGCCTTTACTGCCTCTGCGAGTGCACCGAGCACCTTGTACTCACGTGTTCCATCGCCATGAAGAATAACGTTCAGTCCCAGATTATCATATGGTTTGTAGATTTTGTCCACAACATCATAATCAAACGTTTCCACGCAGGTAATACCTCGGTCCAGAACGCCTTCCTCTAAAAGTCCGTCTGCGATGCCGCCGATGAAAACGCGGAAAATATTGCCGATTCCAAAATGCACCCAGCCCGGCTCTTCCTTTGCCTTTTCGGACACTGCCTCCACATCATATCCCGGAAGCGCAATTCCTGCCTGCTCCCATGCTGCACGGTCTTTGATTCCATCTCTTGTTAATTTCATGTTGATTCCTCCTTGTTTTTCTTTTCATTCCACTTTCGTCTTTTACTTATGTTTATATCTAAGTTGTAAATGGATTATATATCTATGTGATGTAAAATTCCATCGACAAAAAACACAATTTTACAATTTCGTTTTTAGCTATTTTTACCAGATTTCAAAATTCTGTCTTTCATGATCCTTCTTGTTAGCCCGCGCCAAATCAAGTATAATAAGCTTTGTTATGCATATATTTTGAAAGATACGAGGGAGGATCTTCTCATGGGAAAACAATCCACCAGGGAAAATAAGACAATTTACCAGATCTGCCGCGAAGAAGCCGGTCTGACCAGAGCGGAAGCCAGTGAAAAAATGACTGCTGTTTCTGATTCTAAAATTGAAAAGTTTGAATATGAAATGCAAGAACCCACACCTTACGATATCATCCAGATGGCTGATGCTTACAAGCGCCCGGATCTCTGCAATTATTATTGTTCTCATAAGTGTGAAATCGGACATCGTTATGTTCCGGAAGTCGAAGTTTCCAACTTATCTAATATAATCCTGGAAACCGTTGCTAGTCTGAATGAGATTAATCCTCTTACCACACGTCTGATCCAGATTGCCCGTGACGGTAAGATCAGCGATGATGAGATCAAGGATTTTGCTTTTATCAGTAACAAACTGGATGAAATTTCTCTGGCAATAGATTCTCTGAATCTCTGGGTTGACAAAACAGCCGGAGAGCAGGGACTAAATATCGAATTGCTCAGAGAAGAAAAAAAGAAACAGAAATAAATATGAAAAAACAAGGCAGCGAACCTATTTATGGTCCACTGCCTCTTTCCTTTACATATGCTGTAACTGGTTTATGATGTATTCCGTTCTGCGGATAGCTTCTTCCACCTGATGTCTGGCATTATTGATTCGATCCTGCACCATCCAATCCGCAACAAATCCATCAAAAAAATAATCTGCAAAGGATAAGAAATCTCCAGTATTGATGTTCAGATTACAAGCCATGTTCACATCATTTAATTCCCTACTGAAATTACGAAGATCATATTTCGCCTGTTCCATATTTTGTCTGGCCTGATCCATCTTGGAGTGTTTTAACATCGTAGAAAAGAATCCACCGCCAAACATATCCACCAGTCCCCAATTTTTTGCACTGTTCAAGTTTTCTTTTGCTGTCCGAAGACTACTTAACGCTCGTTGTCCTGCTTCAATCGCTTCTCGTTTCTCTTTTTCTATATCATATCCCATAATTTCTTCCCTCCTCGTATTTTTATGAGTTAGATGATATAAGTGCAATGATTCCGCCGATGATCAACAATGGAAATGCAATATAAATCAGTCCACCAACAACCATTCCTATCAAAATCACCGGAAAAAATACAACTGTACAGAGCAACTTTAAGATTCCCCAGGATGCTTTTACACCAAATATAAAAAATTTTCCAATAAACCAGATCATGCATATAGTAAATAGTAACGATAACATATTCTACTCCTTCTGACTCCTGTTATGATTTGAATCATTCATTTTTTTGATTGTTTACTTGATACAAACTCAGATGTATTTCTCACACCGATTTTACTACTGAATTCTGGGTTCTTCTCTATTTTTTCAATCATCCGAATTAACCTTATTCTCTGTGCTGTATCCATCTGCTCTCCTCATTCTGACAGTTCTCCCTTTTGATATTGTCAGTATAACCGGATAACTTTTCAAAATATATACCTAATACAAAGAATTGAACATATGTAATTCTCAATTTTCGAGGAATATTTAAAAAGACCCAGAGGAAATTGTTCCCTTCTGAGCCTATTGGTTATATAGCAGTATTTTTCATATTTGCTCTGATTTACTTTTTTTGTAATTTCTTCTCTGGAAATCTTCGAACCAAGGTGCATTCCTCGTTGCTTACACATATACGCTTTCATTGTTTCTATATTCTCATCAGCACTTCCTGACTCAAGTGAGCACATTTGCGAATTGTTTTCCTCATTATTTACATGCCACACTTCCAGAGCAGAAATTTGCATATGTTTTATGCATAACTATTGTTCCATTTGAAAACTTAATATCAATATCATTTGCAGAACCATATCTAACTATTTTAGCTTTCATTCCATTTCTCATTATCTTCTCTGTCCATAACCGTTCATTTTTCAAAGTACGCCTCAGTTGCGGAATCCCAGGTTTACCTATAGCTCCGTGAATAAAATCCTCATATTTTCTATCTTTCACAATAGTGCCATCTTTAAATTTAACGGTGATATGATTTGCATCTTTTACTTCAATAATCTCCGCCTCCTCATTACCTCTGTTTTGAATTTTTTTATCCCCTATATGATTTCTTGCATAACAGGAAGGCACTGCTACACTACCTGTACTAAATCTTTCCCATCTTGTTTTTACTATTTCTCCATTATCAAACTTCACTTTGATATCATTACTCAAATTATATTCAATCACTTCTGCCATCATCCCGTTCTTCATTTGTTTTCGTAAATTTAATCTTTGATTCTTTTTTGCCAGACTTGTATCTTTGGGATGTGAAATATTTCCTTTAACAAAACTTTGATAACATTTATGATATACAATTTCTCCATCCTCGAACTGTACAGTGATATTTCGACAACTAGACATTTTAATGATTTCTGCAACCATACCATTATTCATTTTTTTCTTTTCATATAAATGAATCGTTGCACGTTTATTATTTGATACATATTCCTTTATTGTACGTTTATCTTTCTCAAAGTTTATAAACTTATCATCCTTTTTGAGAACATCTCTGACAAAACTTTTCAGGCAACATTCCAATGAAGCTGACATAAATCTACTATCCTCTAAAATATAGTTTCTTCCACTAACACCAGAACATCCCGGTTCTCTAAAACGATAAAGTTTTATTCCCAACTTTTCAACTATTTTATTCTTTCCTTCATCATCTTTATTTTTAGTATGAGAATATTCACCATCATACTCAATCGCTATTTTCAGCTTATCATTATATAAATCAAGCTCTTTCCCTTCTAAACCAACTCTGTCAGAACGCTTTGAACGTTGTGGAATTCGAACAAACCCCAATGACTCTAAATAAAATCTTAATACCAATTCATTTTGTGATACATTTTGGTCCTATGTCAAGATTTAGTACAAGTTAAAATGAGGTTTTCCCCATTTTAGC
>OLVT01001647.1_pt1 | contig 17776 bp, 19 predicted proteins | sample 1673241 | NCBI WGS metagenome assembly OLVT01 (sample SAMEA3178936, study PRJEB25190) | human gut metagenome | biome: human gut; feature: human-associated habitat; material: faeces | place: Austria | collected 2013 | reverse complement strand
ATTTAAGGTTAACAAAAGATTGGCTGTCTGGGATAGATAGCCTTTTTTTATGCCTGTAAGTCAACTGCAGACCGAAGAGATTAAAACAACGAATATTGGTTATCCCGCAGGCTTTTCATCTCCCGTTCCTTTACGATATCATCTTCGGATTATTCTTACTTACCCAAGAAGTAACTTGTGTGAATGAATATGTTAAATGTTAACGTGCAAAGTCTGAAATGTTAATACGCTTCCCGGATTATTAAACCCTGTTATAATATGGGCTGTTTAGGCTCTAAAATTTGCTATTTACCTGAAATATGGTACCTTTGTACAGTGTTTTTTTCATAAGTATTAGATTTAAGGTTAACAAAAGATTGGTTGCTCGTGATGAGTAGCCATTTTTTGTTTTTATACACTATGATTGTTTATTCCTTAATCATAGTCAACAGCATCTTAAATCTCTCCACTACACTTTTCGAATATGCATTGTTTGTCTATAACAAAAAACGATTTTTATTGTTATACTACGAAAGACTCAATAAACTAACCATTATTATGAAGAAGAATATCTTATTGTTTGGAGCACTGATAGGTGCTTTCTTATTGGTTTCCTGTTCGGGAGGAAACAAGAAACAGGCTGCGTCCTCCGTCACTCCGGAGGAATTGGATAATGCCAGTAAAGTGATAAACTATTATCATACATCGCTCATCGTGTTGAGGCATGTAGCTAATGCAAAAGACGTAAATGCGGTCTTGGGATATATGGAACAGACAGGAAAAGTTCCTGAAGTATCTCCGATAGCACCGCCTGAAGTATCTGCCAGAGACACTGCGGAATTGATGGATCCGGGAGATTACTTTAATATACAAGTCCGTCAGAATCTGAAGCAGAGTTATAGAGGACTTTTCAGTGCACGGGCGCAATTCTATGATAATTTTAATAAGTTTCTCTCTTACAAGCAGGCCAAAGAGACAGCCAAGGCTGGCAAGCTCTTGGATGAAAACTATCGGCTAAGTGTAGAAATGTCCGAATATAAACAAGTGATTTTTGATATTCTAAGCCCTCTCACGGAACAGGCTGAAAAAGATCTTCTTGCCGACGAACCGTTGAAAGATCAAATCATGGCTATGCGTAAGATGTCCGGCACTGTGCAAAGCATAATGAATCTTTATTCCCGCAAACATGTACTGGAGGGTGCTCGCATTGATGTGAAGATGGCAGAATTGAAGAAAGAACTCGAAGCTGCAAAGAAGCTTCCTGCTGTCACAGGCTATGATGAAGAGCAAAAGAATTATTATAGCTTCCTGTCTTCTGTGGAATCGTTTATGAAAGATATGCAGAAAGCAAGAGATAAAGGCGCATATTCCGATGCAGATTACAATGCGATGTCGGAAGCCTACGAATATGGACTTTCCGTTATCTAAAGAATTCTTCCTCTGTTTGAATGAGTTGCAATCATGCTTCTTCAAGCAGAGGATGCTTTTTTAATTAAGTAAAGAAGTCCTTTTTTTACTATCCCCTTTTAAACAGGAGTTTTACTTTTGCATTTGGATTAAGAAATAATATCTTTGTTATATGCAATCATTTCAACTGATAAAACCCTGTTTTGCACTGGCTCCCTATATACGGCATTACTGGATATTGTAAGACGACTCAATAGCTCCTGTCTCCGAACGGACTCTGCCTATTGGCTGCATGCAACTGGTATTCCATAAAGGGAAACAACTTCTTTTGTTGGGCGAGTCGGAGCTGCAACCCCAATCCTTTATTTCCGGACAATCGGTCGGTTTCTCGGATGTGATGTCTACAGGCAGGATAGAGATGATTACTGTTGTTTTTCAACCTTATGCGGTAAAAGCATTGTTTCATATACCCAGTCATTTGTTCCGTGGGCAGACTGTAGATACCGATGCGATGGAAGATGTAGAACTGTCGGATTTAGTGAAACAGGTCACGGATACTTCTGATAATGCAGTTTGTATTCGGTTGATAGAACAGTTTTTTCTTCGTCGTTTATACACTCTTCCTGAGTATAATCTCAAGCGGATGTCTGCTGTCTTTCATGAAATAAACCTCCGGCCGCAAATCAACATTTCTCATTTGTCGGGAACAGCCTGTCTGGAAGTGACTGCTGTTCCTTCGTCCCCTTATCCGGATTATTCTACCGGAATATAGATCTCCGTCAACAACTCTTCGGGGGGAGTGTCACATGGATTGTTCAGATAGCGTTCAGCACTGGCTTCATCACGTATCGTACATTCCATTTCGGGCAGATACTTTCCGTAAATCGTATCGTACACAGCTTGCAGATTGTCATACGGGCCTTTATAAAGGAAAATAGCATAACGTCCGGCTGGGATAACCTTGAATCCCACATCACTTTTGGGGGCAACCTTTACAGGCATTACCATGCATACGTCTGTACGCAGTTTCTCGGCTGGCGTCACTTTCGGATCATCGTGGTAGATGCAAAGCGGGCTGAAATCTCCCATCGGCAGTTTTTGTTCTTTGATGAATTGGAATAAACGGCCCCAAGTGCCACCGTAATCATTCAGTTTGTAGTCGCCTGTAAGGCGGATATAAATCACATTCCGTTCCGAGACATTTCTGATCTCTTTTTTTAGTTCCAGGTCTGGCCTGATAATCGCTGGTTTCATAATTACAAAGTTTTTATTGTTTCTATATTCTAAAGGTGAAATGCCATAAAATTGCTTGAACACTTTCGATAATGAAGAAGGGGATGCGTAACCAATCCGGTAGGCGATGTCAGCAATCGGAATATCCGAGTAGCGGAGTAGGCGTGCGGCAGCTTCTGTCCGCGTCCGGACAATAAACGTACCAATCGGTTCACCGAGAAAAGCTTTCATGATCCGGTGAAAGTAAAAAGGAGAAAAGTTTGAAATTCTGGCCAGAGATTTTAAATCAATATCTTCTCCTAAATGTTGGATGATGTATTCCACTACAACATTTACGCACTTTTGATATTCCTCTTTCGTTGTTTTTTTCTGTTGCATAACTAATTTGGGTATTTCACTTCGCAAAGGTATTGGTAAAAAAACGAAATGACTTGTCCGATATTGCGGAAATGTCAACTTTCTATTTTCTTTCTATGGTTGCCCTATACCTGTTTTGAGAATTTATTTTGATATATAATGTACCTTACAGTGGTGTTATGGTGTGAACCATGGCCAAATTTTTAACCGTTAATTGCGAATTTGATTTTCTTGTTTTAAATAATGTTAAAAACTAAAATGAAAAAGCTGGTTTTGTTATAAACTATTATTAAAAATGATTATATTGTAACCGAATTATTAATAAAAATAGCCATGGATAAAACAATTGTAGGGAACAATGCCGGAAAGGTCTGGTATGCCCTGAAAGAAATTGGTGAAATTTCAATACCTGAATTGGCGAGAAGATTAAACCTAAGCGTAGAAAGTACAGCATTGGCCGCCGGTTGGTTGGCACGAGAGAACAAAATTTGTATCCAACGGAAAAATGGATTAATTGCTTTATCTGATGAAAGCGCTTTTCCCTTCAGCTTTGGATAATAGCAGGTTTTGTGAGTGAATATCTTTGAAGTTCCGTTAACTTATAAGTAAGAATATGTCCGTATAAGGTATCACAAGTTAAGTTTGAACTTAAGAAGTTTTATATTTAAAAGAGTTGCTCAATAATAGGGCAACTCTTTGTATAATGAATGTATAAAAATGTCTGTTTATTATGTGTGATAGATAAAATATATATACTTTTTCCTTCGAATTATAATTGCTTAATAGATTAAGAAGAAATTTATGGGTAAATTTTTGCTTATATTGGGACGGGGAGTGGGGCAGGTGATGTTTCAGAATAATGCACTGTCGGGGGGATTGATGTTAGTTGGTGTTTTGCTAAACTCCTGGCAGATGGCTTTATTAGCTGTAGCAGGTAATATAGTAGGTACATTGACAGCTTACTTGTTCGGTTATAGTCGCGAAGATATTGAAAATGGTTTGTATGGGTTCAATGGGACGCTGGTGGGGATTGCGATAGGGGTATTTATGTCGATAACTTTGCCTTCCTTGCTATTATTGATTGTTGTTTCTTGCCTATCCACGTGGATTGTACGGCTTTTTAGTTTGCAACGTTTTATCTCCGGATTTACGGCTCCTTTTATTCTGTCTGTATGGATATTACTGTTTGTCTGTTCTTGCTGGTTTCCTTCTTTACTATTGAAATCCGAAAATACTGCGGGAACGCAAGCATTCGCTTTCTTACAGTCGTTTAGCCTGAATATTGGACAAGTGATGTTCCAAGGTGGCGCTGTATTGACAGGTCTGTTTTTTCTTTTAGGTATTTTGGTTAATTCTCGTGTGAATGCTGTCTATACGGTGTTGGGAGCATTGTTGCCTATTCCTGTAGCTCTGTTGGCAGGAGTCGAATCTGCGGTATTGAATGCAGGGCTAATGGGATATAATGGTGTGTTATGCGCTATCGCTTTGGGAGACAAGACATGGAGCGGGGGAGTATATGCCGTATTCTCCGTGTTATTATCTGTTTTTCTTCAACTTTTGGGAATGGATGTCGGAATTACTACACTGACTGCTCCGTTTGTTTTTTCCGTATGGATTACGGTAGGAATACGGTATATGTTGCTTACCCTGTTTCCTGCTAAGCGGAAAGTTGCCTGAAAAATTGTTGTGATAATAAACGGATGACTTTGTTTTTGTCGGTAGTATGGACTGATATAGTCAAACAGTGGTCATTACTGCCATAAGCGATTAGGGATATGGGAATATCTTTGATTGTTTCTATAATACTGCTTTCTATCTGTTTGTGTTTCCAATGAAGGGAGCCTATAACATGTATTACGGACATATTCTCATCGGTAGTCATTTTTACATATTTGTGTAGTTCTCTCTGAATGATGCGCAATGTGTCACGGCTGGCGGCTAGGATCATGGGAACGGATACATTGGATGAGGCCATAGAAATAATTTTGATTTTATATTTGCCTATAACTTCCAGTAGTTTACCCATCAGTAAATAGTCGGGGAGCACATTCAATGAGGTAAAACGAACGAGGGTGACCGAATCTTGTACAAGTATCGCTTTTATATTGTTTTTCGTATCATGGGAAGAAATATATAGCTTTTCGGTTGCCGTATCATTGGTATCTATCAGGCGGATGGCTATATCTGAATGTGCTGCAAGAGTGATACAATCTGCATAAAGTAAATATGCACCATTATTTATCAGTTGTTCGGCTTCTGCATAAGTCAGAGAGTGCTGTTCGCGCTGGTTATTTAGATTTGCACAGATATGATTGATTTCTGTTGATAAGAGGACTTCATTTGCATTAAAGACCGTAGCCAATATGATAGTGTAATAATCATTGTATTTTTTGTTAACAAAATCTATTTCACCATATACGTTCTGGCATAAGGAGAGAGGAGCTATGAATATTTCTGTATCCTGATTTTGCTCTATATATGGTCGGATATTTTCCTGGATATAGGGAATGTCAGGCTTTCGTTCAAGATTGAGTTGCATAAATATGCTGGTGTCGAGTAACTTGGCATTTATACCTTGTTCACGTAGGCAATAAGTAAATAAATGGCTAAATAGTCGGTATATTTCAGCTTTTATTATTTTATCTATAAGTAAATCAGCTTTTCCTTCCACTAAGTTGTGGATATTATTACAGTATTTTTGGATAAGTACATTTATGTCTTTGTTAAGTTTATTACTTGTGATAAGATGATCTGCTAATGTATAGTAATATTCTTCTATTGTATTGATAATAGAATGTGAAGTTTCGTCTTCATGGTGAAACCAGCTGGCAGAAATTTTTTGTAGCCATTTCTGTAGAGGTATTGCTGTTGGAATTACTACTACATGAGGATGTTCGTTTCGGATACAATCAATAATCCGTATTATCTCTTCCTCGTTCTTTATTTTTTCAAATTTACAAACTTTCATCGTTATCTGGTATTTTATTGGTTGCTAATCTTTTTTCAAAATGGAATGCTTTTTTCAAAATAGAAAGCTTCTATTGAGCTTTTTAGTAGTTACTTTGAATATTGCTAATATTTAAAAATAAGATTGTTAATCACGATCTCGTTATTGGGAAAGTTGTTTCTTCCTATGGTTAATATGCCAATATTATACCATAATCTAAAAGATATGTCAGTTTTATATTTGGAGTGAAAATAGAATTAGAATATGTATTTTTGCATCTTTAATGATTGATACCTTTTTTTGAAATGACTGAAGATATAAAGAACAAGCTATTGATGTGTGCGGAAATTTATCATTGTGCCGGTTTTATAGAAAGTGATCCGGTGCAGTTCCCTCATCGTTACACACTGAAACAGGACATTGAAATTAGCGGTCTGCTGACGGCAATAATGAGTTTTGGTAATCGTAAGCAGATACGGAAGAAAGCAGAGGAGTTACATGGATTAATGGGAGATTCGCCTTACCGATATGTATTATCATGCCGTTGGAAGGACGATTTCCCTGCGGGAGCGAAGAATAGTTTTTATCGAATGCTGTCATATGATGATTTTTATGGATATTTTCAGCGTTTGTATACAGCTTACTCCTGCTTTGACAGTTTAGAGGAAGCTTTAAATGTGTATACCGGAATACCGATGGAAAAGTTATGTGCTTTTCTTGAGGTTTCTGCAAAAAGTCCACAGAAAAAACTGAATATATTTTTGCGTTGGATGATTCGTCGGGATTCGGAAGTTGATTTTGGGATCTGGGATAGTTTCGACCAGAAAGATCTGATCGTTCCTTTAGATACACATGTTTGCCGGGTAGCTCATTATTTAAATTTGACGGATTCGGAAACTTTCTCTTTGAAGAATGCCCGTCAGATTACTGTTGCTTTGGCAGAGGTATTTCCTGATGATCCTTGTTTGGGGGATTTTGCATTGTTTGGGTTAGGAGTAAATGGGGAAATATAAATCAGTCGGTAATGTAAAAATCGATTATAACAGAAAAAGTAAGGGTTTAGGTACTTACCTTTCAGTTATAATCGAAGAAAGAAATATTAGAACGTTCTTATTTTGTCTTTAAATTCTTCCCATCCATTTGCCGATTTATATTTTTCCGCTGTCCCGGAAGGAACACGAATGGTTGCTATGTTTTTAGGAAATCCGTACCATACCTTTTCAAATACTTGTGGTGGAGTTGTTGCTTCTACTTTCACTTCCTGAATACCTGTATTATCGAATGCTGAGAAATCGATTTGGATGACATTCGAAGGAATGGTCAGATGAGTCACTTTTTGGTTGCCACCGAGTAGCCCTTGGCCTAATATCCGGATGCTTTGTGGAATTTCAAAGCGAGTTAATTGTGGACATCCTTCAAAACAGCATGCTTTGATTATGGCGTCAGGGGTGTCACTGACAACAGATCCGTAAGTTAGTACTTCTGTTAATTCCGGGCAATGGTAGAAAGCTCTGCCTTCTAAAGTTATAATTCCGTTTGGTAATTTTGCTATTGTAATACCACTCTCACGAAAAGCTTCTATCCCGATTATCTTTACATTTTCAGGGATTTCAATTGTTCTCAGCTTTGAAGTTCCAAGAAACGCTTGTGCTCCGATTTCCTTTAGTGTTAGAGGCAGTTTAATTTCTTCAATACCAGAGAAAAAGAATGTGCTGGCAGGAAGTGTGGTGATCTTTGTCTGACTTAGGTCTACACTCTTCAAGTTCTTACAATAGTAAAATATGTCTGCTTCAAGTTTTTCTAAAGTTGAAGGAAAAACGATTTCTTGAATGCTTGAATTGAAGAAAGCTTCTTCTCCGATAGCCACAAGTCCTTCATTGAGTATTACTTTACTTATTTTTCTACCATAAAACACTTTTTTCGCAATTGATTTTACATGATTGGGCAACGTGATTGTTTCATAACCGTTCACTACTTCCGTTAATACACCATTTTCTATACGTATAGGGGCTATTTGCACAGTAAATGTCTTTTGCTTCCCCTCTATGGTAACTGTAACCTCTTGTTTTTCAACGGGAGTTGAAGAGGAAAAGCCGCTGATTTGTTCCAAAGTTACATTTACAGGTCGTCGTTGACCGTCATCGTAATTGCCTATCACTTTAATTCCGGTTAAATCAATCTTTTCACCTAGCGTATAGATCGTTTTTTCGGGAAGCTGTTCTATTGAGAAACTTTCGAGCAAAGCCTCCGATATATCGGATGATTGCCCAATGGATGGTGAATTGTTTTTATATTCATCACTTTCTTTTCCGCATGCTACCATAAAAAGCATGAGATTTAATAACATAACAATCTTTTTCATAATTTTTTTCTTTTACAAGTTTTCCGCTTGCAAAAGTAGCGAGATTTTACCTTTTCAGAGTTACAATGCAGTCTCTCATTTCTAACACTCTTGATTGGTAAACTCTGATATTCAGTTGTTTGTAGGAATGGATGCTTGAATTTTCTAACACTAGCCTAACGACTATTCAAAAAGTGATAGAAACAGGTCTTTGTTGGCTGTTTCCGCAGATTTTATGCGTGACTTTAGACGTGATTTGCGGGCGTAGACATTGGCTACTGTATCTTTCATAAACAGACTGATAACTTGTGGTGAGAAGCCGACAAAGATGTAACAAAGTAACCGTATGTCTGTTTCCTTCATTGCAGGAAAATCATTCCGTAGTTTTTGCATGGCATTATCATGGCAGGTATTAACAATTAGTTCTAGTTCTTGCAACATTTCTCCGTTTTCTGAAAAGTCAGTGATGATTTGTTTTACTTCTTGGAACATGGCAGCTTGCTGTGACGAAGTGTTCTCCCGCTCATAGTAGGTCTTGCCTAGTTTATCGATGATGTTGAAACGGGAGGCGATCAATCCTTTCAAGTGATTTTCGGTATTGCGCTGTCCCTCCATGCGTTCTGTCAAAGCTTTATATTCGGAATTAGCTTCTTCTACCAATAGTAGATAGCGATCTGTGCGTTCACGTTGTAGACGCATACGTTGTCGGATTATGTACCAAGCTATACCTGACAACAGAATGACTATAATTATGGATGAAATCTCTAGAATGGTACGATTTTTCATGCGATATTCCGCGAAAGCCGATTGTTCCTGGAAATACTCTCGTTCGACCATACCGGCAGAAAATTGCATATTCGAGCGCGTCAGGGAATCAGTCAGATATATGTAGCGGTGTATATTTTCTGTTGCTTTTTCAAAGTTTTTGGATTGAGCTTCGATCCGATAAGCAGTATAGTATAAATTTGCCATGTCACGAATGTCGGTTGTATGTGTTTCTGCCAGTTTTAGATAATGACGTGCACTGTCCATGTGATTCTTTAGGAGTTGCACATCAACCAGTGTATGATAACCGTATAATGTATCTTTTCGTGCGGAAAGTTCAATTCGTAGCAATAGGTCATGAGGTATTTGTTTCTTTCCGGATATTACATAGAGAGAAGCTAGGTTGGTCAGACTGGATTTGGCCAGTTTATCACTTTTTTGTTCATCAGCCAAATCAAGTGCGGAGGAGTAGAGTCGTATTGCTTTCTCAACATCCTTTGAGTGATAAGTAGCAGCAGCCATATCAAGTGTAGCTTCTGTTTCTTCACGTAGATTTTCGGATTGACGGAAGTTATTCCGAGATTCCCGGAAATAATGATAAGCCCGGTTATAGTTCATCTGTGCATAATATACTTCACCGATCTGGCTATATAAGAGTCCTTTATAATAGGGCTCATTAGTATCTTTCAACTTTTTCTCAATCTCTAGAAAAAGGCGTAGTGCTCCAGCTTTATCATTTGCACGTAATTTGATACGTCCCCAATAATAGAGAGTTGTGCATTGGTTACGCAAATCTTTCGGATGATGCTTATAGTAATTCCAAGCTTTTCGGATAAGGGAGTCACTTGTTATTTTGATATGGTTCTGATCCAAAGCGGCAGAATAAAGTAAAGCGTATTTGGCCTGTTCCGCTTGTTGGCTTCCCGGTGTAAATTGCTGTAATATACTCAAAGCACTGTCCGGCTTATTTTGCAACAAAGCTTCCGCTTCATTAAGGAGGGAATTTTGCTCTCTGTTATAGCATCCTGTAAAAGAGAAAATTATCAATATTTTAAGTATTATCTTACTTTTCATTCTGTAAATTGTAGTTTAGGGGATCATATATTTACCAATTTATCTCCTTTATTCCCTTGCTATGTAAGAAAGCGTTCGCTTTGCTAAAATGTTTGCAGCCAAAGAAACCATATTCCGCTGAACGGGGAGATGGATGAACAGTTGTCAATACTAGATGCTTGTTGGTATCTATCAAGGATCGTTTCTCTTTTGCGTAACTTCCCCAAAGCATGAAAACTAGATTTTCTCGTTTATCACTTAACTTTCTGATAACTGCGTCTGTGAATATTTCCCATCCCATATTTCGGTGTGAACCTGTTTCGTGTGCACGTACGGTAAGAACGGAATTCATGGGAAATACCCCTTGTGTTACCCAACGGTCCAAATTGCCGGAGGTAGGGATTGGCTTTCCCAAGTCTTGATTTATTTCTTTAAAAATATTGGCTAATGATCCGGGAATGGTTACTCCATCCGGAACGGAAAAGCAGATTCCATAATATTGTCCCGGATTGGGGTATGGATCTTGTCCAAGAATAACGACTTTGACTTTCTCGAAAGGGCAGGAATTGAATACATGGAATATTTGATGTCCGAGAGGAAGGATATGTGCCCGTTCATATTCACTTTTGACGAATGCAACCAGCTTTTCAAAGTATGGTTTGTTGAATTCTTCCTGTAATTGTTGTCTCCAACTTTCTTCTATTTTGACATTCATTGGTCACTGAAAAATTGTACAATGACAAAGGTAGGCATATTGTGATAAAATATCAAGAATAAGGTTATGGCATTTCTCCATTTGACACCAATTGCGTGCTAATAAATGATAATAAACGTCTTTCTTATAAAAAAGAATGGATGTAAACGTACTTATTTAATTTATTGCATTACCTTTGTACGCAGAGTTTGAGTTACGAATTGTTATCGTATAGTTCTTCTTTTAATATAATGTTAGTAAGTAGTCCTCTTCTTTAATTATCCTCCTCACTCCAATTTAGTATTTATTTTAATAAAAGTTTTTAGATGAACATTTACATTGCAGGTTTAAGTTATCGCACAAATGATGCGGACTTGACAAATTTATTTGCAGAGTTTGGAGAAGTTTCTTCAGCTAAAGTTATTATGGATAGAGAAACTGGTAACTCTAGAGGATTCGCTTTCGTGGAAATGACAAGTGATGAAGAAGGGCAAAAAGCAATAGACGAATTAAACGGCGTTGAATACGACCAAAAGGTTATTTCGGTAAGCGTTGCACGTCCTCGCGCTGAAAAACCGTCATACGGTGGAAGCCATGGAGGTTATAGTAACTCCAGAAGATATTAATATCCGGACTTTAGGAAAGCGGAAGAATTTATCTTTCTTCTGCTTTCTATAAAGTCTTTGTATCCGCCTTTATGATTTATCTGCGGAGGCTTTTATAAAAACGGATAGCCGGAAAAGAAAATCATCTAACAATTAAGTTCTGCTAATTCTCACTCCTCCGTGTAGTGCAATAAGGATATCCTAAATCCTGATCTTTTCATGTCTAAAGAAGAATTATTAGGCTTTACTACAAATTTTAAAAAATTCTATTTATGACATTTAGAGATTTAAATATAATCGAACCGATTTTAAAAGCAATTGAAGAAAAAGGATATATTGCTCCAACATCTATTCAGGAAAAAGCAATTCCTGCCGCATTGGCGAAAAGAGATATATTAGGTTGTGCACAAACAGGAACAGGAAAGACCGCTTCGTTTGCAATTCCTATTATCCAGCATTTGCAGGCAAATAAAGAGACAGATAAACGTCAGGGTATCAAAGCACTGATATTAACGCCTACCCGTGAGCTTGCTATGCAAATCAGTGAGTGCATTGATGATTATTCAAAATATACCCGTGTGCGTCACGGAGTTATTTTTGGTGGTGTGAATCAACGTCCGCAGGTTGATATGTTGCGCAAAGGAATTGATATTTTAGTGGCAACTCCTGGCCGCTTGCTTGATTTGATAAATCAAGGGCATATCCATCTGACTAATATAGAATATTTTGTGCTTGATGAGGCAGATCGTATGCTCGATATGGGTTTTATACATGACATCAAGCGAATATTGCCGAAACTTCCGAAAGAAAAGCAAACGCTGTTTTTTTCAGCAACAATGCCGGATAGTATTATTGCTTTGACAAAGTCGTTATTGAAAAATCCGGTGAAGATTTATATAACACCGAAGTCATCAACAGTAGATTCAATCAAGCAAATTATTTATTTTGTGGAGAAGAAGGAAAAAAGCCAGCTATTAATTTCGATTCTGCAAAAGGCGGAAGACCGGTCAGTGCTCATCTTTTCACGAACAAAGCATAATGCTGATAAAATTGTTAGAATATTAGGTAAGGCAGGGATTGGAAGTCAGGCTATTCACGGAAACAAAAGCCAAGCAGCGAGACAGTCTGCATTGGGGAACTTTAAATCGGGGAAGACGAAAGTAATGGTGGCTACCGATATTGCTTCCAGAGGAATTGATATTAATGAATTGCCGTTGGTTATTAATTATGATCTTCCTGATGTTCCCGAAACTTATGTACATCGTATTGGTCGTACGGGAAGAGCTGGAAATGAAGGTACAGCACTTACGTTTTGCTCGCAGGAAGAACGGAAATTGGTTAATGACATTCAAAAATTGACAGGAAAGAAACTGAATAAAGCTGATTTTGCTATTTGAAATCAGCGAATTATAATCCTTTAAAATATAAATATTAAATTAAATATAGATTCTATGGCAAAATCCATGACAGTTGGTAAACGTGAAAATGAAAAGAAAAGACTCGCTAAACGGGAAGAAAAACTCAAGAAGAAAGAAAGCAGAAAATTATCAGGTACCAGTAGTTTCGATGATATGATTGCTTATGTAGACGAGAATGGAATGATAACTTCAATTCCGCCCACTGATGATATTAAAAAGGAGGAGATTAATCCGGATGAAATAATCATAGCAACTCCAAAGAAAGAGGAAACAGAACCGGTAATTTTGAAAGGTCGAGTTGAATTCTTTAATGAATCGAGAGGCTTTGGCTTTATAAAGGACCTTTCAGGAGTTGATAAGTACTTTTTTCACGTGAACAATGCTGCACCAGGTATTGCCGAAAATGATATTGTGACATTCGATTTGGAACGTGGGGTGAAAGGGATGAATGCGGTTAATATTTGCTTGGAAAAGCAGTAAAACTTTATCTTTCCCGACTTGTAATTAGGAATATTCGATAAACACCATTTGGGGGTGACCTCTTTTTTCTTATATAGACTTGCTAAATTATATGCTTAAATATAGAATCCCTCAGATTGTTACGTTGACCCAAAACCCTTCTCGCTAAAGGCTACACCCCCCGCAAAAGTAAATATTTTGCGGGGGGGGTTGTATCTTCTAAACTGTTAGATTGTTGGACTACCAAGATTCGAACTTGGACAAACAGAACCAAAACCTGTTGTGCTACCATTACACCATAGTCCAAACTTATGCGCTTTCTGTTAAAAAGCGGTGCAAAGATAGAGGTTTGCAAGCAAACCTCCAAATATTTCATTCATTTTTTTACTTTGCTACCTAATAAATAATGAGCTATTACTTTGCAATCAGCAAATAATAGTTCTTTTTACCGCGCTGAACAAGCAGATATTTCTCATCAAGCAGGTCAGCTGCCGTAATTACTTGGTCAAAAGCTGCCAGCTTTTCTTTATTCAACGAAACACCTCCGCCTTGAACCAACTTACGCATTTCACCTTTCGAAGCAAATACAGCCGCATTATCAACGAATAAGTCAACAGCTTTCACGCCTTCCGCCAGTGCATCACGGGAAATCTCAAACTGAGGTACGCCTTCGAATACAGCAAGCAGCGTATCCTCATCCAATTTACGCAACGCTTCCGAAGTTGCATTACCAAACAAAATGTTTGATGCATCCACTGCTGCGTTATAATCTTCTTCGGAATGAACCATTACGGTAACTTCCTTAGCCAGACGTTTCTGAAGGATACGCAAGTGCGGAGCTTCCCGATGTTCTGCAATCAGAGCTTCTATTTCTTCCTTCTCGATGGAAGTGAAAATCTTGATATAACGTTCTGCATCAGAGTCGCTTACATTCAGCCAGAATTGGTAGAACTTGTAAGGAGACGTATAACGGGAATCCAACCAGATATTTCCGGATTCCGTCTTACCGAACTTACCGCCGTCAGCTTTTGTAATCAACGGACAAGTCAGCGCAAAAACCTCTCCTCCATTCGTACGACGAATCAATTCGGCACCAGTCGTAATGTTACCCCATTGGTCAGAACCGCCCATTTGCAATTTACATCCCTTTGTTTCATATAAATGAAGGAAATCATATCCCTGAAGCAGCTGATAAGTGAACTCGGTAAATGATAACCCGTCACGCGCTTCACCATTCAGGCGACGCTTTACAGAATCCTTTGCCATCATATAGTTCACTGTGATATGCTTACCCACTTTGCGAGCGAAATCAAGGAAACTGAAATCTTTCATCCAGTCATAGTTGTTCACCAGCTCGGCACGATTAGGCACATCCGACTCGAAGTCGAGGAATTTGGCAAGCTGTTTTTTAATGCATGCCTGATTGTGACGCAGTGTCTCTTCATCCAGCAGGTTACGTTCCGCAGATTTTCCCGAAGGGTCACCAATCATACCTGTAGCGCCACCAATCAATGCCAACGGTTTATGACCGCAGCGTTGGAAATGACGAAGGATCATCACTCCGCAAAGGTGACCAATGTGTAGCGAATCGGCAGTCGGGTCGATACCCAAATAGGCAGTCACCTGCTCTTTGCTTAACAACTCTTCCGTTCCCGGCATGATGTCCTGCAACATGCCACGCCATCTCAATTCTTCTACAAAATTCATCGTATTACTCTTTAATTATTAGGTTTTTATTCTATTTCAATCCCGTAGGGGGCAAAAGTACGACTCTTTCTCGGAAGATACAACTCTTATGCCCTAAAAAAGACATTTTGAATGTTCCTGCGGATGGTTTCTCGCAGTGTTTCCACTCCTACCCCACGCACTCGGGCTGCCCGATACAGAAGCTCTTCGATATCAAGCGAACTTTCGTCTGTCTCCAGAAACAGACGATCATCGGATACCGCTCTCATTGCTTCATCCGAATAAAACTCTCCGAAAGATAGATACAATCCTTTACCCTGCAATTGTTCCACCTGTTCGGGCTTTCCCCTAAAGCCATGCCATATCCAGGGCTGTCCGGGCCGGAATTGCTTTTTCACAGCCAATATTTTATCCGTCATTCTCACATTGTGAAGAATCAGAGGCAAATCATATTCCATCGACAGAGTCATCTGCGCCATAAATGCTGCCGTTTGAATTTCCATTGAAGCTCCCTTCAATTTATCCAGTCCCCCCTCTCCTATGGCCACAATGCGCTTGTCGGGCAAATGCTCAATAATAAAATCCGATTGCTGTTTCAAATTATCCGGTGTCAGTTCCCAAGGATGAATGCCGACAGAATAATAATATCCCTCTTGCAACGGCGTTCCTGCCAACTGACGATAATTGATAATCGCCTTACCACCGGACTGTTCCTCTCCCTTATGGGTATGAATATCCAAAATAGCATTAACAGCGTTTATATCACTCTCTCCCATTATTACTTTTTATTTATATGATTAAGGTACGGGATCATAACCTGAGCCACCCCACGGATGACATCTCAGAATACGTCGCACAGTCAGATACAGGCCTTTTACAGGTCCATGTTTCTTAATCGCCTCAACTGCATAGGCCGAACAGGTCGGTGTGAACCGACAAGAAGGAGGAGTTAACGGTGAAATACAAACCCGATAAAAATAAATAGGAATAAGCAGCAAGAATGAAAACACTCTCCGCAGCATATCTTTTACGAATATCCAGCTGACAGATATTCGGGAACCATGAAATTTCATGAGGACAGTTTTTCAGAGATGCGCGAAAGCGCTATTTTCATCTTCTCTTCCAATTCGGCAGTCGCTGTAAGCTCGTCCGACAGATAGATAAAGGCGATTGCCAAATGCTGTTCCCGGCCTTGCAGACATTCCAGCAGGATGGATTTATTCTTCCGGTAAGCCTCGCGTATCTGACGTTTCACCCGATTGCGCTTTACCGCCCGCTTAAAACGTCGTTTCGACACGCTGATCAGTATGGAAGCCGAAGCCTCGCCTTGTTCGACAGGCATATATACAACGCGTATCGGAAAGATGGAAAACGACTTTGAAATGCCGCCCTCAAACATCTTTCCGATCAAAATCTTACTATTCAGCCTTTCGGCTTTGCACAAAGTATATATACCCACTTTGTTTATTTATTGTTTTCTTTGATAAACATATCAAGCGCAGCAGTCATTGACGGAGCCTGCACCGTAGGAGCCTCAAGATCCAGACGAAGCCCGGCGTCGCGTACAGCCTGTGCGGTAGTGGAACCGAAAGTACCTATCTTTATCTCCTTCTGGTTAAAATCAGGGAAGTTCTTTTTCAATGAAGTCACTCCGGCAGGGCTGAAGAATACCAGCATATCATAATCAAAGTCTTCATCAGGTGTAAAATCATTGCTGACCGTACGATACATCACAGCTTCCGTATGCTGTATACCGTTCTTGTCGAGCAGATTCTTCACATCGTCATTATGCACGTCCGACATCGGAACGAAATATTTCTCCGTTTTATGCTTCACAATGGATGGAATCAGGTCTTCAATCTTTCCTGTAGCTCCAAAGAAAATTTTACGCTTGCGGTATTGCACATATTTCTGGATGTACAACGCAACGGCTTCCGTCACACAGAAATACTTCATCGTTTCAGGAATCGTCACACGTAACTCGGTGCACAAGTTAAAGAAATGGTCAATAGCATGACGAGAAGTGAATATAACGGCAGTATGATCGAGAATCGAAATTTTCTGTTGCCGGAATTCTTTCGCCGAAAGACTTTCAACCTTGATAAACGGCCGGAAATCTATTTTTACGCCATACTTCTCTGCTATGTCGTAATAGGGAGATTTCTCTGACGCAGGCTTAGGCTGCGAAACTAGTACTTTTTTAATTTTCAACGTCCTAAAATTTTATTAGCAATATATCATTAATTCGAACCATACCTTGATAGAGTAGCAGACAAGGTACTATTTCAAGAGCGCAAAAGTACAAAATTAATAGGAAAAGGTCGCCAAATTGATGAAAAAAAAGCTTTATCCACTTATAAAACATCAATATTTTAGTGAAAATTAAAATAATAGACCCAATTATAACCAAATTCGTTAGACTCAAATCAAAATAAACCAGGAAAAGAACGAACGGAAAAAGGGCAAATCCGACATAATATATGAGCGCAGAATACGATTCCAGCCATATATTTGTCTTATTTTTATCAAAAAACGTCCACCCCAGAAACATATAAAGCAACCATTTTAGTAAGAAATAAGCGAGGCAAAAACCAACGTAAATACCCAGCAAAAGGAGGGAGGATACATGGTCCATCAGAGCAGGACATGTATCATGAAAATAATTGAAGAACACGATACCTGTCAATACACAGGTCTGCACTACCAGTACGAGGAGATAGCGCACATCGGCTGCCGTAGAACTATCAAAAATGCTTGTCCGCTCGCGATGCAGTACAAAGTCTTTCACCTGTTGGGTGAGAAACTTCTTTCCACGAGCCAGAGCGATGGAGG
>OLVT01001631.1_pt1 | contig 17894 bp, 28 predicted proteins | sample 1673241 | NCBI WGS metagenome assembly OLVT01 (sample SAMEA3178936, study PRJEB25190) | human gut metagenome | biome: human gut; feature: human-associated habitat; material: faeces | place: Austria | collected 2013 | reverse complement strand
AGGCAAACGCAGAGATCGGGGAGGACCTGTGCCCGACTTTAAGCTGCAACCATGAAGCGCCGATCATCACGGAGCCATATTATATTGTCCGCCGCCTGACCCCGACCGAATGCGCAAGGCTCCAGGGCTTCCCGGATTGGTGGTGTTCCGACCTTGGGACGGAGGATCCGACCGATGGGGAGATCCGTTTCTGGGCAGATGTGTTTGAGACACACCGAAAGGTTGTCACCGGGACGAAGAAGTCCAAGACGGAAAAGCAGATCCGCAAATGGCTGAAAGACCCGCATTCGGATAGTGCGGAGTACCGCCTGTGGGGAAACGGCATTGCACTTCCCTGCGCATATTTTGTCCTGTCCGGGATCGTTTGGGCGGCGGGACTTGCTGAAACAACATGAAGCATGGCAGGGGCCGGCTTTACCGGAAAAGGTATGGCTGGCTCCTGCCAGGGTACATAGAAAGGATGTGGTATCGTTGAAGGAACTGGCTGTTTTTCTGATCGCCGCAGCCCTTGTGCTGCTGTCGATTGTGACCTACTCCCTCTGCGTGATGGCAAAGGACGGGGATGATGCGGAGCAGGTCAAGTGGCTCCGTGAGCGTGAAAACCGGAATAAGAAGGAGGATGGCACGGAGGAGTAAAGCGCACAGTTTCCGGCGCCGGAATTGTGTAATCGGCCGAATCTGCATTTTCTCATGAAATGGCCTTGCTATTTTGCCCCGTCTGAGTGATAAATACCATACCGCCAGGAAGAAAAGCGGCGGGAATGAAAGGAGCGAGAACCTATGCTGAAATTCAACAGGAATACGGAAGAAAGAAAAACCATCGCCGCCCGGCTGGGGGAACTGACCGGGATGCAGCCGTTCTACACCAGGGCCCCGCGATACGCATATGAGGTTGGTCCCTATACCATTGACCGGGACGGCGACCTCTTTGTGGATGAGGAACAGGCGGATGCGGATATCCTGACCGCCCTCATGAATGAGGGGCTGATCACCGGCGGAGAGGTTGTGGGGGATGCAAATGAACGGGAACCGGATACTGAGCCGGATGGGATGCAGGAAGCGCGGGAGATCCAGGACGGAGCAGGTGAATCAGAAGAAATCGAGGATCCTGAAAGCACAGAATCTGATATGACGGCTTCGGACAGTATCTCTGACGAGGACGCTTCCGAAGAGAGTGTTTCCGAGGAGCCGCAGAGTGACGGGCCAGACACAGAGGAAACAGACCATGCGGCTCCGGAAGACCCGGAGGATACGGATGGCGATGCCGCGGGAGAAGAACCTCTCGACATGAACATGAACTTTGAGATCCCTCTTGGGGCCCATACGGGCGCCACCCTCCGGAACCTGGTTAACCTGATCTACAGCCGGGGGCCTCTGGTCAACCAGGCGACCGGCGGGCACTTTGAAGCGGATACGGGGCTGATCGAGGCGCTTAAGGATGACCGCTGCACCTACACGCGGGCGAACTTCTTCCGGTCAGTCGCGGATTATGAGGACCGGCATGGGAAGAGCCTTTACGGCCTGACCATCACACCGGAGACGGTGAGCTTTACAGGATTTGGGGAAGCGGCGGATGTGGACCACCTGCGGGCCTTTGGGCATCTGGCGGTGATGATGAACAACCAGGCGCTGCACCAGAAACGGATCCAGGCAAAGGCGGTGGATGCCGCCAATGAGAAGTACGCCATGCGTATCTGGCTGGTCCGCATTGGCATGGACGGGGAGGAGTTCAAACAGACCCGGAAGATCCTGATGGAGAACCTTACCGGACACAGCGCCTTCCGCACCCCGGCGGAGGCGGAAAAGGCGAAAGCCAAGGCACAGAAAAAGCGGGACGAGCTGCGGGCAGCCAAAGAAGCGGCAAGGCTGGCAGCGGAGGCAAGGGAAACCGGGTCTGTGGCAGATGCCTCCCCAATGGAGGTTCAGATGATTGCATCAGGCGCATAAGCGCCTGCTTTCCCCAAATGGGGCCGGCTGATAAGCGAGGCTCTCTCCCATTGTAGCCATTTTCGCTCTGAAATGTGTAATTATCAAGCGCATTCTTCGGCATATAATACACGATTTTTGGTCGGAATGTTTGTGTACATTATGGTTTGATATTGACTTGCTATTGTGGGGCACTGACGGTAAGATGCACATACCGAAAGGGAAAACAACAAGCCACAGAGCAAAGGAGATAAGAACCATGAAGGAAGCAACAAGAATCCAGATCGAGAACATGAAGAACCAGACATTCGGGGTTGAGATTGAGGGCAACAACATCACCCGCAAGAAAGCCGCCGAGAAAGCCGCCGCCTACTTCGGGACCGGCCGGAGCGAATACACCGCAGGAAGGAACGGCTACATGACCTGGAGCGCCTGGGATGCCCAGGGCAGGGAGTGGAAGTTCCAGCGGGATGTGAGCATCAGCGGACCGGACGACCAGAAATGCGAAATGGTCACGCCGATCCTGACCTACGCGGACATGGAGCTTCTGCAGGGGCTGGTGAGGGTCCTCCGGAAAGCCGGGATGAAGAGTGACGCAGGAAGAGGCTGCGGAGTCCACATTCACATCGGAGCAAAAGGGCATACACCCCAGACCATCCGCAACCTGGTGAACATCATGGCTGCCCATGAGAGCCAGATCGCCAAAGCCATCAAGGTGGATTCCTGGCGGCAGAGCCGGTATTGCCGGACGGTGGATCCCAGATTCCTGGAGCAGGTCAACCGAAAGAAACCCTCGACCATGAGCCAGCTTGCGGATGTCTGGTACGAGAGCCAGGGTTGCGGGAATGGCAGAAGCCAACATTATAACCAGAGTCGCTATAGAATGGCAAATCTTCATGCACTCTTCACAAAAGGGACCATCGAATTTCGGCTTTTCCAATTCGACGCCCCGGCAGACGGCAAGCAGAACGGGCTCCATGCGGGGCACCTGAAAGCCATGATCCAGCTTTGCCTGGCCATGAGCCAGCTGGCCAGGCAGATCCGGTTCGCAAGCCCCAAGCCCCAGCAGACCGAAAACGAAGCCTACGCCTTCCGGTGCTGGATGCTCCGCCTCGGGTTCATCGGGGAGGAATTCAAAACGGCGAGGGACTTCTTCCTTGCCAACATGGACGGCAACTGCGCATGGCGGCACAGTGAACGATAGGGACACCACCCAAAACGGGAAACCGGGACTCCTCCGGGCGGCATGGCCGCCCTTTGGGTGGTAGAAGAAGGAGGTAGATACCATGAAGAAAAAACAGGAACACCAGACACAGCCAACAGGCCGGGTATACCAGGTGACGATCACGGAAACACGGCGGCGGACGGTCACCGTCCACGAATCGGAACTGAAAGCCCCCACGCCGGATGATGCCGAACAGACGGTCCGGGACTGGTGGCACAACGGCCAGATCATCCTTGTGCCGGAAGATTTCTCCGGCGTGGAGTTTGAGGTCACAGAGAGAACGGAAGGCGGTGACGGCAATGGACGCATGGAAGAAGTTCAGCGTTGAGGTCTCCCGCCGCCCCGCAATCTATTACCTGGCCTATGGGAGCAACCTTTCCCTGGAACGGATGGCAAAGAGATGCCCGGACGCCGTAGTCGCCGGGACATCGAAAATCCCAGGATACCGGCTGCTTTTTAAGAAAAGCGGCAGCGGCTTTTACGCCACCATCGAACAGGATGCCAACTGCTTTGTGCCTGCCCTGGTCTATAAGATCAGCGAATTTGATGAAGCCCTGCTGAACCGTTATGAAGGGTATCCGAAATTTTATTATAAACGTTATTTCCAACTGCCGGTCAAAACTCTGCGGGGCGGCCGGCTCAAGGGGAATAAGCAGTGCATGGCGTATGTGCTCCATGAGGAGCGGCAGCTGGGCGAGCCCAGCATGGAATACTATAAACTTCTGGATGACGGATATGCCCGCTGGGGCTTCGATGTGGAGATTTTGGATAAAGGGCTCTCCGACAGCATCGGCGTGAAGGCCGCCAACGCTTACCTGGCCAGATTCCAGAAGCTGTAAACCGCACAGTTTTTCCGGCACATTTTTGTGGAAGATTTAGGCTGGAAATCACTTGATAATGTCCGGAGAAAGAGCGAATATACCACTACCAAAAGGAAACAGGAAAGACAAACAGCCTGCTGGTATCTGAAACTATTAACTTTGAAATTTATTATACGAGGAGTGAAGCATTTATGAGCAAGCGATACTACATTGCCTATGGCAGCAACCTTTCAACCGGGCAGATGCGGTACCGGACGCCGGACGCGAAGATCGCGGGGACAGCGGTTCTTACCGGATGGCAGCTTTTATTCCGGGTTCATGCTACGATTGAACCGAATCCGGAGAAGAACACACCGGTGTTGGTATGGGAAATTTCGGAACAGGATGAAAAGAATCTGGACCGTTACGAAGGATATCCGGTTTACTACCGCAAGAGGGAGCTTCCGGTGGAGGTCTTCCCCCTTGGCGGAGGGGAGCCGGTAAACCTTACCGCGATGGTATACCTGATGGCGGACGGACATCCGCTGCGGGAACCGTCGGAAGGATATTACCAGGTGCTGGCAGACGGATACCGGGATTTCCATTTCCCGATGCACATCCTTGAGCAGGCCCTGGCCGACACCATGGGCAGGGAGAAAGCCGTAAAGAGGATTGGAGAGTGCAGTCTGACCCGTCCAGGCAGGAAGGAGGAGCGTCATGAAGTTTCCCACTAAGGAAGAACTGAAAAAACTGAGGGAAGAATTCCCATCTGGCTGCCGGATCGTCTTGGATGAGATGGATGATGTACAGGCTCCGAAACCGGGGTCCCAGGGCACCTGCCGGGGTGTGGACGATGCCGGGAATGTCCTGGTCAGCTGGGATGGCGGCGGCTCCCTGAACATTGCCTATGGCGCCGACACATGCCACCGTGTGGCTTCCGAGAGTGAGATTAAGGAAAGCCTCGACTGGCTGGGCAGAAGCCGACACAGGGGCGCACGTTGCTCCAGGTGCGGCGCATATGAGGAAGCGGGGAACCGCCTCCTGGCGCAAAGCCGCAGGGCGGACATCACGGTGTGCGAGACCTGTGGAACTGCGGAGGCGCTTGAGGATGCAGGCCTGATGGAGCGGATGGAGCTTTCGGACTGGTGGATCGTGAAGCAGAACTGGCGGGGCTAGCACAGAAAGACGGGGCCCGAAATCATCAGGCCCCTCCTCCAGTTTACGGTATTTTACCTCCTGTTTGCAAGGACAGCAAGCGGTATGTGTGAAATACATTGCACAAAGATACCGCCATGAGATTGGTGATATAGACACACACGGAAAGGAACTACGAGGGACAGGCCCCATGCGGGGCTGTCCGGGCCAGGGCTTCCTTTTAAAGGAAGTCCCTCATGCTCATGCCGACCTCGGCGAGCTGCTCCGCCATGCTGCGGCAGTGCCACTCTTCTTCCAGTTCCTCCTCTGCTTCCTCATCCAGGGGGAAGGGGTCGCTGCCCCATCCGTTTTCCCGGTAGGCTTCCGTCCGGATCTCCTGGATGTCCCAGCGGTCGAGGTCGTATTCTTTTTCAAGCACGGTGATGCGGTTTTCGATGATCTCTTCGATTTCGGTGAAATTCTTCTTCATGGTGGTTCCCTCCGTGTGGTGTGTTTTCTTTTGTTGTGTGTATATTCGCTCTAAAACCGGTATTTATCAAGTGGATCCTGGGCCATAAATGTACCAAAGATGCGGGCGGATGATCGTGTACTTTAGCCGCTTGCTATCTCCCGCACATGACGGTAATATGCACATACCGAAAGGGAAAACAGAAAACAAAAACCAGAAACGGAGGAACAGAGCATGACGAAGAATCACGAACGGATCAATGAACTTTTTGAGGAACTGGTGCCGGGGAGCGGCAAGGCGGAGAGCCTGGCGGGGGAGCTGGTCAGGGCCATGGCAAGGATCGGGTACCGGTGGTACAACGACGGCGACCAGGTGGGCATCGGCTACGGCAGGGAGACCTGCAACCCGGCAGCCCGCTTCCTGATCCACAAGGGGAACAAAGAGGTCAGCGACCTGGCGGCATCCATTTGGGGCATCTACAGCGAGGAGGCATACGAGAAACTTATCGACCTTCTTGCCGGGGCGGTTGCCGACTATGTGGAGGGCCATCCGGAGCTTCGCACCCTCCCGACCACCGACATGTGGGACTTGCGGGATCCTGACGAGGATGTGGACGACTGGGACGAGGAGAAAGAGAACTGGTAAACCGGACACACCGGGAGCTTCCGAAAGGAGGCTCTTTTGGTGCTTCAGCGTTTCCAGACGGCTGTAAGATACACTATTTACGGCGATTATCTTTGTGTACATTATGGCTGCGATATGACTTGCTATATCCGGTCGCTGACGGTAAGATACACACAACAAAACACGAAGGGAGAAAACACCATGAAAACGACATTTTACCTGGACGGGAAGAAAACCACAAAGAAGGCGGTCAAGGAGCTGATTGGTGAGGAGCGGCTTAAGAGGATCCTCGAAGAAGCGAAGGAAACTTTTTTTGAAGATCCGCTGGTCCAGAACGACTTCTTCATCGGGAACGGGATGCTGACCATCGAGTTCGCCTGAGACCATGCAGGCCGGCAGGGGCAAGGGGCTGGGAAACCGGCCTTTTGCCGGTGCCTGTCTGTGACGCAGCTATACTGTACACAGTTTTTTACTGTGATTTTTGTGTGTATTATACTTCCGGATCCACTTGCTATCTTCTGGGACTGACGGTAAGATACACACAACAAAAGCAAAGGAGGAGCGGAACATGCAGGATTGGAGAAGCTGGGAAACAGGAAGGAAGACGATTTACGAAGGCACGGAATTTGATGGAAGCTTCCATTTTGAGGGCGTGATCACCGAGGTACATGAAGACCACCTGATCTGTGAAGCCGAAGGGATGCACCTTTGGGTGGATGATGACACTGCGGAATCCTTCCGGTAATCAGAAAGAGGATGGCAGTGGCAAGGGGCTGGGGCGACCGGCCTTTTGCCTCTACCTGGCTCATCCGTCCCATAATGTACACCAAAACCGGCGCTTATCTTTGTGTACATTATGATGCCACATGGCCTTGCTATATCCGGCAGGTGACGGTAAGATACACACAACAAAAGCAAAGGAGCGAAAGCAGATGAAAACACAGGAAAAGAGATTCGGATACGGCAGGGTGAAATACCATAAGGAGAGCGATTTTCCCTGCGAGATCGATTACAACGGCTGCCACTGGCACCGGACGCCCTACGGATATACATTCCGGGAGACCGGGATGGAGAATTATCTCTACGAAACCTACGACAGGGAGGAAGACCTGAGGCTCTACGTAGACGCAGCCGGCAACATCTGGGACGAGAAAGAACACGGGATTTTATAACGGGCGGCGGGTGTGGCAAAACGCCATGCCCGTTTTCTCTTGCCCGCAGCGGATAAAAGGCGGGGGTATACTCACCAATTTCCATTGCAGATGATTGTGTACTTTAGCCGCTTGCTATCTCTCCCACCTGACGGTAATATGCACATACCGAAAGGGAAAACAACAGAAACGGAGGAATGCAGGATGTGGCATGAAGGCAGCATTAAAATTGGAAAGGACATCTTCCACTATTGGGTGAAGGTGGCCGGGGAGGCAAGTGAGATCTTTGGACTGAACGGCGGGCGGATCATCAAGCTGTCGCTGAAGCGGGACGGCAAGTGGGTCAGCAATTATGACAGGGGCTGGGACATCCGCCCCGCGGACCAAAACACGGAGATGGCGCTGGCAATTTTGATGAAGGATTACAATTAAGGAAGGGGGCGGAAACATGACGGAACTGGAGATGGCCGTATATGAGAAGGCAGACGATGTACAGTACATGATGGCGGAGCTGGAGCGCCATCTGCACGGGATCCGCTATGATCCTGGCGGGGCATCGGCTGCGGATGTGAGGGACCTTACAGAAATCCAGGAGTGCGTCGGGAAAGCGGTATGCTTGGCAAAACAGGTGTCCGACCGGATGCAAGGCTAATGAAAAACACAGAGATACACAGAAATCAGGGCTTCCTTGCGAGGCCCTTTTTTGATGCTTATTTTTACAAGGAAGGAGGGATGCCGTATGGCGACCAGGGGACGGAAACCAACGCCTACAGCCATCAAGATGCTGGAGGGGAATCCGGGCAAACGCCCGCTGAATACAAAAGAGCCAAAGCCTGCGAAGAAAGCGCCGAGCTGTCCGAAGTGGCTGGAGCCGGAAGCAAAGAAGGAATGGCGGCGGCTTGCAAAGCAGATGGAACAGATCGGCATCCTGACAGAGGTGGATATGGCGGCGTTTGCCGGATACTGCCAGGCTTATGCCCGGTGGAAAGAGGCGGAGGAATTCATTACCCAGCACGGCTCCATTGTAAAGACACCGTCCGGTTACTGGCAGCAGGTGCCGCAGGTTTCCATTGCGCAGACTTACTTGAAGATCATGAACCGGTTTGCCGAGCAGTTCGGCCTGACACCCTCTTCCCGGAGCCGGATCATTGCCGAAGATAACAGCGGCGGGACTATCGATGAGATGGAGGCGCTTTTGGGAGGTTGCAGCTGATGACGGAGACAAGGCCGAAGGATTATCCGAGATTGAAAGATTACAAACCCTCCCGGTTCATGCTGCCTACCTCACACTATGATAAGGCAAAGGCAGAACGGGCGGTGACATTTATTGAGAACCTCCGCCACACCAAGGGAAAATGGGCGGGGAAGCGTTTCTGGCTGCTTCCCTGGCAGGAACAGATTGTGCGGGATGTGTTTGGCATCGTGGATGGGCAGGGAAAACGGCAGTTCCGAACTGTGTTTGTCGAAATAGGGAAGAAAAATGGAAAGAGTGAGCTTGCCGCTGCGGTGGCGCTTTACCTTCTGTATGCGGACGGAGAGCCGTCTGCGGAGGTTTACGGTGCTGCCGCCGACCGCCAGCAGGCATCCATCGTTTTCGATGTAGCCAACCAGATGGTGCAGATGACCCCGGCCCTGCTGAAGCGAAGTAAGATCATGGGCGCTACCAAGCGGATTGTGAATTACGCAAACGCAGGTTTCTACCAGGTGCTGTCGGCGGAGGTAGGGACGAAACATGGCCTGAACGTCTCCGGTCTTGTGCTGGACGAGGTTCATGCGCAGCCAAACCGGAAGCTCTATGATGTCCTTACCAAAGGATCCGGCGATGCCCGTGAGCAGCCGCTGTATTTCCTGATTACCACAGCGGGGACGGACCGGGAAAGTATCTGCTATGAGCTCCATATGAAAGCATTGGATATCCTGGAGGGACGGAAGATTGACCACACCTTCTATCCTGTCATCTACGGTCTGAAGGACGATGATGACTGGCATGATGAAAAGAACTGGTATAAAGCAAACCCTTCTCTCGGTCAGACCATCCAGATTGAGCGTGTCCGGGATATGTACCGGGATGCTTTGGATAACCCGGCAGAAGAAAATGTGTTTAAGCAGCTCCGCCTTAATATGTGGGTATCGAGCCTGACCCGATTTATCCCGGAGCACATCTATGATCTTGGGAATACTCCCATTTACCTGGAGGCGCTCAAAGGCCGGGAGTGCTACGGAGGGCTGGATCTTTCCAGCACCGGTGACATTACTGCCTTTGTGCTGATGTTTCCTCCAAGGACGGAGGATGAGAAGTATATCCTTCTCCCCTATTTCTGGATCCCGGAGGAAACCATTCCCCTTCGTGTGCGCCGGGCATCCGTCCCCTATGACGTCTGGTACCAGCAGGGCTATCTGATGGCGACAGAGGGAAATGTGGTCCATTACGGATTCATTGAGAAATATATTGAAGATCTGGGTAAGAGGTATCATATCCTGGAAATCGCCTTTGACCGCTGGGGCGCGGTGCAGATGACGCAGAACCTGGAAGGGATGGGATTTACCGTTGTTCCGTTTGGTCAGGGATTTAAGGATATGTCTCCGCCGACGAAGGAGTTTTATAAACTCCTGATGGAGGGCCGCATTATCCACGGCGGCCACCCGGTCATGCGCTGGATGGCGGGAAATGTGGTAGTAGATACCGATCCGGCAGGGAATATCAAGCCGACAAAGGCGAAAAGCCCGGAAAAGATCGATGGTGTTGTGGCTGCGATCATGGCACTTGACCGTTGTATCCGGAATGAAGGAATCCAGCAGGGAAGCATTTATGATGAGCCAGGGCGCGGGCTGTTGGTTTTTTGAAAAATTAGACAAAAGAAAAGAGCCCGACGCATCAGGCTCTTCTCAGGTGTTGTCCGAAGACGTCCACCGCAATTCATAGCTATACTATACCGTACCGAACCTAAATATGCAAGAGCTTCAGGAATTGCGCAGAAAATGTTGTAAAGTGCTGTGGAAATATGAAAGTCATGAAATTTACATGGCCAAAAAATCAGGGACGGATATGATCCGCGGATCTGTGACTGACGATTCTAGAAAATCCTTATCACCGGTGAGAAACAAATCAACGTTGGCATCCAAAGCTGCTCTGAGGATTGGTCGGTCTTTCGGATCCCGGATTTTACTTTCTGCATCCACAGATTCTTCCGGAGTCGGTACAAGCTTGATAAATGACAGGGCATTGAAAAGAAAGGCTTCCAGCTCTGTGAGTCTCTGAGGAAATTTTTCCCCGAATTTTCTATGCAGTTCGTCCACGACGTAATCGCAGATAACGGGCTGATAGGGAGGCTGCAGCGCTTTGAAAAAGCCTCCGCTGTCCGGCCGTTTGGGAAAAGCGCCGCGGAGATAATGATATTGGTATCAAGCATGATGGTCATTCGGCGTTCTCCTCACGGCGGGTATTCGTAATCCAGTCGGCGATATCTTCTTCCGATGTGAATCCGGCTTTTTCCGCTTCGCCTTTCATCTGCTTCTGAAATTTTTTCATGGCGTAGATGGCGGAATTCATGACTTTGACAGTACCGTTTTCAACAATAAAAGTAACACGGTCTCCGGTAGTGACACCAAGAGCTTCCCGGATGTTTTTTGGAATGGTGACCTGTCCTTTGGACATCACCCTTGCATCATTCACTAAAATATTGGATTCAGACATATTTTACACCTCCATATGATTAAAAGTAGGGAAGTAGGGATTTCCTACTTTTATTATATGCAGAAGGAACGAAATTATCAAGTAAACTTATTATGAATTATCAAGGAGGATTAATAACGATGGGATTTTTCAGTTGGCTGGGTTTTGGAAGGCCCAGGGATGCGCCGGAAGACACAAAATCAGAAAGAACTGGTCTGCCAGAGATCACAGATAACGTTCGTGACTCTGGGCAGACCTTTTTCTTTGGCACGGCAAGCTCCGGGGAGCGGGTGGATGAGAAGTCTGCCATGCAGATCTCCACGGTGTATGCCTGTGTCCGGCTCCTGGCGGAAACGGTGGCGGGACTTCCGCTTCACCTATACCGCTACACAGACAGCGGAGAGGGGAAAGAGAAAGCCATAGACCATCCGCTGTATAAGATCCTTTACCGGCAGCCGAATCCGGAGATGACCAGTTTCACGTTCCGGGAGACGATGATGACCCACCTGCTTTTATGGGGCAACGCTTATGCGCAGATCATCCGGGATGGGAAGAACACGGTATTGGGAATGTATCCTCTGCTCCCGGAAAATGTGGAGGTAGACCGGGATGAGGCGGGAAACCTTTACTATATCTACCACGCCTACACCGATGAGGTTCCGGGAGAGCAGAACCAGGATATCTATTTCCGCTCCGATGAGATTTTCCATATCCCTGGCCTGGGCTTTAACGGGCTGGTCGGCTTCTCACCTATCGCCATGATGAAGAACAGCCTGGGCACAACGCTGGCGGTAGAGAAATACGGCGCCTCTTTCTTTAAGAATGGGGCGCAGCCCAGCGGCGTGCTGGAGCATCCGGGGGTGTTAAAGGATCCCGGCAAGATCCGGGAGAACTGGTCTGCGGTCTATGGCGGGGCGAACAACGCCCACAAGGTAGCCGTTCTGGAGGAAGGGATGGCCTACAAGCCCATCTCCCTGCCGCCGGAGGACAGCCAGTTTTTATCCACCCGCCAGTTTGGAGTGGAGGAGATCTGCCGGATCTTCCGTGTGCCTCCCCACATGGTACAGGACCTGCAGCATGCCACCTACTCCAATATTGAGCATCAGTCCATCGACTTTGTGGTACACACCCTGACGCCCTGGCTGGTGCGCTTCGAGCAGGCCGTGAGCAAAGACCTTCTTCTGGAGGAGGAGCAGGATGAGTATTTCACCAAGTTCAACGTGGACGGACTATTACGAGGGGATTATCAGAGCCGGATGAACGGCTACGCCACTGGCATCAGCAATGGCTTCCTTTCGCCCAATGATATCCACCGTCTGGAGAACATGGATCTGATTCCAGCAGAGGAAGGCGGGGATGACTATTACCTGAATGGCGGCTATGTAAAGCTAAGGGATGCCGGGAAGTTTGCGGATGCGGGACAGGCAAGTACCGCACAGGAGCCGCCAGCGGAGGAACCGGATGAGGAAGACCCCGCAGACTCGGAAGGATCGCAGGAAGGCCAGACAGACAGTATGCATCGAAAAAGGAGACGCATAGAAAAAGAAATGAAACCGCACAATAAAAGCGACTGTATCGGTTGACAAAATAGTTTGTCACGAATATAATACAATTAGAAGGTGGGAAATCCCACTGTTGAATGGAGGTGCAGCTGCATGGAAGCGATTAAAGATTATGATGCGCGTCTGGATGCAAAAGGCAGGATTACGCTCAGAGGAGCCACATACAAAAATTATAATGTGAGGATGTATGAAAACGGCTGCTATATTGTGGAACCGCGCGAACTGGTTATACCCGAGACGATATCCGCCAGATCCCTTATGGAGATGGATAAAGCTGTAGAGAATTTCAAAGCAGGAACTGTTTCACCGCCTATTGATTTATCAGATTTCGAGTGAGGGCGGGAAATGGCGTATACGATAAGAATGGGCGTTCCCGAAATGGAAGCCCTGTGGAATGATCTTCAGACAAAATGGCGCTTCGGTACGATGAAAAAAGATGAAGAAAAATTGTACAAAAAATGGGGAAGCGCATTGAAAAAACTTTCCGAGGATCCGATGTATCCCGGGCTGAAATCCCATGAGATTACCGTTTTATCAAAAAGATATGGCATGAAAGTGTGGCAGTCTTACCTGGAAAACAAAAACAGTGATGCTATGCGGATGTTCTGGGTATATGGGCCAGACCAGAAAGAAATCACGGTGATCGGATTGGAACCTCATCCGGAGGATAAGAAAAAGGGCGCTTACGATAGAATAAAATTATCCGATTTAGTGTAACCAAATCATGTCATTCAGTAGGTCGATTTGCTGCTATATTTGTGGCAAACGGCCTATTTTTATTTCCAGCGAAAACCGGCAGAGTGAGAGTATGCCGAGGAAAAGAGAAAGGAGAAAGATCCGATGAAGAGATTCTGGAACTGGATCAGGAATGAAGCCGGCGGCCGTGTCCTTCGCCTGGAAGGGCCCATTGACGAGGAGTCCTTCTGGGGCGACGAGGTAACACCGAAGGCATTTCGGGAGGAGCTGGAGGCGGACTCCGGCGACATCACGGTCTGGATCAACAGTCCGGGCGGAAACGTGTTTGCGGCTGCTGAGATCTACACGATGCTCAGGGACTATCAAGGGGTGGTTACCGTCAAGATCGACGCCATTGCCGCGTCAGCTGCCTCTGTGATCGCCATGGCCGGGAACAAAGTCCTCATGTCTCCCGTAGCCATGCTGATGGTCCATGATCCCAGCACCATTGCCATGGGTAACGCCAGGGACATGGAGAAAGCCATCAGCACCCTCAACGAGGTCAAGGAGAGCATCATCAACGCCTATGCCTTTAAGACCGGGCTTACCCACAGCCGCATTGCAAAGCTCATGGAAAATGAGACCTGGATGAATGCCAAAAAGGCCGTGGAGCTGGGCTTTGCGGATGAGATCCTCTTTGAGGCGGTGGAGCCAGAGGAGGACCCGGGCAAAGAAGACCCAGATGAGGGTGAGAATGATCCCGATCCGGACGAAGAAAAGAAGGAGAGCATCCATCTGACTGCGCAGATGTTTTCTTCCCGGCAGATGGGGCTTACGATCTTAAACCGTCTGGGTGTCCGGGAAGAGAAGCCGCCTTCGGGCGCACCCAAACCGCCAGTGGTGGGCAAGCCGCCTACCAGACCGGAACCGCCGGAAAGACCGGTCCTTGACCTGGACGGCAAAACGGAGGACGGCAGCGTCCCCTATAATATTCTGTTAAAACAGCTGGAGTGCATGAGATGATGCGCCCCGGCTTTTTTTATACCCAAAATTCATGAATTTGCGGAGGTACACGATTATGAGCAAGATTTTGGAACTGCGCAGCAAGCGCAACGCACTCTGGGAGCAGACCAAAGCATTCCTGGAGAAGAACCGCGGCGAGAACGGCCTTGTGGCCCCGGAAGCCGTGGAACAGTACAACAAGATGGCACAGGAGGTCAAAGACCTGGGAGCGGAGATCGAGCGCCTGGAGCAGCAGGCCCAGCTGGATGCCCAGCTTGCCGCTCCCACTTCCACTCCGGTCCATGGCACACCCAGGGGAGGCACCCCGAAGGATAAGAATCCCCGGCCTACCGCTACGGATGAGTACCGGGACGCCTTCTGGAACATGATCCGTGCCCGTGGGAATTACGGAGAGATCCACAATGCCCTGTCCATCGGCCAGGACTCTGAAGGTGGCTACACTGTGCCGGATGAGTTTGAGCGCCGCCTGGTGCAGGCCCTTGAGGAGAACAACATCTTCCGCGGGCTTGCCACGGTGATCCGCACCAGCTCCGGCACCCGCAAGATCCCCATCGCCCAGGATGACGGGGAAGCCACCTGGATCGATGAGGGCGAGGAGATCCCGGAGAGCGACACCAGCTTCGCCCAGACCATGCTGTCCGCCTATAAGCTGGGTACGATGATCAAGATCTCCAACGAGCTTCTGAACGATTCCGCTTTTGACCTGGCCACCTATATCGCCCAGCGTTTCGGTGTGCGCATGGGCAACGCGGAGGAAAAGGCGTTTATCACCGGAGACGGCGTGGGCAAGCCTACCGGCCTTCTGGATGACGCCGGCGCCCAGGTGGGCGTGACAGCAGCGGCCGAGGATGCGGTCACCTTTGATGAGATCTTCCAGCTCTATTACAGCTTAAAGTCCCCCTACCGCCGCAAGGCGCAGTTTTTGTGCAATGAGGCGCTGGTGCTGCAGCTGATGACCATCAAGGACAACAACGGCAACTATATCTGGAAGCCGGGCCTGGATATCGGCAAGCCGGACACCCTGTTGAACCGCCCGCTGAAAACATCCGCCTTCATGCCGGCCGCGGCGGCAGGGAACAAAGCCATGGTGTTTGGCGATTACAGCTACTACTGGATCGCCGACCGTACCAACCGCACGTTCCGTCGGCTGAATGAGCTGTATGCCCGCACTGACCAGGTCGGTTTCCTGACCACCCAGCGAGTGGACGGCAAGCTGATCCTCCCCGAAGCTGTGAAGTGCCTGCAGATGAAGGCAGGGGCCTGATGGGAAGGAGGTGCCGGCCATGGCGTTGATTTCACTTCAAGAAGCAAAGACCTATCTTCGCGTGGATAGTGATGATGAGGATGCCCTGGTCGGCGTCCTCTTATCTTCTGCTGAGCAGCTTTGTGTGGAGGTGGCAAGACTTACCCAGGAGCAGAGGAAAGCCATTGATGCCCTCGCCTGTGATGAGGAGGGAAACATCCTCCCGACGGATACGGACCCGTATACCGAAGAAGAGCTGGAGCGGATCCGCAGCGTCATGCGTGTGGCCATCCTGTATGCCCTTGGGTATCTATACGAACACCGGGAGGAGGCGGACCACCGAAGTCTTACACTGACGCTTCGGAGTCTCCTCTTTTCTATTCGGGAAGGGGTGGTGTGATGAAGATCTCTCTTTTAAGTGAAACGGTTGTTTTTCAAAAAAATAATGTGATATCGGACAAAATTGGAAATCACAGGAATGCATGGGAGGATTATTATACGTGCCACGCTACAGTCAGCGGTGAAAACGGACAGGAAAAGGCAACAGCCGGATTGACGGTTGTGGATTCGGACATTTCTTTTACCATTCGTTTTTGCAAACAGGCGGCGAAGGTAACAGCGGACGGTTTTCGAATCCTGTTTGGCGGAGAGATTTACAATATCGTGGCTGTGGATCATATGAACTATAGCAGGGAAGCACTGAAGTTCCGGTGCAAGAGAATGAGAAGATGACTATGGGACGGACGGTACAGATCAGAGATCTGGCAGATGCCATTATGGATACGCTGGAAGAATACTCTGAACTTGCTACGAAGGATTTGAAACAGGCGGTCAGGGATGCCGGGGAGACAGTAAGGAAAGAAATCCGTACTAATGCTCCGAAAGATACCGGTGACTATGCAAAAAGCTGGGCGGCGAAAAAGACTAAAGAAAGTTCCAACAGTATTATGGTGACAGTTTATTCTCGAAACCGCTACTATCTGGCACATCTTCTGGAATTTGGCCATGCTAAAAGAAATGGTGGCCGGGTTGCCGGAAAGAGCCATATTGCTCCAGCAGAAGAAAAGGGAATCCTGCAGTTGGAAGAAGAGATTGAAAGGAGTCTTAGGGATGGATAGGTTGCTATCAATTTTAAATAATATAGGAATTCCTTATGCCTATGACCATTTTGCAGAAGGGGAAGCACCAGATCCACCCTTTATTTGTTACTTGCTTCCGGGAAGCGATAATTTTTCCGCAGACGGGAAGGTGTACCATAAGTTTACGGAAGTCCGGTTGGAACTGTATACGGATCTTAAGGATCCTGAAGTGGAACAGAACGCGGAAGATGTTTTGGATGCAGCAGAAATTTTTTATAATAAGTCGGAAACCTGGATTGAAAGCGAGAAACTGTATGAAGTTCTGTACACTTTTGAAATGCTGGCAGATGGGGAAGGTGCTAGGAAAACCGGGAATAAAATGAAGGAGGCTGGAAATGTCTACGAAGAAAAATAAAGTCAAATTTAATATCTGCAATGTGTATTACGCACTGATCACAGTGGATGATGACGGGGATGTGACCTTTGGGACGCCGGTGGCGATGCCCGGAGCAGTATCGCTGTCCCTGGAGCCAAACGGTGAGCCGTCCAACTTTTATGCGGATGGGTATGCCTACTATACGATCTCCAATAACATGGGCTATGAGGGGGATCTGGAACTGGCCATGGTACCGGAGAGTTTCCGGACGGATGTGCTGAAGGAATCCCTGGATGACAACAGCGTGTTGGTGGAGAGCGCCAATGTGGAGACGGCGAACTTCGCCCTGCTCTTTGAGTTTGACGGGGATGTGAAGAAGATCCGCCATGTACTGTACAACTGCTCGGCGGCCAGGCCCAACATCGAGTCCGCGACCAATGAGGAGGAGATCGAGGTACAGACGGAAACGCTGGCCATTACGGCGGCGCCCCTGGCCAACGGCTATGTGAAAGCCCGCACCGGGGACAGTACCACGGATACGGTTTATACAGGTTGGTATTCTTCCGTGTATATGCCGACGGTGGCTGATCCGGAGGCGTCCGGGGTACAGCAGTCCGGCCTGCAGGAAATGGGAGAGGATGAGATCGGAGGGGAGACATTATGAGCATGAAACGAAATATCACGATTGACGGGCAGGAGGTCGCCTTTAAGGCCTCCGCCGCCATTCCCCGGATCTACCGGATGCGGTTCCATCGGGATATCTACAAAGACCTGCGGGATCTGGAAAAGGGGATCGACAAGAACGACCCGGAGAATTCCAATCTGGATCTGTTCTCTTTGGAGATGTTTGAGAATATCGCCTATGTGATGGCGAAACACGCCGACCCTTCCATCCCGGATACGCCGGAGGAATGGCTGGACAGCTTTAACACTT
>OLVT01001625.1_pt1 | contig 17936 bp, 9 predicted proteins | sample 1673241 | NCBI WGS metagenome assembly OLVT01 (sample SAMEA3178936, study PRJEB25190) | human gut metagenome | biome: human gut; feature: human-associated habitat; material: faeces | place: Austria | collected 2013 | reverse complement strand
AGTTTCCGTTCCAGAGGTTCAGCGTTGATGGATAGCTGACTGGTATATGGGTGCTTCAGTATAGCGGATACGGTTTCGTAGGTGAAACGTCCGGTATCCGGTCGATAGCCGTTGGTCTGTAATTCCATAGCTGCGTTGATGAAGCTATACACCGGAGTTTGCGCCAATGGGAATCCCATAGTGATATTTACGTTTTGCACATCTTGTGGGATGGAGTGAAGCACGGGGAGGAGCAGGGCTTCGTTGCAGAGCACGATGGCGTTTTCCTTTTCGCTGACTATCTGCGTTGTGTGAGTCTGGGTTACTTTTACCCATTCGGGCAGGAAGCGGGCTTGTGCATTTTCGGTGGAAGCGGAGATATAACGTATCTTTTTCGGCTTCCGGAAGATGTCGAAATAACTTTCCGGCAGTTCGTTGGGGAAGTCGATGAGGTTGCGTTTGATAAATTCTCCGGCTTCGTGCTTGGAGATTCGTTGGGTATAGAAGAGGTCGTAATCCCAATAAAACATGGCTTTCCCGGCTTTTTGCAGCTTTTGGAAGAATTCTTTCTCTACTTTGTTCAGTACGTTGAAACCGACGAATACGTATTTATCGTATTTGAGCCGGTCGGCATCGAGTTGTTCGATAACGTTCCGGTAGAGCATACCTTCGTAGGCAATGCCCAGTTCGGCAAGCTTCTCCCGATAACGATGATAGATAATACCCAGTTTGTCCCAGAGGGATATGAATTTTTCCTTGAGTTCGGTACGCCGTTCGATGGAGAAGTTCTGAAAGAATTGCCGGATAGCTTCTTCCTGTTCTTCATCGAGGAATTCGTAGTCGTCCATCAGGTTCTTCAGGTCTTGCAGATTGCTGAACAGTTTGTCTGCATCCACCATATTTTTGTCTACGTCGTCGAAATCGCTAATCAGCAGTTCACCCCAGAAGTAGAAATCGTCCAGCGTCTCCCGACTTTCGGTTTCTTCTTTGAATACTTTATAAAGCTCACAGACCAAACGGATCGGATCCCCTGCCTTTTGTACGGATAGTTTCTGCAACAGGTCACTGATACTCATGGCGGCAGGCGACCAGATAGGTTGGTCGGATTCTTCTGCCAGGTATTCGTTAAAAAACAGGTTAGCGCGTTTGTTGGGGAAAACGAGCACGGTGCGCGACAGGTCGTTTCCTATTTTCGTATATAAGTCATGGGCGACTAGTTGGAGAAATGGTTGCATATCGGATAATCATTTTTAGTCTGTGACAAAGATACGATATAGAAGTGAAAGAATAAGCGGAATATAGGAAATTAGCTTCTTTAAGATATCTCGATCGGCAGAAAGTTGCTTAATTGATCAACTTTTGCTATCTTTGCCGTATGAATAGAAAAGTAATAGCATACGAAAACTACTATAAAGATTTTTTTGACACCTTAGATAAAGGTACACAAGAAAAAGTCTTGTATGGCTTGCTCTTATTAAAGACTCAAGATAAACTGCCTGCAAAGTATGTGAAATTTCTCAAAGATGGTTTATATGAGTTAAGAATAGAATGGCAAGGTAATATTTATCGGATTTTCTTTTGTTATGATGAAGGACGCATTGTTATATTATTCAATGGTTTTCAAAAGAAAACGCAGAAAACTCCCGATAGAGAAATTGATAAAGCATTAAAACTAAAGAAAGAATATTATGAGCGAAAAAGAACTGAAGATGTTTGATGTCGATGCACAGTTGGACGCTGTGTTTGGCAAAGAAGGAACTCCGGAGCGTAAGGCTGCCGAAGATAGAGCCAATGCTTTCTTTACCGGGCAGATAATTGAAGAGGCTAGGAAGAAAGCTAAAATGACACAAGAGGAACTTGCTAAAAAGATTGGGACAAACAAATCTTATATTTCCCGTGTTGAAACAGGAAAAACAGAGCCTAAAGTCTCTACTTTTTATCGTATTGCTTCTGCTTTGGGATTGAATGTTGAGCTGACCCCTGCTATGTGATGGTAAAAATAGAGAATGAGATAAAAGTTCTCTGAATGGGTACATTTTCTTCTTTTGTCCGTCTTGCCAATAGATAAAAAGATAATTATGAAGAAGATATTGATACTGGCATTTTCACTGTTGTCATTGGGAACATACGCCCAACGTGAAGTTCCGCAATCGCGCATGGAGCAGATTTATGAGGAAGCCAAGACTCCTTATAAATATGGGCTGGCTGTAGCTCCGGCCGACAACAAGCATAAAATAGACTGCCCTACCGTGTTCCGCGAAGGGGATAAGTGGTATATGACCTACGTGGTTTATAATGGTAAGAGCGGACTGGACGGACGTGGATACGAGACATGGATAGCCGAAAGTGATAATCTGTTGGAATGGCGTACATTGGGGCGTGTCTTGTCTTATCGTGACGGATTCTGGGATTGCAACCAGCGTGGTGGTTTCCCTGCATTGCCGGATATGGAGTGGGGAGGAAGCTATGCCCTGCAGACGTATAAAGGCAAGCATTGGATGACTTATCTGGGTGGGGAAGGGACCGGATATGAATCGGTGAACAAGCCGCTGTATATTGGTTTGGCCTGGACAGACCGGCCTTTGGGTTCCGCCCATGAATGGCAGGCACAGGACCAGCCCGTGATGAGTATCCATGATAAAGACGCGCAATGGTGGGAAAAGCTGACTCAATATAAGAGTGTGGTCTATTGGGATAAGGAGAAAACATTGGGCGCACCTTTCGTCATGTTCTATAACGCGGCAGGACGGCATCCGGAAACGGATTTGAAAGCGGAACGGGTGGGTATCGCCTTGTCCAAAGATATGAAGAAATGGAAACGATATCCGGGCAATCCGGTCTTTGCACACGAAGCGGACGGAACCATTACGGGGGATGCGCATATCCAGAAAATGGGCGATGTGTATGTCATGTTCTATTTCTCGGCTTTTGAACCGAGCCGCAAATACAAGGCATTTAATACATTTGCTGCCAGTTATGACCTAGTACATTGGACGGATTGGAAAGGGGCGGATTTGATTATCCCTTCTAAAGACTATGATGAATTGTTCGCTCATAAGAGTTATGTGGTGAAATACAATGGGGTGGTGTATCATTTCTATTGTGCCGTGAATGACGCGGAACAACGTGGTATAGCCATTGCTACCAGCAAACCGATGGGACGTTCACAAGTGCATTTCCCGGAACGGGAGGTGAAGAATCGCCGGATGGTGATGGAATTGGATAAAGGATGGAAAACATGGCTGACGGAAGCAACTCATCTGAAAGGGTTGTTTGCTCAAAAGGCAATAGAAGTAAATATTCCTCATAACTGGGATGATTATTATGGCTACCGCCAACTGACACATGGTAATTTGCACGGTACTGCCATATACGAAAAGACCTTCACATTGGATGATTCTCAGTTTCTAATTTCCAACTCTTCATTCGGAAAACGTTATTTTCTTCGTTTTGAGGGAGTGGGGACGTATGCCACTATAACGTTGAATGGAAAGGATTTCGGCCGTCATCCCGTAGGGCGTACTACGCTGACATTGGATGTGACGGATGCGTTGAAGCTGGGAGAGAATAAGCTGGTAGTGAAAGCGGAACATCCTGAAATGATAGCCGACATGCCTTGGGTGTGCGGTGGCTGTTCCTCGGAATGGGGATTCAGCGAAGGTTCCCAGCCTTTGGGAATTTTCCGTCCCGTGGTGCTGGAGGCTACGGATGAGATCCGCATTGAGCCTTTCGGAGTGCATATCTGGAATGATGATAAGGCGGGAACTGTCTTTGTGGAAACGGAGGTGAAAAATTACGGAAAGACTGCTGAGACGGTGGAAGTGGTTAATAAATTCAGTAATGCGGATGGCAAGCAGGTGTTCCGCCTGACGGAGAAGGTGACTTTGCAGCCGGGTGAAAGGAAGGTGGTGAAGCAACAATCGCCAGTGCAGAATCCTGTTTTATGGAGTACGGAGAATCCTTATTTGTATAAACTGGCCAGTATGATAAAGCGTGGTAAGAGTACTACGGATGAGATTAGTACACCCTTTGGTATCCGTACCATCAGTTGGCCGGTGAAACGGGAGGATGGTGACGGACGGTTCTATCTGAATGGACAGCCTGTCTTTATCAATGGAGTGTGTGAATATGAACATCAGTTCGGACAAAGCCATGCTTTCAGCCGTGAGCAGGTGGCAGCCCGTGTGAAACAGATCCGTGCGGCGGGCTTCAACGCTTTCCGTGACGCTCACCAGCCCCATCACCTGGATTATCAGAAATATTGGGACAAGGAAGGAGTCTTGTGGTGGACTCAGTTTTCGGCCCACGTGTGGTATGATACTCCGGAGTTTCGTGAGAATTTCAAGAAACTACTCCGCCAGTGGGTGAAAGAGCGTCGTAACTCGCCCAGTGTGGTGATGTGGGGATTGCAGAACGAAAGCACGCTGCCTAAGGAGTTTGCCGAGGAGTGTAGTGAGATTATCCGGGAAATGGATCCTACGGCCCGTACCATGCGTGTGATTACTACGTGTAATGGTGGTGATGGGACAGATTGGAATGTTATTCAGAACTGGAGTGGAACTTATGGTGGTGATGTGAATAAGTATGGCCGTGAATTGTCACAGAAGAATCAGTTGTTGAACGGTGAATATGGGGCATGGCGCAGCATCGGATTGCATACGGAACCGGCAGCTTTTGATGTGAATGGTGTATGGAGCGAGGAGCGTATGTGCCAGCTGATGGAAACCAAGATACGACTGGCGGAACAGGCAAAGGACAGTGTGTGCGGACAATTCCAATGGATATTCAGCAGTCATGATAATCCGGGACGCCGCCAGCCGGATGAAGCGTATCGCCGGATAGATAAGGTGGGACCATTTAATTATAAAGGATTGGTGACTCCGTGGGAGGAGCCGCTGGATGTATATTATATGTATCGCGCGAACTATGTGCCGGCTTCCGAAGATCCGATGGTTTATCTGGCATCTCATACATGGGAGGACCGTTTTGCAACAGGCCGCAGACGGGCTACCATTGAGGCGTACAGCAATTGTGACAGTGTGTTGCTGTACAATGATGCGGTGGATGCTGAATACTTGGGACGGAAATTGAATCATGGGGTGGGGACTCATTTCATGTGGGAAAACCGCGATATCCGTTACAATGTGCTTCGTGCTGTGGGGTACTTTAAAGGAAAACCGGCAGCGGAAGATGTGCTGGTGCTGAACGGTCTGGAAAAAGCTCCTCATTTTGAAGCTCTTTACTGTGGTTCTGCTATAGTGCCTGTTGCTGCCGACCGGTTGAACGGAACTGATTTGTTGAAAGGAGCTGAGGGATATACGTATCTTTATCGTTTGAATTGCGGAGGAGACGCTTATACGGATACGTATGGTCAGGTCTGGGCGCAGGATAACAGCCGTTATTCTCATTCGTGGGCGGAATCATTTGTTCATCCGTCGGATAGTGTACAGTTGTTGAGCCCTTATCAGGCGAGCCAGCGTACCACGAATGATCCCATTCATGGCACTAGGGACTGGGAACTGTTCCAGACTTTCCGCTTCGGACGCCATAAGCTGAACTTCCGCTTTCCCGTTCCGGATGGCGAGTATCGTGTGGAACTTTATTTTACAGAACCCTGGCATGGTACAGGAGGCGGCGTACAGACGGATTGTGAAGGCTTGCGTATTTTTGATGTAGCGGTAAATGATAAAGTACTTCTGGACGACTTGGATGTATGGGCTGAAGCGGGTCATGACGGCGCTTGCAAAAAGGTGGTGAATGCTATCGTGAAAGGGGGAGTCTTGAAGATTAATTTTCCGGAGGTGAAAGCGGGGCAAGCTTTGATTTGTGGCATTGCGATAGCTTGTAAAGGCGACTTGGATTCCGTTCGCTCTTTTTCTGCCCATAGCTTCAGCTGGGCTGCACAAGACAAGGAGTTGATGGAAAAGACTCCCAAAGAATTATTGCCTGAAGATAAAAACGCCCGTGCCAATGTGACTTATCAAGCGGAGGATGCTGTGCTGAAAGGTAAGTTCATAAAGAAAGAGGTTAAGAAACAAACCGGGGTTTTCTTTGGTAAAGGTACACAAAGCAGTATTACTTGGAACATTTCTACCGGTCTGGCACAAGTCTATGCTCTTCGTTTTAAATACATGAATGTTACAGGGAAGCCTATGAAGGTGCGTATGCAGTTCATTGATTCCAAAGGGGTGGTACTGAAGGAAGATAATCTGACTTTTGCCGAAACTCCCGGAAAGTGGCGTATGCTGAGTACAACGACGGGTACGTATATCAATGCAGGCTATTATAAGGTGGTGCTTTCCGCACCGGATATGGAGGGACTGGCATTGGATGCGCTGGATGTGCAATAAAGTATTTTTTTATTTGCCGGTAGGAATAAATAGTTTATCTTTGTTCTCTTAAAAAGTTTGAATTCGTCAGAACAGAGTTTATGCCAAAATTTATAATAGATAAGATAGGTCCGATAGAGCATGTTGATTTTACTTTGAATAAAGTGAACATGCTGATTGGTCCGCAAAGCAGTGGGAAAAGTACAATAGCTAAGGTTATCAGTTTCTGTCTATGGTTGGAAAAGGATGTGCTGATGCGTCGTAACACTGATTATGTAAGTTGGAGCTTTGTGGAAAAACAGTTGCTAGAGTTTCATAAATTGAAAAACTATCTGAATGAAGGATATGCTATATTCTTTGTGGGTGATGCTATTGATTTTTGTTATACAAAAGATATGTGCTTCGCTAAATTAAAAGACGGGTTTGAAAGGTGCAAAATTGGCAAAGTCGCTTATATACCCGCTGAAAGAAATGCTGTTACGTTACCCAATATTGCGTCATTGAAGATGCCTGAATATAATACAAGAAGCTTTATTTTTGACTGGTTGGAAGTTCATCAAAAGTTCCAAAAGAAAAATGCTGTCGATTTGCTGAAACTGAAATTGAAGTATTATTATGACGAATCATCCCAAAAGGATATGATTGTGCTGGAAGATGGAAAAGAAATAGGATTGGAGGAGGCTTCCAGCGGGTTGCAGTCGGTTGTGCCGTTGTATGTTTATGTATATTATTTAACCCATTGGATATATGATCATCAGGAAGATATTTCTTTTGAAAAGAAAGACAGAATAGAAGGGGCATTGTCCAGGGAGTATATTAAAATGTTTTCCAAACAAATGAATGTTGTTATGGATGAGGAATTCTTGAATCAGGCAGTAAAAGAAGCAAAGCTTTCTCCAGGGTTCAAAAAGATATTAGGAACAGCAAAGACCTTGAAAAAAGCGGGTAATGATTCTTTGGATAATTTGTTGGAAACCGTTTTGGAACTTGAAGAGAATATTTCTCATCCTCATTACTCCAACATTATAGTGGAAGAGCCGGAGTTGAATTTGTTTCCCGAAACTCAAAAAGATCTTATCTATGATCTGTTGGAGATGATCAATAGCGGACGGGATCATTTACTGATGACTACCCACAGCCCTTATCTGCTTTATGCACTGAATAATTGCATGCTGGGGGCTTTGGTACAAGAAAATATACCGGAAGAAGAGGAGGGATTACAAAAGATGAAGGATTCGTTTGTCAAGCCGGAGGATGTTTCTGTATGGGAGATTAAAAATGGAAAATTTTTTCCTTATAAAGAGAATCCGAACTATACTATTCAAGATGAAAGAGGATTGATTCGCAATAACTATTTTGATCGGATAATGAAGAATATCATGACAGACTTTGCTGCCTTAATGGATTATTGTGATGAGGATTGAAGCTTTTACAAGATATAATGAGATGACAGGTGACGCCTATGTCATGGATTATACACAAGCGACAGCCGGTAAACGGAAAGTATGTATAAAGGAAGAAGATCCTGATGATATAGCTTCTTTTCATTTGATTAATCCAAGAAAAACGACTTATTGGGCAGTGAATTTTGAGGAGAATCCGGCTGTGTTGAAAGGTTCTGATCAGTGTGAATGTATGTTTGTTTCCAGTAGGGCAAGCAGTAAGGGATGGGTTTGCTTGGTTGAACTTAAATATTGTTTGGAAAAGAACATAGAGAGGAATGCAGGAGATGCTTTTAAACAATTGTATGAAACATTGAACAAATTGGTGGAATTGAATATTGTAGATTATAAATCACATCGGATTTACTTAAATATATCTATACCTGAACATTTCCATAGGGCACCGTTTACTGCTTTTCAGAATACCCAAGATGATTTGTTGGAATGTTTATATACTTATAAGGTTAAAGTATTGGGATATAATGAAGTTCTGATATTAAATGAATGTTTTATCAGACCACCGAAAGAGGAGATCTGAAATCTATATGTATCATTAAATGGGCGATCTGAAAATATAAAATGGAATCATAAGGGGAAGGTTTCAGCATTTGGCATTTTTTACTATCTTTGTGCTCTGAAACTAACCTCTTAAAAATATGTTAATTGATTTACTGCATTCTTCTTATTTCTCGCTCTTTCTTATTGTAGCGTTGGGTTTTATGCTAGGGAGGATTAAGATAAAGGGCTTGTCGCTGGATGTGTCGGCCGTTATCTTCATTGCCTTGCTTTTCGGACATTTCGGTGTGATCATTCCTAAAGAATTGGGGAACTTCGGTTTGGTGCTCTTTATCTTTACCATCGGTATTCAGGCCGGTCCCGGATTTTTTGATTCTTTCAGGAGTAAAGGAAAGACACTGATTCTTATTACTATGCTTATTATTTGCTCTGCCTGTCTGACGGCGGTAGGACTGAAGTATGCTTTCGACATTGATACGCCCAGTGTGGTGGGATTGATAGCAGGGGCATTGACCAGTACGCCTGGTCTGGCGGTAGCTATAGACAGTACAAATTCACCGTTGGCTTCCATTGCATACGGTATTGCTTACCCGTTTGGAGTGATAGGGGTGATTTTGTTTGTGAAGCTGTTACCCAAGATTATGCGGGTGGATCTGGATAAAGAAGCGCGCAGGTTGGAACTGGAACGGCGCAGCGGTTTTCCGGAACTGACAACTTGCATTTTCAGAGTGACCAATCAAGCGGTATTCGGACGTACTTTGGCGCAAATAAATGCGCGTGCCATGACGGGAGCCGTTATTTCGCGGGTAAAGCATGAGGATTCTATATTGATGCCTAAAGCGAATACCATGTTGCTGGAAGGGGACTATGTGCAGGCGGTGGGAAGTGAGGAAGCGCTGAATCAGTTTGCCGTATTGGTTGGAGAACGAGAGGAAGGCGAATTGCCTCTGGACCAGACACAGGAGATTGAATCTTTATTGCTGACAAAGAAAGATATGATAAACAAGCAATTGGGAGATCTGAATTTACAACGTAACTTTGGTTGTACGGTAACCCGTATCCGTCGAAGCGGCATAGACTTGTCACCTTCTCCGGATTTGGCCTTGAAATTCGGTGATAAGTTGATGGTGGTCGGTGAACGGGAAGGACTCAGAGGCGTTGCTCGTTTGTTGGGGAATAATGCCAAACAGTTGTCTGATACTGATTTCTTCCCGATAGCTATGGGGATTGTATTAGGTGTATTGTTCGGTAAAATAAATATTTCATTTTCAGACAGCGTTTCATTTTCACCCGGATTGACCGGAGGAGTATTGATGGTGGCATTGTTGCTGAGTGCCGTGGGAAAGACAGGACCCATATTGTGGTCTATGTCCGGTCCTGCCAATCAGTTGTTACGTCAGTTGGGCTTATTGCTGTTTTTGGCTGAGGTCGGTACTTCTGCCGGTAAGAATCTGGTGGCTACTTTTCAGGAGAGCGGATTGTTATTGTTCGGAGTGGGGGCGGCCATTACTGTTGTGCCTATGCTGGTTGCTGTTGTGGTTGGCAGGTTGGTCTTTAAAATCAGTTTGTTGGATTTGCTGGGCACCATCACTGGTGGTATGACCAGTACGCCCGGTCTTGCGGCAGCCGATTCCATGGTAGATAGTAATATTCCGAGTGTTGCATACGCTACGGTGTATCCGATTGCAATGGTGTTCCTTATTTTGTTTATACAAGTGATCGCTTCGGCAGTTTATTGATATATCAAACAGCCGGGTGGGTATGTGCCAAAGGTAGTAAATACTTTTGGCACATTTTTTATTTGGATGAATGTTGTATTTTTATTTATCGATATGAGGAGAAAAAAATATTCATTTTGTTTCTTTTATAGATTTTAATTTATATATTTGTCACAACCTTAATATAATACGGAGAAAGATTAGGCTTATTCGGTGACAGAATGACGATTGGAATATGTATGAATAAGCTGAACTCATATATGGTATTTATAAATATACTCAATTTTATGAGGAATAAAGACACACACACTCGAATTACAGACAAATGCAGATGTTTGTTTGTAGTTGCCTATTCGGCAATGTCTATTACAGGATTGAGCTCCGTGCTCGCAGTGGAAAACCATGCACTATCTTCTCCGGTTTCAGATCGTGTGGAAAGCGTACAGCAGAAAAAACATGTTTCAGGTAATGTGCAGGATGCTAACGGAATGCCTTTAATCGGGGCGTCCGTAATTATCAAGGGAACCAATACCGGTATGATTACCGATATTGAAGGTAATTTCGCTCTTGATGCTAAACAGGGTGATATTATCGTAATCAGTTACATCGGTATGAAATCGGCGGAGGTGAAAGTGCCTGCTAACGGGCAAATAAGAGTGATGCTGAAGGAGGATTCTCAGTTGATGGATGAAGTGGTAGTGACTGGTTATGGTGATTTTAAGAAGGCTACTTATACGGGGTCTGCTTCTGTTTTGAATACGGATAAATTGGAGTCATTGCCTGTTGTGTCTGTAGCACAGATGATGGAGGCTAATATTCCGGGGTTAAGTTCAGTAGCCAGTTCTTCCCAGCCGGGTTCTAAAGCTACAGTGCGGGTGCGTGGAATTGCTTCTATGAATGCTTCTACAGAACCTCTTTATGTATTGGACGGTGTGCCGGTAGCGTCTAGGGATATGAGTGGTCTAAGTGCCAATGCCAGCGCGGGAGGACTTGGTTTGATCGAGACATTAAATCCTGCGGATATTGAAAGTATAACCGTATTGAAAGATGCCGCTTCTGCTTCATTATATGGAGCAAAAGGATCTAACGGTGTAATCCTTATTACTACTAAAAAAGGTAAGGAAGGTAAAATGAGAGTGAGTATGCAGGCTACTTACGGTATTACGGATATTGCTTACAATTATCGTCCGATAATGGGTGGTGAAGAGCGTAGGGAATTGATTTATGAGGGATTTGTTAATTATCGTTTGAATCAGGGGGACTCGGAAGCCGAGGCAAAGGCTTATGCGGATGGACAAATTGACAATTATGCGGCACGCCCGGTCAACGGATATGCTGATTGGGAAAATGCTTTATTGAAAAAAGGACATCAGCAAGACTATAGTTTGTCTGTAAGCGGAGGTAATGAAAAGTCGAATTTTATTGGTACGTTAGGATATACCAATCAGACAGGTATAAGCATAAATTCAGGAATGGAACGTTTTACCGGTCGTATTGATGCAAACAGTAAATGGAATAAATTTGAGTATGGAATGAATGCTACCTTTTCATGGACTCGTAATAAACATACGCCGGAGGGACAGTATTATGCCAGTGCGCTTTATTCTTCAAAATATCAATTGACCCCTTCTATACCTATTTATAATGAGGATGGCAGCTATCATACGGGTTTCCAGAATAATGGAGGCATTAACCCGCTGTATGAGAATTCTGTAGATTCAAATTATGCACGTCTGGCACGTACAATGGCATCTGCCAAGGCTGCCTATCATATCTTGGATGGGTTGAAGTTATCTACTATCTTTACAGTAGACTATTCTTTAAATAAAGACTTTTTCTTTTACTCGCCTGACGGTAAAGATGGGGAAGCTACACAGGGATCCGGACAGATGATGATGATTGAGAGAATGAGTTATACTTCACAAACGAATCTGGCATATAATAAAACGTTTGGTAAACATAACATTAATGCGGTCTTAGCGTATGAGGTTATGAAGTACGATTATGAGGATATGTATGGTGAGAAACAGGTTTACGGGCAAACACTTAATCCGTCGTTGGATAATGGTGCCAAACCTGCTGATCTTACTAATACAAGGCAGGAAGATGCTATGGTGTCGTATGTGGGAAGCTTGAATTATGGATATAATGATAAATATTATGCAGGTTTCAGTTTCCGTCGTGATGGCTCTTCCCGATTGGCACCTGATACCCGTTGGGGAAACTTTTGGGCTGTTTCCGCTTCATGGAGACTCTCTCAGGAAAACTTCATGAAACCGTGGGAGAATGTTGTGTCGGATATGAAATTAAGAGCATCGTATGGTGTGAACGGTAATCTGCCGACCGGTTATTATGGTTATCATGGAACTTATACTACCGGAGCATTTTATAATGGGAAACCTGCTCCGTGGGAAGATGCTATTGCTAATCCTGATTTGACTTGGGAAAAGAACTATGCATTGAATCTGGGGGTTGATTTAAGTCTGTTCAGACGGGTTAATTTGACTTTCGATTGGTATACCAGAACGACTAAGGATTTATTGATGAGTAAGCAATTGAATTCTATTAGTGGTTTTGGCAGTATTCTTACGAATGTGGGTGAAATGAAAAATACCGGTTTTGAAATAGAAGTACGCTCAAGTAATATTCAAACCAAAGATTTTAGTTGGACAACTTCTTTAAACTTGTCACATAATAAAAATAAGATTGTAAAACTGGCGGATCTTCCGGAATTTATAGATGGAAATTATATCAGAAAGGAAGGCTGTTCGTATGCGACAATTTATTTGAGAGAATATGCCGGAGTGGATCCTAATGACGGACGCCCGATGTATTATGACAATAAAGAAGACGAAAATGGCAATAGAAGCAGGAATATTGTGTATGATCCCAATGATGCCGACCGTGTGGAGTTGAAAGATATATATCCTAAATTAACCGGTGGATTGATGAATACGTTTAATTATAAGTTTATTGATTTATCTTTTAATTTGTCGTTTCATTTAGGTGGATATTCTTACGATGGTGCCATGTATGCTTTGCAAGATGACGGCTATACGGCACAATACAATAAGAGTACAGAGTTACGCCGCCGTTGGAAACAGCCGGGAGATATAACAGATGTTCCCCGATATGTGTATGGACAAGAGTATGGTGGCTGGTGGAACTCATCACGTGGTATTCATAGTACAGATCATTTGCGCTTGAAAAGTTTGATTGTTGGCGTTTCTGCTCCTCAGTCTTGGTTAAGAACCATAGGTATTAATTCTGCCCGTATTTATTTTTCGGGTACCAACTTGTTGACATGGGCTGCATACGATCAATATGATCCGGAGTTGAATGGAATTGTAAGTTATTTTACTCCTCCTCTTAAAACATTCGCATTTGGACTTGAACTTAAATTCTAATCAATTAACACCGAACTGTTTATGAAAAAAAATATAATTATATTAGGCTTGATTTCTTTATTGGCCGTATCGTGCGGGGATGATTTTTTAACCACTCATCCTGGTGATAGCGTTTCTACGGATTTGGCACTGAGTACAGAGCAGGATATAGATAATGCTGTGAATGGATTGTATGATTTGATGTCCAGCTATGGCTATTATGGCGGAACCATGTTTTTTTATGGGGATATGAAAGGGGATGATATGCAGAGTTCTTATAATAGCGGGAGAACTTGTAACCGGTGTTATTTATATGATCATCGCTCTACAAGCTTAAATGCCGGATATTTATGGGGACGTCCTTTTTATATTATCCGTAATGCATGGAATGTGATCAATGCGATTGATGATGGAAAAGTGCAAGGTTCAGAGCAAAGATTAAAGGAATTAAAAGGTGAGGCGATGACTATCATGGCACTTTGCCAGTTTGACTTGACCCGTTGTTTCGGTTATCCTTATACTAAGGATAAAGGGGCCGGTTGGGGAGCTCCAATTGTAGATCATGCAATTACATTAGATGAAAATCCGCCACGCAGCACTGTAGCAAAGGATTATGAGTTCATAATCAATACATTGGAGGAGGCTATACCTTTAATGAGTACTTCTAAAAATAACAGCCGGATGAATGCGTATGCTGCAAGAGCATTGTTGTCTCGTATTTATCTGTATCATGATGATAACGAGAAGGCGTTTCAAATGGCAAGCAACTTGATTGAAGAAGTGGAAGGAAATGGAATGTACCGTCTTTATACACGTGATGAATATATTCCGGCATGGGATCTGAAAAATACGTTTGGTACGGAATCATTATTTGAAATTGCTAATAGTACAGATGATAATGGAGGACGAAGTTCATTGGCATATCTAATGCATTGGAATGGGTATCGTGAGATTTTTGCTACTCAGAAATTTGTGGATGAGTTATTGAGTGATCCGGATGATATTCGCTGTCTGTTGCTGGAAAAGAATGTTTATAATAAAAATGATGTATGGTGGTTGAAAAAATGGCCGGGAACAGATGCTACGACTCCATCTTTTGAAAATAATTATGTTATTTTCCGTTTGTCTGAAGTCTATTTGAATGCGGCGGAAGCCGGAGTGAAAATAGGTGGGGCATCTGCCGTAAAAGGTTTGAATTATCTGAATGCAATTGTGCAGCGTGCTAATCCTGTAAAAGAAGTAACGGCGGCTGAATATACATTGGATAGGGTGTTGGAAGAAAGAAGTAAAGAATTGATAGGTGAGGGGCATCGTTTCTTTGATATGTTGAGAAATGGAAAGACCATTGTTCGTAAGGGAGGATATCATTTACCGGGTATCGTGGAGGAAATAGACTGGGATTATTATAAATGTGTTTTACCGATTCCAACAGACCAGTTTACATTTAGTCCTGATATGGAGCAGAATCCGGGATATACTAAAAATTAATTTTAAATAATTATTAAATGAGAGGGTGTGGTATCACACCCTTTTTTTGTGTGGACAAATTCTACATTCATGTGGATTTATTCTACAGTTTTACAGATGTTCTGTTTGCTTATTTAGTTAATATACAGTGATTTGACGGGCGGTTATTGTTGTTGGCATATCTTTTGACCGGAACATGATAAATTATTATATAATTATATAAATATAAATCATGAATAAATCTAGGTATGTTTTTTTCATTTTGGCTTGTTTATTCGGTTTGTACGTGCAAGCTCAGAATAGAACAGTGAAAGGACGTGTTCTCTCAGCAGAGGATAAAGAACCATTAATTGGAGCTACTGTCAAAATACCCGGTACATCTATCGGTGTGGTGACAGATATAGATGGCAATTTCTCTCTGGAAGTTCCCAACAAAGACAAAACATTAGTGATTGAGTTTTTAGGTATGAGTACACTAACGGCGAAGATACCTGCCAATGGGGTACTGAATGTATCTTTACGTCCGGATACACAACGATTGGACGAGGTTGTGGTGACAGGCTATGGTAATTTTTCCAAATCCTCATTTACCGGTTCGGCAAATACATTACGGGGGGACTTGTTGAAGAACGTTCCGGTTGTATCGGTAGAACAGAAGTTGCAGGGTATGACTCCGGGTGTGTCCATTTCGGGAAATTCCGGTCAGCCGGGTGCTAATCAAAGTATACGTATTCGCGGTATGGGGTCATTCAATGCATCGAAAGAACCTTTGTTTGTCATTGACGGAGTACCGGTGACTTCCGGAAGCTTGAGTGGTGGCTCGGCAGATGCCGCTTACATGAATAATTCTAAAACGAATATAATGAGTACGCTGAACCCTTCGGATATTGAAAATATAACAGTCATAAAGGATGCGGCGGCGGCTTCTTTATATGGTTCACGTGCGGCAAACGGTGTGATTCTGATAACCACTAAAAAAGGTACAAAGGGACGTGCTAAGGCTACATTAAAAATTGATGGTGGCTTTTCTAATGCTGCTGTGGAATTCCGTCCAACGTTGAATGGGGAGCAGCGTAGAGAGCTAATTTATGAAGGTTTGATGAACTTTCAGCAAGATGAGATAGCCAAGAATCCGGAGGCGGGATTGGCGTCGCCCACAGAGTATGCTGATTTACATATCAATGATTATGCCTCCATTCCGGAACTGGGATATACTGACTGGAGAAAGGAATTAATGCGTACGGCACATCATCAAAGTTATGAAGCGTCCGTATCGGGAGGTAATGACAAGACTACGTTCTATTCTTCATTGGGTTTTAACCGTCAGGAGGGTTTGGTGGAAAATTCTAATCTAGATAGATATACAGCGCGTTTGAATGTAACCCAGAAGGTAGGTTCCCGTGGGGAAGTGGGTGCCAATGTGATGTTCTCTCAATTGAATCAGGAAATGAATGAGGAGCGTGGATCATCTATTAATCCTTTCCTTTGTGTGGCTTTGAACACCACTCCGTCTTTTCCGGTACGTGACGCTGAAGGGAATTATGTAGGGTCATATCCCAGTAGCAATGTGAATCCGTTGCGTGATATCCGTACAGATTATAACCGTACCCGCATGACACGTATGTTTTCTACAGGCTATGCTTCGATAGATATTATCAAAGGGTTGAAATTAAAAGAAACGCTTAGCTATGATTATAATATTCAGAAAGATTCCCGTTATTGGAATCCGTTGAGTGGAGCCGGAGCTAAAAGTGGTAGTGATGCACAGACGGCAAAGGGATTTATAGAATATAGTAAATTGATTTCTTCCACTTCATTGGGATACAATACGACTATAGCACAGTTGCACCATGTGGACGCATTGATAGCTTATGAAATTGAAAATTATCAGACTGACAAAGCAATGGGGGATAAATCCAAACTTCCTTCAGATTATTTGGTGGAACCGGATAATGCAGCATCATTGAACAGCTTTGTGTCTTCTACTCAGGATTCAAGAATGATTTCTTATGTATCCCGTATCAACTATGATTATGATGACCGTTACTATATTGCTGGTAGCTTTCGTCGTGACGGCAGTTCACGCCTGTCACCCGAGAACCGTTGGGGAAATTTTTGGTCTGTATCCGGTATGTGGAATGTAGGTGCGGAAAAATTTATGCAATCTATAAAGAGTGTGCTGAGTGATTTAAAGATACGTGCCTCGTATGGTGTGAATGGTAATCAACCGGGTGCTCTTTACGGATATATGGGACTTTATTCCTACGGGCAGAATTATATGGGAGGCGGTGGATCTTATGAATCGGCATTACCGAACCCGAACCTTAAATGGGAAAAGAACTATAACTTGAATTTGGGACTCGACCTGGCATTTATCAATCGTATTTTTGTCAGCTTGGAATATTATAATCGCGATACGAAAGATTTGCTTTACAATCGTCCTATCAGTAGCACTACCGGTTTCCAAAATTATTTGGGGAATTTGGGACAACTGAATAATAGAGGTTGGGAACTGGAACTGCGTACCATAAACTTTGCCGGTAGCAACTTTAATTGGACTTCTGTTTTGAATATGACCCACAATAAAAATAAGATTGTATCATTGGATGGTAAATTGGAACAGTCTATCGAGGGAAGCTGGTTTATCCATAAAGTGGGGTTGCCGTATTCTACCTTCTATGTGAAAGAATATGCGGGGGTTGATCCTCAAACAGGAAAAGCTTTGTACTATATGAATACACAGGATGCAAATGGCAATTATGACAAAACAGTTACTACTGACGCTTCTGCAGCACAGGCAATTCCTTATAAGTCTGTGGATCCGAAAATTTCAGGAGGTTTTACCAATATCGTGAATTACAAATGGTTTGATTTAGCATTGACATTGACTTATTCTTTAGGAGGATATTCTTTTGACAAAACCGGAACTTATAATGAAACCGACGGTGCAAAAGAGCAGAACTATAACTTGCCCATTTATGAATTGGATCGTTGGCAAAAGCCGGGTGATGTGACAGATGTACCCCGATTTGTACTTGGCCAAGCAGCAGGACCGCAGAATTCATCCCGTTATGTACATAGCACGGATCATTTACGTGT
>OLVT01001607.1_pt1 | contig 18084 bp, 13 predicted proteins | sample 1673241 | NCBI WGS metagenome assembly OLVT01 (sample SAMEA3178936, study PRJEB25190) | human gut metagenome | biome: human gut; feature: human-associated habitat; material: faeces | place: Austria | collected 2013 | reverse complement strand
TGCATCAGTGCATCCAGGCTATGCGTGCCGCCGATGGTGAGGTCATCATCGCGTGCGAGCAGATCGTGAATGCCGCCGAAGGCCTGATCGACCGCACGAAGGTCGTGCCCGTCACGTGCCTGGGCCGCGTCGAGGAAAGCCTGCTCACCACGCTGGCCGTTGCCGGCGCCAAGCACGTCAGCCTTGTTGAGGGCAAGTGCGGCGAATGCCCGCACGCCACCGGCTTCCACATGGCCGAGCAGGTGCGCGACACCGCCAATACGCTGCTGGAAACCTGGAACAACGGCATGCGCGTTGACCTGGTAGCCAAGTTCCCGCGCTGCGCGCGCCTGGAGGGCAAGGCCAGCTTCGACGCCGACAAGCGCCACTTCTTCGAGGAAATGAAGTCCGAGGCCAAAACGGCCGCCGGCACCACGGCCGATTTCGCCGTGAAGGAAACGCTGGGCATCGAGGACAAGCCCGAGTCGCGCTTCCAGAAGGTTATGGAAGACGGCACGCTGCCGCATTTCATCCCCGATCGCCGCGAGCTTTTGCTGAACAGCTTGGCCAGCCTGGGCGAGCCGCAGGACGTCACGTTGCGCCAATATCTTCGAAAGCGGCAATCATGCCGTCGCGTTCAGCAGTAGCACGTATCTGCTCCGAGCCGGGGTTGACAATCAGCGGGGAAGCAACCTTCAAATTCTTTTCCTTTACCTGCCGGGCAAGGGAGGCTGCGCGGCTCAAATCCTGATAGGACGAATTGGTGCACGACCCTATCAGGCCGACTTCCATCCGGCGGGGATAGTTATTGGTTATCACTACCTCGGCAAATTTCGATATCGGTGTTGCTGCATCCGGCGTAAAGGGCCCGTTGATATACGGTTCCAACAGCGAGAGGTCTATTTCAATGATGCGGTCGTAATATTTTTCCGGATTTGCCAGCACTTCGTCGTCGGCGCGAAGGTCGGCAGCTACGGAAGCAGCCATTTTTGCCACTTCTTCACGTCCGGTAGCCTTCAAATAAGTACCCATGCGCTCATCGTAAGGGAAAAGGGAGGTAGTCGCCCCCACCTCTGCCCCCATATTGCAGATGGTAGCCTTTCCAGTGGCAGACAATGAAGCGGTTCCCGGTCCAAAATATTCAATGATGGCATTGGTTCCCCCTTTTACAGTAAGAATACCCGCCAACTTCAGAATAACGTCTTTGGGAGCTACCCAGCCACTCAATTTACCCTTCAAGTGTACGCCTATCAGACGCGGCATTTTCAATTCCCATTCCATGCCAGTCATCACATCCACCGCATCGGCACCACCCACACCAATGGCCACCATGCCCAAACCTCCGGCATTGGGCGTATGAGAGTCCGTGCCTACCATCATTCCACCCGGAAATGCGTAGTTCTCCAATACCACCTGGTGAATAATGCCTGCTCCCGGCTGCCAAAAACCTATGCCATAGCGGGAAGAAACATCACGGAGAAAATTATAGACCTCCTCGTTGGTCTTCGTAGCAGTCGCGATATCTTCTTTTGCACCTTTATATGCTTGAATCAAATGGTCACAGTGCACAGTGGAAGGCACGGCAACCTGCTCACGGCCTGCATTCATAAATTGCAATAAGGCCATTTGGGCCGTTGCATCCTGCATGGCCACACGGTCGGGACGGAAATTCACATAGTCTTCTCCCCGTCTGTAGTTCTTCACTTTATCCCCATCATACAAATGAGCATACAAAATTTTCTCCGCTAAAGTCATCGGACGCTGTAGTACATTCCGTACACGTTCTATCTTCTCCGAATAAGCGGCATAAAACGCTTTGAGCATCGTTAAATCATATACCATAACCACTATTTTTTAGTTTTTCATTATTGTAAAGATTACAAATTAATATCATAAACAAATAAAAAGGCTGAATAGTTTAACAAAATAAAGCATTTTTTCCGTCGGAAGCGAAGAATGATTACCTTTGCAACCATGAAGGAACAAGATTCAAATAGTCCTATTATTCACCTCCAGCAGCAACAACTTTTGCTGCGCATGGAATACGAATACGAAAAAGAGGAATTCAAACGCCAAACCGAAAACATGGGGGTTGCCCGGAAAGTGAAACGGGGACTTTGCTGGTATCCTGCCACTCCGGGACGAAGTTACTATAATTCACTGAATCAATTAGTAATAGAAATTACACACACAGAAAATACCGATATAGAACATAATTTTGAGTTCGGCCGTCCCGTATGTTTTTTCCGCCAGTCTGCCGATGGAAAAATAACCTATATGAACTTCACCGCTACCGTAAGCTATGCCGACGAGACACGGATGGTAGCGATAATGCCCGGAGCCGGTGCCGTGATGGAAGTGCAGGAAACGGACAACCTCGGCGTGCAACTTTATTTCGACGAAACATCCTATCGGACCATGTTCGAAGCCTTGGAAGATACGTTACGCTCCAAAGGCAACCGCCTGGCCGAATTGCGGGACATATTGCTGGGAACCTCGAAAGCCGGTTTCCGAGAGCTCTATCCCGTACGGTTTCCCTGGCTGAACTCCACGCAGGAAACAGCTGTAAACAAAGTGCTGTGTGCTCGCGACGTGGCCATTGTACATGGTCCTCCAGGAACCGGAAAAACGACCACCTTAGTGGAAGCCATCTACGAAACCCTGCATCGGGAACCGCAGGTACTGGTATGTGCCCAAAGCAATACTGCCGTCGACTGGATTTCGGAAAAACTGGTAGACCGTGGCGTCAATGTCCTGCGTATCGGCAATCCGACCCGTGTCAACGACAAGATGCTTTCCTTTACCTACGAGCGTCGTTTCGAGAACCATCCGCTTTATCCGGAGCTGTGGAGCATCCGGAAAAATCTCCGTGAACTGGGCAGCCGTGCCCGCCGTGGCAGCTATGACGAACGCGAAGGAGTACGCAGCCGTATGAGCCGCCTGCGCGACCGCGCCACCGCATTGGAAATACAAATCAATGCAGAGCTTTTTGATGGGGCACATGTCATAGCCTCCACGCTAGTAAGCAGCAATCACCGGCTGCTGAACGGACGCCGTTTCGGCACCCTTTTCATTGATGAAGCAGCCCAGGCCTTAGAAGCTGCCTGCTGGATAGCTATCCGAAAAGCAGACCGCGTGGTGTTGGCGGGTGACCACTGCCAACTTCCGCCCACTATAAAATGCTACGAAGCTGCCCGTGGAGGTCTGGAACGAACATTGATGGAGAAAGTGGTGTCCAACAAACCTGCCGTTGTCTCTTTGCTGAAAGTGCAATACCGCATGCACGAGGAAATCATGAAATTTCCTTCCCAATGGTTTTATAATGGCGAGTTGGAAGCCGCTCCCGAAGTGCGTTACCGGGGCATCCTGGACTGGGATACCCCCATCCACTGGATTGACACCTCCGAAATGGATTTCAAAGAAGAATTTGTGGGAGAGACTTTCGGGCGCATTAATAAGGCGGAAGCGGACCTGCTCCTATCAGAACTGAAAATCTACATCAACCGTATCAGTGGCAACCGCATTCTGGAAGAAAAAATAGACTTCGGCATCATCTCCCCTTACAAGGCACAAGTGCAATATCTCCGCAACAAGATAAAGGCAGACGCTTCACTCAAGCCTTATCGCAGCTTGTTCACTGTAAATACGGTGGATGGCTTCCAAGGGCAAGAGCGCGATGTTATCTTCATCAGCCTTGTCCGTGCCAACGAAGAAGGGCAGATAGGATTCCTGAATGATTTAAGGAGAATGAATGTAGCCATCACCCGGGCACGTATGAAGCTGGTGATAATGGGAGAGGCAGATACGCTGAAACATCACGGTTTTTACCGGAAGCTACTGGAGTTTATTCAAAATATAGGGAATCAATAATAAAGAAATACCCCCTCCGGTAACACCGAAGAGGGTATTTCACCTATTTATATAAAGCTGATTAATTGTTTTCCGGACGAAGTTTACGAACTGTAACAGCTGTCTGCCACATTTCGCTTTCACGCAAGGCTTTCAATTCTGCATTCAGCTTCTCACGATAATCGGGTTTGGAGTTACTGTCGATAGAAATCTGAGCTTCGTTGCCCGACTTCACACTTGCATACAATTTCTGTACAACCGGCTTGATGGCATCATGAAACGGGGTCATCCAATCCAGCGCACCACGCTGTGCCGTAGTAGAACAGTTGGCATACATCCAGTCCATACCGTTCTTGGCAAACAATGGCATCAAAGATTGAGTCAACTCTTCCACTGTTTCATTGAATGCTTCAGAAGGAGTATGGCCGTTTTCACGCAATACTTCATACTGAGCCAACAGCAATCCCTGGATAGCACCCATCAATGAACCGCGTTCACCGGTCAAGTCGGAAGTGGCTTCGCGGATGAAAGTTGTCTCGAACAAATATCCCGAACCAATACCGATACCCAGTGCAATCGTCTTGTCAAAAGCCTTACCCGTAGCATCCTGATAGACGGCATATGATGAGTTCAAGCCACGCCCTTCGAGGAACATGGTACGAAGTGAAGTACCGGAACCTTTGGGAGCAACCATAATAACATCAATATCTTTAGGAGGAACCACGCCGGTACGGTCGTTCCAGGTAATAGCAAAACCATGAGAGAAGTAAAGAGCCTTTCCGGGAGTCAAATAAGGTTTGATAGTCGGCCATACAGACATTACAGCTGCGTCAGACAACAGACACATGACGATAGTACCTTTCTGGCAAGCCTCTTCGATGCCGAACAAAGTCTCACCCGGTACCCATCCGTCAGCCACCGCCTTTTCGTATGTCTTACCCGGACGTTGTCCTACAATCACATTGAAACCGTTATCACGCAAGTTGCAAGCCTGGCCCGGGCCTTGTACGCCATAACCGATTACTGCAATTGTTTCATCTTTCAAAATCTCACGTGCTTTTTCCAAAGGAAATTCTTCGCGGGTCATTACATTCTCAATAACACCGCCAAAATTCAATTGTGCCATTTTTTGTTTTAATTTTTATTTGTGGCTTACGCCAACGTTGATAAATTTATTTATTTCTCTGTAAATATCACTTTAGAGCGACAGACCACTTCGCTGCCATTCTTTTTCACCTCCACATCGTAAACGCCCTCACCGGCATCATCCATGAACAAAGTCAACTCATCCCCATAATAGCTTTCGGCTACATATGCCATTTCAAAACGACGGATGCGCTTCTCCTTATACATCTCTATCGGGAACAAATCAAGGATATGCTCGATGTAACGGATGCTGTTCACATGCCCGTTAATGTCAATATCACTGTATTTGGCTACCAAAGCAGCAACCGGTTCCTTTGAGGCCACCTTTATCCGCGAAGGTTTTTCTATCGGGCAAGGCTCATCGCAAACATAATCTACAATGCTGCCACTATGAAGAGCCAGCAAATCTGCCGGCTTACGGGTATTCATGCTAATCATCGCCCAAACGGAACGTGCATACCCAATCTTCTTGCCCTCCTTATCGATGATAGCGAAATTACGGTCTGTAAAAAGGCGATAGACATTCTCCACCCAAGTCTGAATGGAGAAATCTTCGTACTGATAAGGCATTTCATCCAGTTCGACAGCCAGACGGGACAATACCCAAGTATAATTGTCCTCGTTTAGAGTCGCGATGCCAAAACCGCGGTCGCTGGCATGGAAACCCGCACAATTCAACAAATGGTTGCCCAATACTCCCATTGTCAGCCGTCCGGTAAAGTCGACATGAAACGGTTCGGCAACAAACTTGTAGGTACCTATCTTATTGTTCTCGCTCATCATGATTCCTAGTGTTTACTTTGACGATATTTTGCTTCACGGTCCGCCAGATATTCATTGACACGCTCAAAGCAGCTGGTCGTAATGGCTACGCGACCCGAACGGACGAACTGAAGTACGCAATCCAACTGGCGCAACTCCTCATAAAGATTGGTGATTTCCTCACTCATGCCATTCTTCTCAACAATGGCAAATACAGCATTCACCTCCACAATACGGGCATTGTACTTACGGATTACTTTAGACACCTCCGGTTTTTCTTCCAGCGTAGGAGTCGTTATTTTATAGAGGGCAATCTCGTGCTGATAGATTTCATCATCCGTGAAATAATGGGCTTGCAGCACATCTATTTTCTTGGTAATCTGCTTGGTCACCTTTTCAATGGTATCCTTGTCCGTCCAAGCGGTAATGGTATATTTATGTACCCCCTTGATGGAGGAGGCCGATACATTCAAACTCTCGATGTTTATCTGCCGGCGGGTAAACACAGCCGTCACCTGATTCAGCAAACCGGCAAAGTTTTCCGAATGAACAATGATTGTATATAGTTTTTTATCCATAGATAGAGTAAATTCTTTAATTTCGCATGACTTCAGCATTCCAACAACATCTGATTGACCGAACCGCCCGGAGGTGTCATCGGCATTACATTTCCTTCTTCCTCCACACAAGCTTCGAGCAGGAACGGTCCGTCAGTCGCTATCATCTCGTCAATCGCTTTTGCCAGCTCCTCGCGGGTCATTACCCTGCGTGCAGGAATATCATATGCCGAAGCAATCTTCATATAATCCGGATTCATCATCGGAGTAAACGAATAACGACGATTGAAGAACATCGCCTGCCATTGACGAACATTGCCCAGGAAGTTATTGTTCAACAGAATCATCTTCACCGGAGCTTTTTGCTCCATGATGGTACCCAGTTCCTGCAGGTTCATCTGCAAGCCGCCGTCTCCCATGAATACGCATACCGTGCGGTCCGGACGTCCAAAAGTGGCACCGATAGCTGCCGGAAGGCCGAAGCCCATAGTACCCAGGCCACCGGAAGTAACAATGCTACGTTCCTTGCTGTATTTGAAATAACGGGCGGACATCATCTGATTCTGGCCGACATCAGTCACCAATATCGCCTCGTTATGGGTAGCCTCACTCACAGCACGCACCACCTCACCCATGCTTAGCGCTTTTCCTGCCGGATGTAATTCCGGACGGATTACCTTTTCCTCTTCCACTTCCTCGTATTGCCGGAAACTGTCAATCCATTCCTGATGGTTGGCGGGTTCCAGCAATTGGGTAACGGCAGCCAGTGTCTCTTTGCAATCTCCCAGGACAGCAACATCGGTCTTTACATTCTTATCTATTTCGGCAGGGTCAATATCAAAGTGGATAATCTTCGCCTGCTTGGCATATGTTTCCAATTTACCCGTCACACGGTCATCAAAGCGCATGCCTACGGCGATAAGGACATCACATTTATTGGTATTGATATTGGGCCCCAGGTTACCGTGCATACCAAGCATTCCTTTGTTCAACGGATGGTTCGTAGGTAATGCGGAAAGTCCCAATAAAGTGCATCCGGCAGGCATTCCGGCTTTCTCAATGAAAGCACGAAGCTCTTGCTGGGCTTCTCCCAGCTCCACGCCTTGTCCTACCAGCACCAAAGGCCGTTCCGCACCATTTATTAATTCAGCAGCCTTCCGTATGGCCTCCGGCTCCATTTCGGGAACGGGAAGATAGCTACGGACATAGTCCACCTTAGTAGGCGCATATTCTGTTTTCTCCACTTGGGCGTTTTTAGCAAAATCCAGCACGACCGGTCCCGGACGTCCGCTCTTTGCCACATAGAAAGCACGTGCCACTGCCCAGGCCACATCTTCTGCACGACGAATCTGGTAACTCCATTTCGTGATAGGCTGAGTAATGCCTACCAAGTCCACTTCCTGAAATGCATCCGTACCCAAGAAGTTCGTCCCTACCTGGCCGGCAATGACAACGATAGGCGTACTGTCAATCATGGCATCTGCAATGCCCGTGATAGTATTGGTAGCACCCGGTCCACTGGTAACCAGACAAACGCCAACCTCGCCTGATACACGTGCAAAGCCTTGTGCCGCATGGGTTGCTCCTTGTTCATGGCGAACCAAGATGTGGTTCAATTCCTTCCGGTGGTCGTATAAGGCATCGAATACCGGCATGATGCTCCCTCCCGGATAACCGAAAATGGTCTTTACTCCCTGATGCTCCAGAGAGCGCATCAATGCTTCTGCGCCTGTTATTAAGTTTTCCATATCTATTTATTATTGTTTTTCGGGTACGGAATTCCCAATTATTCTATCAGTCTCACAGCCCCTTTATCAGCCGAGCTTACCATACTTGCATACGCTTTCAATGCTTTCGACACCTGGCGGTCGCGGGTTACCGGCGTCATGGGACGGGCAGCCAGCTCCTCATCCGTCAGTTTCACATTGATGGAGCGGTTCGGTATATCTATTTCGATGATATCACCGTCCTGAATCTTACCGATATTGCCTCCGGCAGCAGCTTCGGGAGAGATATGTCCGATGCTCAGTCCGGAAGTGCCGCCACTGAAGCGTCCGTCGGTAATCAGCGCACACTCCTTGCCTAAATGGCGGGATTTAATGTACGAAGTGGGATAAAGCATTTCTTGCCCTTCACGAAGGAGGTCGGGTACAGCATTTCCTGCATGCCCGGGCCGCCTTTCGGACCCTCGTGGGTAATGACAACGACATCGCCGCTGACAACCTTTCCACCCAGAATACCGTCGCACGCAGCTTCCTGCGAGTCGAATACTTTGGCAGGACCGGTAAATTTCCAGATGCTTTCATCCACTCCCGCCGTTTTTACCACGCAGCCGTCCTGCGCTATATTTCCTTTCAGTACAGCCAGTCCGCCGTCCTTGCTGTAAGCATGCTGCAGGTCGCGGATACAACCTTCGGCACGGTCGGTGTCCAATTCCTTATAATAAGTATCCTGCGAACCGAGTACCAAATTAAACTTTCCGGCAGCGGCACTGGAATATTTCCTGACCGCCTCCTCACAGACGTTCGGGCCGGTGATGCAATACCTGTCTATCTCCTCGGCCAGCGTCATTCCGTCTACGCGGCGTACGGCCGTGTCCACCAATCCGCCTTTGGCAAGTTCGCCCATAATGGCAACGATGCCGCCGGCACGGTTTACATCCTGTACATGATATTTTTGGGTATTGGGAGCAACTTTACACAGACAGGGCGTTTTGCGCGACAGCATATCTATGTCGTCCATCGTGAAGTCCGCTCCGGCTTCATGGGCCACCGCCAGCAGGTGAAGCACCGTATTGGTAGAACCGCCCATTGCAATATCCAGCGTCATCGCATTCAGGAACGCCTCGCGGGTGGCAATGCTGCGAGGGAGCACACTTTCGTCTCCTTCCTCATAATACTTATAAGCGTTTTCAACAATCAGCCTGGCAGCGTCCTTAAACAGTTGCTTGCGGTTTGCGTGGGTAGCCACAATCGTACCGTTACCCGGAAGAGCCAGTCCGATAGCTTCGTTCAGGCAGTTCATGGAATTGGCGGTAAACATACCCGAACAGCATCCGCAGGTGGGACAGGCATGCTGTTCAATCTTGGCAACCTCCGCATCGCTCACGCTGTTGTCGGCCGACTTAATCATCGCATCAATCAAGTCGAGATGCTGTCCGTTCCACTCCCCGGCTTCCATAGGACCGCCGGAAACGAACACCGTAGGGATGTTCAGCCTCATCGCAGCCATAAGCATACCCGGAGTAATCTTGTCGCAATTGCTGATGCACACCATGGCATCCGCCTTATGCGCATTCACCATATACTCCACGCTGTCGGCTATGATGTCGCGCGAGGGCAACGAGTACAGCATACCGTCATGCCCCATCGCAATGCCATCGTCAATGGCAATCGTATTGAATTCGGCGGCAAAGCAGCCTTGCTTTTCTATCTCTTCCTTTACAAACTGACCTATCTCGTGCAGATGCACATGTCCCGGCACAAACTGGGTAAAAGAGTTGACTATCGCGATTATGGGCTTTCCCATCTGTTCTTTCTTCATGCCGTTGGCCGTCCACAACGCGCGGGCACCTGCCATACGGCGGCCTTGTGTGCTGAACGAACTGCGTAACTGATGTTTCATCTTATCTGTCTCCTTTTATGAAAAAAGCCTTTCTCACCGTAATGAGAAAGGCTTACTATAAATATCTTTACCGTACAAATACATACACAACCTTTCTCACGCTCTTGATGCCACCACCACGACGCGAATAATATGCAGGACTGCCAGGTTTATGGATGTATGCAGGTTCATAACTAAATTATCTTTATTATTCTCTTATCCGTTATTTATGCTGCAAAGGTAAATGCTTTTTTATAATCTCCAAACAAATTGAAGAAAAAAAAGATATAAACATGAATAATCGTAAGGAAACCATGCTTTAAAATCTTATTTTATCACTTGACGGTTATCCATAAAACGATTCGGATACTTTGCAGAAGTAATGCCAAACACTTACAAAGCACTTAATAATCTGAAAATTACCGGGACGCTTCCTCTCCCGAAGCAAAATATTCGTATCTTTGCGCATTGTCAAAACAGACAATGCAGTATTTACTAATAAGAAATAACAAATTAATGGAAACAGTAGAAAACAAGTACATCACCTTAGCATATAAGTTGTACACAATCGAAAACGGAGAAAAAGAGTTCACAGAAGAAGCTCCCGCAGAGCACCCGTTCCAATTCATATCGGGACTGGGCCTCACATTGGAATCTTTCGAAAACCAGGTGAAAGACCTGAACAAAGGCGATAAATTCGACTTTACAATCAAAGCCGAAGAGGCTTACGGCGAGTATGACGAGGAACATGTCATCGACCTCCCCAAAAACATCTTCGAGATAGAAGGCAAGTTCGACAGCGAACGCGTAGTAGAAGGCGCCGTAATTCCCTTGATGACCTCGGAAGGCCAACGTATCAACGGAAGCGTAGTCGAAGTAAAGGACGATGTAGTAGTAATGGACATGAATCACCCCCTGGCAGGCTGCGACCTGAACTTCGTAGGTGAAATCACCGAAAACCGTCCTGCCACCAACGACGAACTGTCGGAAATGGCACGCATGATGAGCGGCGGTGGATGCAGCGGCGGATGCGGTGGCGGATGCAACTGCGGAGACTGTAGCAGCGAATGCTGTAGTTAGTGATTAATGATTAAGGGTTAGCGATTAGTGGTTAGTGATTAAGAGGTGGTGATTTGGTTTATCAATGGCACATATTCATAATGCTGCGATTAATCGCTAACCATTAATCACTAATCACTAATCGCTAACCCCTAATCACTTACTTGTCATTATTTCCAGGACAACTTTGTCGGTTTCATTCATTCCTTTGGAGCCTATCTTCGTGAGGTTTCGGATACTTTGGTCTACATCTTCATCAATAATTCCTTCGACGGAAGTGACGCAGCGGTTTTCCATTGCCATAATGGCGGAGAGGACGGCGGTAGAGACGCCGGTAGTTACTTTCAAGGCGCAACTGGGTTTGGCGCCATCGCAAATCATTCCGGTAAGGTTGGCAATCATGTTCTGAACGGCAAAGGATACTTGTTCGTAAGTACCGCCCATGAGCCAGGTAATGCCGCAACTGGAACCGGTGGCGGCTACTACGCAACCGCACAGGGCAGACAGACGTCCCAGACTTTGCTTGATATAAATCACGGTCAGATGGCTGAGCATGAGGGCACGGATCAACTCTTCTTCCGATTTGCCGTTCTCCTCGGCATAGACCAGCACGGGCAATGTAGCGGAAATACCCTGGTTTCCACTGCCCGAATTACTCATTACCGGTATCATAGCACCTGCCATACGGGCATCGCATGCACCGGACGTGTAAGAAAGGATATGGGAGAATACGCTGTCGCCCAAAATCTTGTGTTCATAATTGCCACGTAACATTCTGCCCAGTCCATGACCGTAGTTCCCGTCGAAAGAACGTTCGGCGGCGGCTTTATTCAAACGGGCGGTTTCAAGGATAAAACGGATTTCGTCCAGCGGGGCATTCATAGCAAAGTCATATACCTTCCGCAAGGTCAGGCCTGCGACTTGCGCCTCCTCTTCTCCGCAACCCGCACTTTGCTTGTTTAAAAGGACATCGCCGTTACGGGCTATATATATAAAGGTGGTATGGCCGCCGGCTATAATGGCAGTGGCTTTATTCCCGCCTGATTTGCAGCACACCTCGATATAAAGCTTTTCCGTGATATTCTTTTTCAGCGATATATCGATGCGCTTTTCGCCGATAAAGCGTTTTCCCTCTTCTACGGCGGCAGGATTGCTGTCTTTCAGCACTTCCAACTGATACTCCGACTTGCCTATCAGCGCTCCCAGGGCTATAGCTATGGGCAGTCCAATCATACCTGTGCCGGGAATGCCCACTCCCATTGCGTTTTTCAGGATATTGGCACTCAACAAGACATCTATTTTCTCCGGCTTTGCACCCAAGGTTTCGGTTGCTTTCGCCACACATAAGGCAACAGCAATGGGTTCCGTACAGCCAATGGCAGGAACTACTTCGCGCTGTACCAAAGCAATTATTTGTTTTCTTTCGGCTTCAGTCATACCATATATATTTTTATTCAATCTTTATACAAAGATATACGGAATAACAAATAAATACCAGAGTTTACCGCACTTTTTTCTTCTTGTATCTGCTATTACAAAATAATAGCGTATTTTTGCAAACTGCTAAACTGTATTTATTTATCAACATTCAAAAAAGAAGGATATGAATTTTAAGAAGTGGACTACTGCTCTCATGCTTGCCTTAGCCGTTTCGTCCTGCATACAAGACGAAGCGCTCAACTCCGAAGCAGCCATTGACGCCTGTACAGGCGCGGATGTACAATTGGCTCACATCAACAGTGACTCTAAAGAAATAAACATATATGTACATAAAGGGGCAAACCTTGCCAAACAGCAACTGCTGTTTACGTTGCCCGACGGTGCCACCATCAAGGCAGACGAACATTCACCGAATGACATCCTTAACAATTACGATTTCAGCAACGAGTCTCACTCCCGCACCTTCACCGTCACTTCCGAAGACGGCGAATGGACCGCTACCTATACCGTAAAAGTAGTACCTGCCGAAATGCCGGAAACATTCCATTTCGAAGCTCTGCTCCCCTCTGCCGGTACTGAATACGACATTTTCTACGAATTCGAACCCGGAACTTCAACCAGTGTTTCACGCGTAGCGCAATGGTCCAGCGGCAACCCCGGCTACAAACTTACCGGCATGACAGACAACCGCACCGGCTATCCTACGCAGCAGGTTGCCGACGGCTACCGCGGCAACGGACTGAAACTGACCACTTGCGACACCGGAAGTTTCGGAGCCATGGTGCAAATGTATATTGCCGCCGGAAACCTGTTTATCGGTTCCTTCGACCTGGCAAACGCACTGAAAGATCCTCTGCGTGCCACCAAGTTCGGCATACAGTATTACAAACGCCCCATAGCGTTGAAGGGTTACTTCAAATTCAAGGCAGGAGAAGTTTATACCGATGAAGGCGAAGTACAGAAAGACATGAAAGACCGTTTCGACATTTACGCCATACTGTACGAAGCAAACGAGAACTCCTTTATGCTGGACGGCAGCAACAGTCTGACTTCCGAAAACATCGTAGCCAAAGCCCAAATCAGTGAAGAGGCTGCTGTAGAAACCGATGAATGGACAGCATTCGAGTTACCTTTCGAACCTATGAACGGTAAAGAGATAAACAAGTCGAAACTGCAGAACGGCAAGTACAAATTAAGCATCGTCCTCTCCTCCAGCGTGAAAGGCGCGTACTTTAAAGGGGCAGTCGGCAGCACATTATACGTAGACGAATTAGAACTTATAAGCGAAGAAATCTGATTATAGAATATGAAAAAGCATCATTTTATTTGCACGATAGCCGTACTGCTGGCAATGGTAGCCAACGTACAGGCACAAGAAGAGAGAAACAAAAGTCTTATCAACTCCTATCTGCACGGTTGGGAATACAACATTAAAGCCGGATTCAATATCGGCGGTACATCTCCCATTCCCCTGCCCAAGGAGATACGCAAGATAGACAGCTACGCACCGGGCATCGCCATTGCCATCGAAGGTAATGCCACCAAGTGGTTCGACGAAAAGAAAAAGTGGGGACTTACCCTGGGACTGCGGTTGGAGAACAAGAACATGACTACCGAAGCCACCGTAAAGAACTACGGTATGAAAATCATCAATACCAACGGCGGAGAGCTGGCAGGTCTTTGGACGGGTGGAGTCAAAACCAAAGTGAAGAACTCCTACCTCACCATTCCCATCCTTGCCGACTACCGCATCAGCAAGCGCTGGATAGTATCGGCAGGTCCGTACTTCTCCTATCTGCTGGAAGGCAACTTCTCCGGACATGTGTACGAGGGTCACTTGCGCACACCCGACCAGACCGGTTCCAAAGTAGAGTTTACCGATGAAAGCATCGCAACTTACGATTTCTCCAACGAGCTGCGTAAGTTCCAGTGGGGTATCCAATTCGGGGGCGAATGGAAAGCGTTCAAGCATCTCACCGTGCATGCCGATGTAACGTGGGGATTAAACAATATCTTCCAGAAAGACTTCGATACGATAACGTTTAATATGTATCCTATCTATCTGAACTTAGGATTTGGGTATGCATTCTAAACAAGATTTTTTCGTTTTTTGTCGTCACTCGTCACTTTTTGTCTTAATGCATTAAGGACGAAGGTGTTATCTGGTGACGACAAGCTTATATACAGTGACGACCGATTTTTGGTCGTCACTTTTTCATTTTATAAGGGGGTATTCCGTTAGTACCAACACTTGGTAGTTAAAATACCAATGCTTGGTACATGAGATACCGCTATGTGGTATTTGGAGTACCAATGTTTGGTAGTTAATATACCAAAGAGTGGTACTTATGCTATACTTATAACATACTTTTTTCAGATTACCGTAAAGATGCTGTTTGCCTATGTTTCATAGTATTCATCCCCTCAAGTAGAACTTTACGGTGCTAAAGTTGACCTTTACGACTCTCAAGTAGACCTTTACAACTCCTAAACAACCCAATAGTTTATGGCAATTATATAGACAACCCTATATAGGATTTTAATAATAATCAGTCAACTTCGCTTAGGACAACACAAGTAGTGATGAGTAATTTGGGTTTCATTCTTTACAATACCTATCATTACTTTTCAAGCATCTTATTTTTTAATATGGTATCCACGAAAATGACGAGTGATAAGAAAAAAACGATAAATTTACCTATTGATAGAAATACAAAAATAAGAAATTCTAATAATCTGATTGGTACACACTTGACCGAACAAAAAGGTAATCAAATATTTATATATAAAAATCTCTTCACCTATTCCACATTGAAATAAGTGAAGAGATTAATAATAGTAAATAAAAAATTACATAAGAGTTATAAAATTATTCATTGATAATTTCAACATCATCTATGTACAGTTTACTGCCAATCGCAGCATTATATTTAGCACCATCTTCGCTTGCTGAAAAGATTACAGCAAATTTATATTTTTTCGTAACATCATATTCCTTTATATATTCCAACTTTAAAGAAAATGGAGTATATTCCGCTTGACCTTCACTATTCAACATTGCTTTCGCTACAATCTTAGGTGAATTATAAATGTTGTCTCCATTCAATGTATCATCATTAGAATCAACTTCATACAAAACAGCAGCAATAGTACATTTATCTTTTCTACTTTTATCTAACTGTCCATCACTGGTATAAAAATCTGTACCAGCTATATATTTAAAATGCCCTTTCACTTCTAATGGTTTATCAAGACATTCATTACCAAATGAAGTAGTAGACATAGGATCTCCTAGTGCTGCAAGTGCATTAAAAGTCCCCAAGAAAGCTGTTCCGGCTGTAACTTTTGGAACTTTCTGCGTCCAAATGTAACCACCTTTAGTATCAACTGATTCTGCCAAAAGAGCTTTCTCCCCTGAAACACAATCACTCGTTTCACGAACAGGATATGCTCCTTCGTAGGTTATACCAGATGAAGGTCCCATATTTTTAATTAAAGCTACAGCATCATTGCAAGTAGCCCAACCAATAGGCTGTACTACATCCTTATACATAGCATCTTCAGGAACAGCCCACGCTTCAAAATCATACACATCTTTATTTTCCACAGTACCCGAAATAAAAACCTGATACTCTTTTACAACTGTACCATCTTCAGATGTAACTGTATAAATTACCTTTTTATTATCAGAAAAATCCTGTGCTACACCAGACTCAGGAGCTATCGTTGCTTTATGAGAATAAGTAATTGTAGGCACTAAAGCCTTTAAATCATCAGCAGTGGCAGAGGCTTTCACCTTAAAAGTAATCGTATTGTCTTCATTGATTACTGGTTGTTCTGCAACAATAGGATTATTCTCGAAAACAAAACTTGTAATCAAAGCATCCGAACTCTTTCGGGCAGAAACCTTATACTCCGTCACTGTTGTACCATCCTCAGAAGTAACCTTATAAATCACTACCTTATTTCCGGAGAAGTCTTGCGCCACACCCGATTCCGGAGTAACTGTTGCATTTTCAGAAATTGTAATTATCGGCTTCAATGCTTTCAAATCATCATCTGTTGCAGTTTCAGCCACTTTAAAAGTGATAGTTTTATCTTCATTGATTATAGGTTGCTCCGCAATAATATCGCTATCGAAATTGAACTCCTTAATCAAAGCTTCCGAACTTTCGTTCCCTGTCATTTTTTTACCTTTATATTCTACACGAACTTTCATTAGGTCATTATTCACATTCACTTTAATTATCAATTCAATATCTTCACCATTGATAGCTCCTTCCACAGAGACCGCACATTTACCTACAACCAAATCTAAATCTGCGTTACCGGTAAATGAATATTTATCCCCCTCAACTTTCAAAGGACAATTATCAATAGCTAAATCCCCAATAGTAATCGGAGCACCGCCAACCGTTATTACAAAGTTCTTCAATTCCAAACCGATTGAAGTGTCGGAAGACTTCTTGATAGTTATCTTTTGCTGCATGCCTTTGGCTATTTCCACATTTGGTTCATAGTAAACATCCATCAAGCCCTTGTAGTCACCGACAACCTCTCCAACTACTCCAGAATTGCCCGGCGCCTCATCGTCATCGCTACAAGCGGTAAATAAACTCATTGAACAAATCAATGCGAATAAATAAAACAAATTTTTCTTCATACAAATACTTGTTTAGTTAATAAAATCCCTACATAGTTAAGGGTTAGTTAATATTCTCTTTTATATCGAAAGTACAAAATAACAGTTTTTAAAGCCTTTAAACAAGGTCTTTAATAAAAAATAGATGTCCTTTTTTTCATATAGGAAGAATTATAAGCATTCTTTACATTATTAAATACTCTTACATGTTTCCGCAAAAAGATACGGTTTCAAACAGTATTTTTATTCTCTAAAAGTCGGGAAATAAAAGATTTATTGTCATTTTTGAAACGTTTTACAAAAAAAATTGTTACCTTTATAAGGTCAAAGCCTTTTATAACAAGGCAAACTGGCACATTAACCTCATTATAAACCCTTAAAGCAATTGATATGTTCAACTCATTCGGCAATATTCTCCGCCTTACCAGTTTCGGAGAATCACACGGTAAAGGCATAGGCGGCGTAATAGACGGATTCCCCGCAGGAATCACCATCGATATGGACTTCGTACAATCGGAGCTCGACCGCCGGCGACCGGGGCAATCACGCATCACTACCTCACGCAAAGAATCCGACAAGGTGGAATTCCTTTCCGGCATCTTCGAGGGCAAGTCCACCGGATGCCCCATCGGATTCATCGTGTGGAACGAGAACCAACACTCCAACGACTATAACAACCTGAAAGAAGTATACCGCCCCTCGCACGCCGACTATACATATAATGTAAAATACGGAATACGCGACCACCGTGGCGGCGGACGCTCATCGGCACGCGAAACCATTTCGCGCGTAGTGGCAGGCGCATTGGCAAAACTTGCCTTGAAACAGCTTGGCATCCGCATCACCGCATACACCTCGCAGGTAGGCCCCATCAAACTGGAAGAAAACTATACCGCCTACGACCTCGACCTGATTGATACCAACCCGGTGCGTTGCCCCGACCCGGAGAAAGCCAAAGAAATGGAAGAGCTTATCTTCAAGATAAAGGGCGAAGGCGATACCATCGGTGGCGTGGTGACCTGCGTTATCAAAGGATGCCCCATCGGA
>OLVT01001604.1_pt1 | contig 18134 bp, 19 predicted proteins | sample 1673241 | NCBI WGS metagenome assembly OLVT01 (sample SAMEA3178936, study PRJEB25190) | human gut metagenome | biome: human gut; feature: human-associated habitat; material: faeces | place: Austria | collected 2013 | reverse complement strand
GAGATTCATGATGCAGTTATTAGCTCCTAATACTGCTCCATGAATAATTCAGGATTAAAATATGTTAATATAAAAATAACTAAAAAAGTTATTTAAAGAGGTGGAGAATATGGAAAAATTAACAAATTTAGAAGAAATGATCATGAAATGTATTTGGGATTACGGAGAAGAGATTCCATTTTTACAAATTGGAAAGGAGTTAAAAGAACGGTATGGCAAGGAATACAAGAGAACAAGTATACGAACTTATCTATTTCGTTTAGAAGATAAAGAATATTTGAAAGTAGATAAAAGGGGAAGAAATGCCTATGCTTATCCGATTATTTCGGAAAAAGAATATCGAAAAGAAAAAGCAGAAGATATACTGGACAATTGGTTTGATGGATCAGCAAAAGAATTATTTACTGCATTAAGTGAAAAGATTCCAAAAAGCGAAAAAGAAAGGCTAAAAGGTGTATTAGATGATATGGATTTTATATAAAAATATGCTGATGCTGTTTTCAGCAGTACTGCTTAATTTTATATTAGGAACGATCATATATATTATTTGGAAGTTACTTGGAAGACTTGCAGAAAGCAAGGGATATGTGGAGATTAATTATTGGATATGGAAGATCGTACTATTAGCATTTCTGTGTCCAGTGGGGATTATAGTACTTTTTGGAATAAAGAAGAAAGGATTGTATGGTTTTGATTTTTGGTATGCGAATAAAATTAGAATTCTGTTAACAGTATTAGGAATCGTGTGGTTTATTGGAAGTGTGATAAGGGCTTTCATATATATGAAAAAGATGCATCAGATGCATAAAATGTTACAGAAAGGAAGAAAATGTCAGCCTGAGATCATCAAGAAAAAACAGCAGATTTGTTGTGAATTAGGACAAAAAAATAATATTGATATTGTAAAACACAAAGGAATAAAAATTCCAATGGCATATGGGATTTTTCATCGAAGAATCGTTTTGCCTGAAATTGAATATAGTGAAGAAGAAATAGATATTATTTTGCACCATGAATTGATTCATCATAAACATCATGATCTGTTATGGAAAGCAATCTTTATGATGGTCCATATTACTTATTGGTTTCATTCAGGAATGAAAGATTTGATAAGACAGTTAGACCAATGGGGAGAAGCATATTGTGATAGAACAGCTAGCTATTATATAGAAAGCATGAAGACTTATTTCAACGTGATCATAGATATAGCAACGGAAGAAAAGGAATGTAATACATATTGCATGGGATTATGCGAAAATAGTGAACTTTTGGTTCTTCGAATGAAAAGAATGCAGTCTTATTTAAATCAAAAGCCATTAAAAAGGATAACAGCAGTTAGTTTGATATTGATCATATTGGGTATAAGTTCGATAACTGTGGCTGCATCTACGATTGGATTTGCAAAAGGATATGTTTATGTTGCAGATCAGACAATGGATGAGGAATCAGAGATAGAAACAGGTGAGGTGATAGATTATAAAATAGAGAGAGAAGAGAAAATACGGAATCATGCTAATACAAAAATAAATAAAATAACGACATCTGAAATAATGCCAAAGGTAAACAATCCAGGAATAATAGATATAAAAATTAAGCCAAAAGAGAGGATTGTTACAAAAAAATTATATGTAAATATAGAAAATATAAAAGAAATAGAGATTTCGGTGTCAACAGAAGTAGGTGATAATCCAAGTGATAAAATTGCGATTGGAATTATAGATTCTAAAAATAGAGAAAGATATGTACAAGATGATGCTAATTTATGGCATGGGTTTAAAATCAAAAAAGATGGAAATTATAGAATTTTTGTAGAAAATTATGGAACAAAAGAAATAGATGTAGGAGGTTATTGCGCTATAAATCCATATATAACAAAAGAGGAGGATAAGAAATTTGAAGAAAGTAATTAATACAATAGTGTTTGTTATATGTATCGTATTGCTGTCAGTTAATGTTGAGGCTGACGAAATCACTGTTTCAGATCAGATTGTGGATGAAGGGTTTGTAGAAGAAACGGAAGATGGATTGATTACATTAAGTTCTAGTCAAATAAATATTATTTGGACGGTTAATGCAAAGATCATAAAGAAAACAAAAGGTTTTAAATTAAAAGCCGGGGACGAAATTGTGATTAATATAAAAGTTAGTCCTGAGAAAAAAACAAGGATAGGAATTATTGAAAATGGTATTATAAAAAAATATTATGAGACAACAACATCAGTAAGGAAAACAATTCCGATAACTAAAGCAGATACATATAATGTATTTGTACAAAATATGACAAATACAAAAATAAATGCAACGGGGTATTATCAAAAAAAATAGTGATGAAAGAATTATAAAGATAATAATTTAGGAGGTGATGTCATATGAACAATTAAAAAATCCATGTAATACAAAAGACGCCAATCTTCTACAATCTGTATAATATACAGATACACGTATCACATGGATACAGTAATGATAGCAAATAGTTGTAGATTATTCAATAATACAGAGGAGAAAATAAGGAATTTATTAACAAAGCAGTAAGTGTTGCAATGTGTGCTATGATTATTGGAACAACTGTAGTTTCTGTAAATGTTAAAGCAGATACAAAAGTATCAATGGAAGCTGCGGATGCATTAGATACACATATAGATGATGGAGTTGCAGGAATTCTTGAAAAAGATGATTTTGAAAATCCAGAAGATTATCAAAAATATCTTGAAAGCCATTCACAATTACAAAAACAGCAAAGCAGATTAGCTGCAAGAGCTTCAGCAAATAAAAATGTAAAGGCAAAAGCAACATTAAAATATAAAATTACAGGTTTACCAAGTACAGCTGCAATCCAAAAGACATATATTGGTTCAACTTATATCTATGTAATTCAGAGAAGCGGTTCTAATTCATATTTATCAAGATGTGTGATTAATGGAACAACAGCAACATATCAGGATCATATGTATTTGAAAAATTTTGGACATGGGCAAACATTAGAGTGGTTTGAACATAATTCAAAACCGTACTTCTGGGTTACATGTAAGGCAAATGAATCATATGATATCAAGTGGGGAACTCAGATTGGAAGGTTACAATATGAAGCAGGCAGAACGATCGATTATACAGAAATTCCAAGATTTTCCCATCTAAGTTACGCTAATAAGAGTGGAACATCTATTGGTGAGGTGAAACGTGTAGATGCAGCTATGTCAAGTAATGGTAATAAAATTATGTTTTGGGTAATGGATAATACGGGAGAAATCCAGTATAGTTTTTATAATACCGAAAAATTAAATGCAGTATTAGATAAGGCAGAATCAAAAAGTTCAAAATATATACCATGTACATCAAGTGCCGTGAAAGCTGCTTGTAGTGGATCTCTTCGTCAATCAGGAAGTAATCGTGTGTTGCCAAATAATTCCTGTCAAGGGTTAGAATTTACAGATGCGGACTCTATTTATGTGATTGGTGGTGCTGCAGGAGATACACCTAAAATTGCAAAAATGACAGGAAGTGGGTCAAATTATAAATATGCTTGTCTTACTACTGTTACACATAGTAATTTTGGAAGTAGCGCAGAAGCAGAAGGTATTCAGTTGAAAGGAGATTATGTATATTTTGGAATCAGCGATAAATCTAAAAGTGATCGTGCATGCATCTACTCTATTCCAAAAAGCGTTTTTTAATATGAAACAGAAAATCTATGATGAAGTAAAATTATAAACAGGAGGGAAAATTATATGACTAAAAAGAAAATTATGATTCCAATTATGAGCATTATGCTTGCAACCTCATCCATGACAGCGATACCATCACTTACCAGCGTGTATGCAGCTCAAGCAGCGCAAGAAGCTTATACTTATCAAGTAGGAACACAGGAAGGAAAGCAGTATATTGTATTAACAGATTATAAAGGAAGCGAGGAAAAAATCACAATTCCAGATCAGATCAATGGAATTGAAGTTAAATCTATTCAAGATGGATTTGGCAAAAATTCAAAATTAAAAAGTATTACATTGTCAAAAAATATTGCATCCGAAAAAGATACAAAAAGAAGTTTAGCAGGACTAAATCAGATTACAACACTGGAAGAAATTCAGACAGTAAAAGATAATGCTGCATATCAGTCAGAAGATGGGGTTCTTTACACAAAGGATAAAAAAGAACTGGTTGCTTATCCAAAATCAAAAAAATCAGAAACATATGTTATGCCATCTGAAGTGGAAAAAGCAGGAGAGTTAAGTTTAGCAAATTTAAAATATCTAAAGAACCTTACATTTTCAAAGAAAATAAAAACAATCCCAGAGTGTTCAAATAGTAGTATAGAAAATGTGATCATTCCAGATCAAGTGAAAGTGATAGATGAAAGTACATTTGACACATGTAAAAATTTAAAGAAAGTAACATTTGGAAAAAATATAACAACAATTGGAGATGGAGCGTTTGCAAATTGTACAGCATTAGAAACAATAAAATTACCAAACAATTTGAAAAATATTGAAGAAGTTGCTTTTGTCAATACATCATTAAAATCAGTGATAATCCCTGATTCTGTTGTAAAAATAGGAGCTTCTGCATTCGATAAAGATGTAAAATTAAAAAAACCATCATATTTAAAAAAGATCAAAAAAACAGGTGGTGCTGTTTATTACGAAGCGAGAGCAACAGTAAAAACATCAAGAAAGAAAACGTCCTATAAGGCAGCGAAGATTACAAAGATTCGTGCAAATACCAAGAAAGTAACACTGAAAAAAGGAAAGAAGGCAAAGATTCAAACAAAGATTTTCTATGCCAAAAAATTGAAAAAAGGATATCTTGATCCATCTATTTTAAAATTTACAACATCAAACAAAAAAATAGCAGCTGTATCTAAATACGGAAATATCAAGGGAGTTAAGAAAGGAAAAGCAACGATCACGGTAAAATTACGTACATCAGGAATAAAATATAAAGTGAATGTAGTGGTTAAGTAGAGATAAATAAGAAAAGTAACGAGAATAATTTATGTTAAATGTTATGGGATGATAAATATTAGTAGATAATTATATTAAATAATTGTATAATATAAGAAAGCAATAAATATATTTTATAAACAAGGAGGGACAATCAAATGAAAAAAAGATTACTATGTTTTATCACTCTGCTAACAGCAACGATTAGTGCGGTCACACTCACAAACAATGTGAAAGCAGCAACCAAATGGAACACAAGTAAATCAGTCACGAAAGAAGAAAACGGCATCAAGTATTCTGCATATTTGACAGAAGATGGAAAAGAAAGCTGGATCTATCAGATTAAACTAAGCAAAAAGATCACAAAATTAACATTGCCAAAAGAGATTAATCAGGCAAAACTTACCAGAGTAGGATTTGGAAAAGAATTATATAATAAAGGTGAGGATGAGGATGCTTATCAAAATCTGTTTGGAGATACCATTGAACCATGGCATAACTGTTATGGAGATCTGTCAAATGATGATAAGAACAAACAGACCATTGAAACAGTAGCAATTCCAAGTACAGTAAATCAGTTGGAGATAGCAACATTTAGTGGTATGAAAAAACTAAAAAGTGTCGTGATTCCAGAACAGACAGCAAGTGTACCAGCATATACTTTCGCAAAATGTAGTGCATTATCTAAAGTAACATTTTCAAAAAATATGAACGAAATAGACAGCACAGCATTTGTAAAGAGCAATCAGGTAAAAACATTCAGCTGTCCAAAAGCAAATAAAACATTTGCAGTGAAAAAAGGAATGTTGACAACAAGATCCGGAAAAACCTTAGTACTTGTACCAAACAAGATGAAAAAGCTTACAATTCCATCATCTGTAAAAGAAATCAAGGCAAATGCCCTAAATGGATCACAGGCAACAAGTATTGTAATTCCAAAGTCAGTAAAGAAGATCGGTGCCAAAGCATTAGAAAGCAAGAAGATTACAAAAGTAAGCTTAAGCAGTAAAAATAAGACTTACAAGATGGCAAATAACTGCATCTATCGTAAATCTAACGGAACATTAACAGCAGTGCTTGTTAAGACAAAGAAGATCACAATTCCATCCAAAGTAAAAGTGATTGATGATACAGTTTCTGTGATGGGCAAGATTGGCACGAAAAATCAGGTACATATTCCAAAATCTGTGAAGAAAGTCGTAGAAGATTGGATGTTCTTTGGAGACAGTGCTACCGTATATTTCCACGGAACAAAACCACCAGTGATCGTGAGCAAATTCAAAGGAAATGAATTCACAGCTCTTCCAATCTTTAATAAAGTCTATGTGCCAAAGAAAGCAAAGAAGACATACATTAAATGGGCAAAAGACAGAGATGGATTAAAGTGGAATAATCTGCATACATTTTAATAAACAACATAAGAAAACAATAATAGCAAAGAGATACATGGAAAAAGAAAGATGCCAAAACTACAAAGGCATCTTTTTTTTGATCATCAAGAAAAAAGAGATGTAATTGGTTTGCATTATTAGGATGCAAATTGGAAGATTTACTGGAGATATAAAAGATGTTATAATATTTCCAAGACATAAGATTCCATTTAATGTAGAAAATCAGGAGGCAGCAGGGTATGAAATACAATATTCCAGAAAGAGTTTTAAAGGACATTTCTGTATTTGCAAAAAAATATTCAATCAATAAAGTAATTTTATTTGGATCGAGAGCAAGAGGTGACAATACAGAGAGAAGTGATATTGATATTGCTGTATATGGCGGAGATTTTGACTCTTTTTATTGGGATATTAAAGAAAAAGTACATTCCCTTTTAAGTTTTGATGTGGTAGAAGCAGATAAGCCAATTTCAGAGGAATTAAAACAAGAAATAGAAAAGGATGGTGTGATAATATATGAAAAAGCTTGAGAACTTTTCGAATTGTCTTGAAGTGTTAAAAAGTACAGATTTTGAAATGGCAGATAATAATGATATTTACAGAACAGGCGTAATCGGACAATTTAATTTGACATTTGAGCTTGCATGGAAGGCATTACAAGAGATATTAAAAATGCACGGAGCAGACGGAGCGGCAACTGGGTCACCAAGAGAGATTTTACAGTTAGGGTATAAACTTGGTTTTGTAGATGATGCAGCGGTATGGCTATTGATGTTAAAAAAAAGAAATACATCTGTTCATATATATAATGAGCAAGAAGTTGATGAGATGATATTATTGATCCGTGATAGTTTCATTCCAGCATTTGTTGGGCTTGAAAAGACGTTAAGAAGCAAATTAGAAGAAGTAAAAAATGATTGGGAATAAATTTTACTGAGATGGAAAAAGAAAGATGCCAAAACTACAATGGCATCTTTCTTTTTCCTAATCATCAATTCCAAATTTATTTTCCAAGGCATCTTCTAAAAGATCAAGCTGATCTTCCAATTTTTCTATTGTTTTTTCTCTGGATTTATAAACTTTGAAGCTTAGTTTACCGTTTTCATAAGCATGCTCAAATTCATCATCCAGATGATCAAGTTCATCATCAACCACATCAAGTTCCTTTTTCAAAGTGTAAAAACGTTTTTCGTTGACAGATGCATTGGAAGAAGAAGCAGCATTATTTACTTTTTTAGTGAGTTTTTTGATTCTTTTTTTATAAGCTGAAAAATCATAAGAATCATTCTTGGCATCTGAATCAGAGGTAGAAGAATCAGTGGTATTTTCTGTAGTGGAAGTTGTTGTTGCAATTTCCTGTGTTGTGGTAGCCTCGACAGAATCTTTCTTTGAAGGACTGCATCCTGCAAAAGCAAAAATGATAGAACATGTGAAGAATAAATATAATATTTTTTTCATTGTAAACTCCTTTCTTTGGTTGGGATAGATTTCCTTTTGTTATAAATAGCATAACCAATAAACATTAAAATAACATTAAAAATAGGTGCTGGATTCAAAAAACAGATTGTATTATAATAAAGGCATTATGAGAATATTAGTTGTTGAAGATGAAAAAGATTTAAGAAATATTATAAAGAAACGTTTGGTAAGAGAGCATTATAGTGTGGATACCTGTGGAGATGGAGAAGAAGCGCTAGATTATATGGAGATGACATCGTATGATGGAGTTCTTCTCGACATCATGCTTCCTGGAAAGGATGGTTTTGCAGTTTTAAAGGAAGTCAGGAAGATGGGGAATAATACACCAATTCTCTTACTGACTGCAAGGGATGGTATTGAGGACCGGGTAAAGGGGCTTGACCTGGGGGCCGATGATTATCTGATCAAGCCATTCGCGTTTGAAGAGTTACTCGCAAGAATCCGCGTGATGATGCGGAGAAAACCTCAATTTGTAACGAATCAGTTAAAGATTGCAGATCTTACTCTGGATCGGGATACAAGAATTGTGACAAGAGCTGGAAAAGAGATCAGTTTGTCGTCAAAAGAATTTATGGTGTTAGAATGTCTGATGCGGAATCAGAATATCGTGATGACGAGGCAGCAGATTGAACAAAATGTATGGAATTATGATTATGAGGGAGGGTCGAATGTTATTGATGTATATATAAGATATCTCCGAAAGAAAATTGATGCAGGATATGAGAAAAAACTGATCCATACGGTACGCGGAACAGGTTATGTGATGAGGGAAGAATGATGAAGCAGATGACGATCAAGAAAAAGGTCACATTATGGTATACAGGGATCATTGCACTTATTTTAGGAATGGTTCTTGTCTTTATGTTTTACTTTGTCGACAAAGTCGGGATTTCAGCGACAGAAGAAGGAGTCAGTGCGGCAGTGACTGGATTTTCTGCGAACTTTCAATTTCAGGATGGAACTTATTATTTATCAGAAGATACTCAGTTTTATCAGGATGGAGTCATGTTTTGTGTCTATGATGACAATGGGAAACTATTATACGGCACAATGCCAGAGAAATTTCCAAAACAGACGATCTTAAAGTCTCATACACCGAGGGTCATTACATCCGGCAGCAGCAAATGGATGGTATATGACAGCGTGCATACCTATGGAAAGAATAAGGCTATATGGATCAGGGGGATCACATCCATTCATGCGATCGAAGTATTTATGACAACATCTCAGAAAATGATGATCGTCTTATATCCCGTGTTCATTTTATTGATAGCAATGACAGGATATTTTATGCTGAAACGTGCATTAAAGCAGGTGGATCTAATCTGTGATCAGGTAGAGAATATCAGTTATGGAAAAGATCTTACAAAAAGGCTTCCATTGCCGAAAGTAAGAGATGAATTGTATGAATTATCTCATAAATTTAATCAAATGTTCGAAAGGCTGGAAGAATCCTTTGAAAAAGAACAGCAGTTTACAGCAGATGTATCCCATGAACTTCGAACTCCAGTGACCGTGATCATTTCTCAATGCGAATATTTGATTGAAGATCCAGTATTAGAGGAAGAGGAAAAAGAAGAAATCATGATCATTTTAAGGCAGGCAAGACGCATGTCGAAATTGATCAATGAGATGTTAATGATCGCAAGAGGTGAGATGAGTGAATCTTATGATATGGAAGAAGTTGATCTCATACTATTGACAGAAGTTATCGTAGAAGAATTGTGCGAGCAGGCAGAGAAAAAGAAGATTCAGATATCTGTTTCCAGTGATCGAGATGTAAAGATGATGGGAAATCATACATTATTATTGCGAATGATGATGAATCTTGTTCAGAATGCGATCAGCTATGGAAAGGAACATGGTCATATTGATATTCTATGGAAAGAACAAGGAGATATGATCATAGGAGAAGTAAAGGATGATGGGATAGGGATCGCTCAGGAAGATATTCCTAAGATCTGGGATCGTTTTTACCGGGTAGATAAAAGCCGTTCCAGAGAGAATGGAGGAACTGGACTTGGTCTTTCGATGGTTCACTTTATCGTAGCAGTTCATGGCGGGCAAATACATGTAGAAAGCAAAAAAGGAGAAGGAACAAGTTTTATATTTCAGTTTCCAAAAATGTGAAAGTATGGATGTCCTGTATTTCTTTATAGTATCATTTCCTTGTTATTTGCAATATCAAATGGTAAAATTAAAAACATAGTAAAGAAATGATATACATAATAAAAGAAAGTTGGTGAGGGATATGAGTAAAACATTTAATGTAAATGGAATTTGTTATCCGAATGAGCATTATATGGTAAACATAGATTCAAAGTTAGCACAAATAAAGCAGTTAGTGGATGAGAAAAAATATTTTGTAATAAATCGGGCGAGACAATATGGAAAGACAACTACATTAAATATGTTAGTCAAATATCTCGCAGATAAATATACAGTATTTTTTATTAGTTTCGAAGGTCTTGGAGAAACAGCTTTTGAAAGCGAAACAGCATTTTGTGGAACTATATGTGAATTATTGTATGATACGGTACTATATGAAGAAGTTCCTACAATTGATGATACAGTAAAACAGATTATCATTGACAGTATAAAGAAGAAAGCACAAGATATGTTAAGCCTTTCTAGTTTGATATCCAATATTTGCAAAAATGCAGAAGTTCCTGTTATTTTAATGATTGATGAGGTTGATCAGGCAAGTGATCATAAAGTTTTTATAGATTTTCTAGGAATGCTTCGAAGCAAATTTCTAAAACGCAGTACAAGGCCAACGTTTCAATCAGTCATATTAGCTGGGGTTTATGACATAAAAAATTTAAAGCATCGTATAAGAGAAGACCATGAACATCAGATGAATAGTCCGTGGAATATAGCCGCAGATTTTAGTGTAGATATGAGTTTTACAAGAGATGATATTGCAAGTATGCTTGATGAATATGAGAAAGATTATAAATGCACGATGGAAGTGAAAAAGATTGCGGAATTGATTTATGAATATACTTCAGGTTATCCATACTTGGTATCAAAGATCTGCAAGTTAATCGATGAGAGATGCGATCAAAATTGGACAAAACAAGGAGTATTAGAAGCAATCAAGATTCTTTTAAAAGAGACTAATACATTGTTTGATGATCTGAGAAAGAAGATCACAGATTATAAAGAATTGAAAAATATGTTATATTCCATATTATTTCAAGGAGAATCCTATCCATATAATCCAGATAACTTTGTGATAGATATTGGAACGATGTTTGGATTTATTAAGGAAAAAGATGGTCAGGTAGTTATTTCAAATCGTATATTTGAGACAAGATTATATAATTTGTTTTTGTCGGAAGAATTAACAAGTAGTGTGATATATCAAACAGGAGAACGTGATAAGAATCAATTTGTGAAAGATGGCATATTAAATATGGAATTGGTGCTTGAAAAGTTTATGATACATTTTCATGATATTTATGGGGAAAATACAGAAAAATTTGTAGAAGAAAATGGCCGGCGTGTATTTTTGCTATATTTAAAACCGATTATTAATGGTACTGGAAATTATTATATAGAAGCACAGACAAGAGATCAGAGTAGAACAGATGTTATTGTGGACTATTTGGGAAAACAGTATGTGATCGAATTGAAAATCTGGAGAGGTAATGAGTATAACAAAAGAGGAGAAAAGCAGTTAGCAGAATATTTAGAATATTACCATTTAGAAAAGGGATATCTGCTGAGTTTTAACTTCAATAAAAATAAAAAAATAGGATTAAAGGAAGTGGAAGTAGATAATAAGAAGATTATAGAAGTAGTAGTGTAAAAATACAGTTAAGGGTTCTCAGATAAGCAAATTTCAGAGGAGTTAGAACAGGAAATAGAAAAGGATAGCTGCCAAAAACCAAGGCATCTATCCTTTTTACAATCATAATAAATTACTGAATATGTTTCAACCCTTCACAAATGCTATCAAGTACAAAATCATCTCCAAGGGAAGTGTCCAGTGTCAGATGGTAGTTTCTGGATAATCCCCATGGTTGATGCGTGTAATAATGATAGTTATCAGAATGCTTGCGGTTCATCTGGATTGCTTTCGTCAGTGCCGCATCATGAGATAAATTTTCCGTTCTCATAATTCGTTTCACACGATACTCGGCAGGTGCATGTAAGAAGATTCGCATGCAATGAGGGCGGTTTCTTAAGATATAATCCGCACAACGACCAATCACAACACAATTTCCTTTTGAAGCAAGCTCATTGATCACCTTAGATTCTGCCGCAAAGATATTATCTTTTGGAGCTGGGTTCTGTGGTGCGTGAGAATATACCTGATTCACAAGGTCATAAAGCAGGGAACTACGCATCTGTTCATCATTATTCTTGATGAATTCAGGATCATAACCAGTAGAACCTGCAGCCATCTGAATGATTTCATTGTCATAGAAATCAAATCCAAGACGTTTTGCAAGTGCTTCTCCAAGGTCATGTCCACCGCTTCCATATTCACGAGCGATTGTAATGACAATAGGAGTGTCTGTTGAATCTGTGTCAGTGTCTAAATCTGTGTTAGTATCTGAATCTGGGAACAGCATTGGCTCCACAAAAGATAAGAAACGTCCAAATAAACGTGCAATAAATCCAACAAGTAAAGCGGCAATAACTGTACCTTCACGTACACCGTCTAACTTACCTGCGAATACAAAGGAAAGAACTCCGGCAATCACAGTCATAGATACGTCAAAACAGATTTTAGTTACACCGAATTCTGTATGCCATGTCATTACAACGGCACGTACAAAAGATTCCCCAGGAAGCATCGCAACGTTAGCAAGCACTTCTGTATACACACCAAATCCAAGAATCAGACATCCAATCAACAGATAGATCATTTTTATTAAATAAAAATGGGGGGTTACGAATCCAAGAAGGATCATAGACCAGTCAATAAAATATCCGAATAAGATGGAAATCGGAATCTGTAAAAAATGTTCGATCTTAAAATTCTTTCTTAAGATCAACAGCTGTAAAAAGATTAGTAACAGGCTGAAGAAAATGGTGAAATTTCCAAGTGTAAATGGGAAATTAAGGCTCAGTACATAAGGAATGGAAGAAATTGGTGATGTACCAAGACTTGCTTTTGTGATCAGGGCAACTCCGAGAGAGTTAATATAAAGCCCGATAAAAAAGATGATATAACGTTTTAGTTTTTCCATGATGTGATTTACTCCTCTTTTGTAGTATTTTTATATAGTTTTTCAAAGGTCTTTAGAAATTGTTCTTTTTCTGCATTAGAAATCCCAGAAAAAACTTCTTGTTCAAGAGATAAGAAAGCTTTTTCAATCGATTCAGACAGTTCCATTCCATAATCTGTCAGGAAAATATGAAAGGATCGGCGGTTTCCGTTCAAATTCTTACGCTCGATCATATGCTGTTTTTCCATTCGATTTAAAATAGAAGTCAAAGAAGCAGGTTCGATATGACAAGCATGAGCAATGTCTTTTTGACTGGCACCATTATGATATCGAAGATGGTCTAAGACCTTTGGCTGGCCGGTTGAGAGGCCAAGTGGCTTTAAGACAGCCATGATTTTCTTCTGAAGGCTTAAATGATTGGACATCAGAAGATAGTGGTAAGATGATTCATACATAGATGATGCTCCTTTTATGATTAGAAAGCTAATAGTTAGAATTCTAACTATTGCAACAGCCATTATTATAAGACAAAGCAAACCAACATGTCAAGAGCATTTCTTTCAAAAATCATAAGACAAGCGGCGAAAAATCAAGTATAATAAACCACGGACAGAAAAGAAACATACTATAATAATGTTGTTTCAAAAGATAAGGAAGGGAAGAACCATGACATTAACACAATTAAGATATATTATAGCAATCGCAGATACAGGATCTATGAATGAGGCGGCAAAAAGCCTGTTTATCTCACAGCCAAGTCTTTCTCTTGCAGTCAAAGAATTAGAAAAAGAGATTGGAACAAGACTCTTTAAGAGAAGCAATCGAGGAGTATCAGTCACACAAGAAGGGATGGAATTCTTAAGTTATGCAAGACAGGTTGTTGAACAGTATCAGCTTATGGAATCTCGCTATATTGAGAAGAAAAATATCAAGAAGAAATTCGGAGTTTCCATGCAGCATTATACATTTGCAGTGAATGCTTTTGTGGAGATGGTCAAACAATTTGGTATGGATGAATACGAATTTGCAGTCAGAGAGACAAAGACACACGAAGTGATTAAAGACGTCAAAGATTTTCACAGTGAGATCGGGATCCTTTATTTAAATGAATTTAATAAGAAGGTATTAAGCAAGATGCTGCAGGAATCAGGGCTTGAATTCCATCCATTATTGGAATGTGGAATTTACGTTTATATGTGGAAAGGGCATCCTCTGGCAGATAAAGAAGAGATTACGATCGAAGAGTTGGAAGAATATCCATGCCTGTCATTTGAACAGGGGGAATATAACTCCTTTTATTTTGCAGAAGAAGTGTTAAGTACCTATGAATATAAACGTCTGATCAAAGCAAATGACCGCGCGACCATGCTGAATCTGATGGTTGGGTTAAATGGATATACATTATGTTCAGGAATTATCTGTGAAAGCTTAAATGGTGATGATTACTGTGCTGTGAAACTAAAATCGGATGAGCTCATGACGATTGGCTATATCAAGCGAAAAGGAGTCGCAATCAGCCCATTAGGAGAGAAGTACTTAGAGGAGATCAAAAAGTATAAAGCTATGGGTGATGACTCTGGCTATAGGGATATCCTATAACTGGATGTTGACTTTTCATATTGGACAAGTAGGAAATCTAATGGTAAGATAAGTTTGTAATCAAGAAAGACAACATACAAAATTCAAAATAAAAGTCAACAAAGGAGATAGAAATTATGAGTAAAGAAAGAAATTATAAGTTTGAAACATTACAGTTACACGTAGGACAGGAACAGCCAGATCCAGTGACAGATGCAAGAGCAGTACCTATTTACCAGACATCATCTTATGTATTTAGAAATTGCGATCATGCAGCAGCTCGTTTCGGACTTGCAGATGCAGGTAACATCTACGGAAGATTAACAAACCCAACAGAAGATGTTTTTGAACAGAGAATCGCAGCACTAGAAGGTGGAGTTGCAGCATTAGCAGTAGCATCTGGAGCAGCAGCGATCACATATGCGATTGAAAATATTACAAAAGCAGGAGATCACGTAGTTGCAGCGAAAAACATTTACGGTGGAACATATAACTTCTTAGAGCATACATTACCAGATTACGGAATCGAAACAACATTCGTAGACATTTTCAATGAAGATGAAGTAAGAGCAGCAATCCAAGATAACACAAAATTATTATTCATCGAAACATTAGGAAATCCAAACTCAGATGTTGTAGATATCGAGAAAGCAGCAGCGATCGCTCATGAACACAACATTCCACTGATCGTAGATAATACATTTGCAACACCATACCTTGTAAGACCAATCGAATACGGAGCAGACATCGTAGTACATTCAGCAACAAAATTCATCGGTGGTCACGGAACAACAATCGGTGGTGTCATCATTGACGGTGGTAAATTCGACTGGGAAGCATCAGGAAAATTCCCATCATTAGTAGAACCAAACCCAAGCTACCATGGAGTAAGCTTTACAAAAGACGTTGGAGCAGCTGCATTCGTAACAAAGATCAGAGCATTATTACTTCGTGACACAGGAGCAACATTATCTCCAGTTCATGCATTCATCTTCTTACAGGGATTAGAAACATTATCCTTAAGAGTAGAGCGTCATGTACAGAATGCATTAAAAGTTGTAGAATACCTGAAAAACCATCCAGCAGTAGAAAAAGTAAATCATCCATCAGTATCTGACGATCCTGAGCAACAGGAATTATACAAAAAATACTTCCCTAACGGTGGTGGATCTATCTTCACATTCGAAATCAAAGGTGATGCACAGAAAGCAAAAGACTTTATCGATCACTTAGAGTTATTCTCACTGCTTGCAAACGTAGCAGACGTGAAATCCTTAGTCATCCATCCAGCATCTACAACACATTCTCAGATGACTGAAGAAGAATTATTAGGATCAGGAATCAAACCTAACACAATCCGTCTGTCAATCGGTACAGAAAATATCGATGATATCATCGAAGATTTAGAGGAAGCTTTTAAAGCAGTACAGTAGGATTAAATTTTCTTGCGAAACATAAAAATTAAAACATAAATGTCATTTTTCCTAAAAAATATAATATAATCTCGACCTTAAAACGAAAATGCCCGGATAAGTGTAGGATAAGCTTGTCCGGGTATTTTTTTATAATATTCCAATAATTTACGTTATGCAAATTAATATTTTTTCTTTCATGTTTCTTAAGATATAATGATGAGAGTATCAAAAGTATCATAGAAAAATAAATAAAAATGGACAGATTTTTCATTCCAAATACGAAGTAATAAATAGACCGGTAAATAAAAGTACTGTATACAGTAAGACATGGAGGTAAGTATGTGAAGATTACAGAAGAAAATCTGATAAAACAATTAAAGGAGAAAAATCCGCAGGCAATTGACTATATCATCGATCAATATGGAGGCTTGATCAAAACTGTGCTTCTTAAAAATCTCTATGACCAGAAAGACCACTGGGAAGAGTGTTTGAATGATTGCTTGTTAGCGGTTTGGAACAATCCGGAGAGATTTGATGGGAAAAGAGGAGACTTTAAAGCTTTTCTATGTGCGATTGCAAAATACAAAGCGATCGATCTGCTTCGAAGCGAATTAAAAAGAACATCAAAAGAAATCAGCTTATTATGAAGAAGAATCGATCAAAGAAATTAAGCAGCTATATCAAGAAGAACGTGGATTTATGCAGGTAGAAGAAGATGCATCAGATGAAGAATTAGAGAAGCTGTTAAAATGTCTGTCAGAGGAAGATAAGGACCTGTTCTATCGAAGATATGTAAAAGAACAGTCAATCACACAGATTTCATCGGAGACAGGATTACACAGGGATCGCATTTATTCAAGGATTTCGAAAGGAAAGAAAAAGATTCGGAAATTTTTTAAAGACAGAGATCACGGGGGTGAAGGAAATGAAACGAGAATATAGAGAAGTCGATTGGAATCAGTTTGTTCCAGAAGACGAAGAAAAACTAACCAAAACAGAAAGAGAGCATATAAAGAAACAATTCTATGAAAGCGCAGGGATTACAACAAATATACAACAAAAGAAGAAGTATCTAAAATGGTATTACGTCCCTGCAGCATGTGTGGCATTCGGCCTGTGTGTGGCAATTACACCAATTGGGAATACAACATTTGCAAAAGTATTAAAATCATTTGTCGGAATTGGCGAACATTTGGGAAAAACAGAAGAAGATACTTATGTAACGCATGTAGATCAGGAAAAACAAGGCAAAGATATAACTATAACATTAAAAGATGTCATTGCAAGCGATCAGTAGTTGAGATGTTCTGTTCTGGTAACGAATAAGGATAAAACAAAGACGAAATTAAAAGATGTTCAAATTGAAGATATAAAAATAAACAATAAGGAACCAGAAGAAAACAGAGGATATGCAGTCTTAGGAAAAGAAAATGTAAAAACTGGGAACCTGCATTTTGTGTCAGTCAATTACAAACATCAGGAAATGCTGCTAAATCCTAAGATCTCGTTGCAAATCCGAATTAAAAATAACCTGTATCATTTTAAATTCACATTAAAGAATCAGAAGTTTAAGAGAGCAGAGAAAACAATAAAGATAGGGAAGAAAATAAAAGTAAAAGGACAGATGATTCAGTTAGATAAACTGATCGTAACTCCAATTGACCAGATCATCACGATCACAGTGCCAAAGGAAGGGCAGAAGAAGTTAAAGAAGGAGGAAATTTTTCTGACTGGAACAAATCAAAAAGGTGATAAAGTCTATTTTCAAGGATGTTTTGACGAATTTACAGGAGATGAATATCTATACGGAACGAGAGAGAATGATGATCAATTGACCTACGAATTAGACGAAAAAGAGATTAGTTATAACCTAAAAACAGAAGAAGGACAGAAAATAGAAATAAAACCATAATCCATACAGAAGATAAGCAATAACAAAAATCCCTGAAGAACGAATTCTTCAGGGATTTTTGCAACTTTATATTTAATTTTAACATAATATAGCAAGAATTCTCCTTCCTCTGCAGGTGGCAGATGAATTGCGCAAAAATGAAAAAAAAGAACACTTGTTCGATAATGCAAGCTATGGTATAATAGAATCATGACATTGATCATGTGCATGTAATGTTCCGTGCGCAGCCGAGAACAGAA
>OLVT01001603.1_pt1 | contig 18135 bp, 23 predicted proteins | sample 1673241 | NCBI WGS metagenome assembly OLVT01 (sample SAMEA3178936, study PRJEB25190) | human gut metagenome | biome: human gut; feature: human-associated habitat; material: faeces | place: Austria | collected 2013 | reverse complement strand
CAAGGTCATATCGCGCTGCGGCACGGGCATGGACAACGTGGACCGCGCCTACGCCGCCGAAAAGGGCATTGAAGTCCGCAATACGCCGGACGGCCCCACGCTGGCTGTCGCGGAGTTGACATTGGGTCTCATCCTCACCCTGCTCCGCCAAGTGCCGCATCAGGACCGCGAACTGCGCTCCGGCGTCTGGAAGAAGCGCATGGGCAACCTCCTGCACGGCAAGAACGTGGGCATCGTGGGCTTCGGCAAGATCGGCCAAGCCGTGGCGCACCTCCTCGAACCGTTCGGCGTGAACGTCGGCTACCACGATCCCTTTGCCGACGTCCCCGGCTATACGCGCCTTGAGCTTGACGACCTGATGGGCTGGGCGGACGTCATCACCCTGCATTGCCCCAAGACCGAAAACGGCGCCCCGCTGCTCGATCTTGGCCGCCTCTCCCTGATGCGCCCCGGCAGCATCATCCTGAACATCGCCCGCGGCGGCCTCATCGACGAAAAAGCCCTCCTCGGCCTGCTCACCGCCGGGCATCTGGCGGGCGCGGCCCTCGACTGCTTCACCAAGGAGCCCTACGACGGCCCGCTCAAGGAGATGGACAACGTCATCCTGACCCCGCACATCGGCTCCTATGCCAAGGAAGCGCGGATCATCATGGAAACGGACACCATCAAAAAGTTTGTGGAATATGCAAAAGAGCAGGGAAGCACTCATGCGGATAATTACTATATGAATTTTACGAAACTTGTTCAAAATCATTTAGGCATATCCCCGGCAAGCCGTGATAATCAAGACCAAAGATCGCTGCTTCGGCTCAAATCCATGGAAACGATTGTAGATATGCACTTGGAAACACTTATGGGAGAAAAACTTCCGTACAAAGAAGTGTATAGCGGAATTAAAAATTTGATACAGAGCATTTAACAAAAGTCCTGTTCGCAGGGCTTATTTTTATACCGGCTGATAATGGATTTCAGTCGCTAACCTTGAAAAGTTTGGAGGTAGAATTTTTATGGCGGAAGTCATGATTACGGTGGACGGAGTAGAAATGCCCTGCCCGTCTGTGTTTAACTGGGGACTTCAGGATATATCTGATTCGGCATCAGGAAGAACAGACGATACGATTATGCACAAAAATCGTGTTGGCCAAAAAAGGAAGCTATCTTTGCAGTGGAACGGAAAGGACTGGAAGGAAACATCAAAAATATTAAAGGCATTTAACCCAGAAGAAATACAAGTTCGTTATCCAGACTTAATGTCAGGAAAATATGAAACAAGAAAATTTTATGTAGGAGACAGAACTGCTCCAGTGAAATGGTGGTGGGTAGGAAACCAAAGAACCGAATCAATTAGTTTTGATATTATTGAGGTGTAGCATGAGAAACTTATCTACAGAATTTAAGGAAGAACAAAATAATGGAAATCACCGATATTTAAAGTTTGTGGATATTACCTTAAAAAACGGAACAGAGCTTCATTTGGATAACAGCAATCTTTGGAATAATGGAATTAGTTTTGAAGAAGCGGTATCATCGGGGGATAACTTCGATATTGGCGTTGCGATAATAAATAAGTTTAGTATAGTAATTAATAACATTGAAGAAACATTTTCGGAATATGTTTTTTCTGGAGCAAGAGCAGTAGTTTAAGTAGGATTGGAATTATCTACTGGAATAGAAAAAATAAGGATATGCACAGGTACAGTTTCAGAAGAACCAAAGCAAAAAAGCTCGATTATAAATCTCACACTTCTGGATAACATGTCTAAATTTGATAGAGATTACGCAGATGTTAAAACTATTTTTCCAGCAACAAGGAATCAGATTGTTAGGGATATCTGTTCCGTTTGTGGAGTAACATTACAAACCGTAAAATTTGATCACGATGATTTTATTATTCAATCCAGACCAGACAATGAAGCTCTAACTTGCCGCCAGATGCTTGCATGGGTAGCACAAATAGGATGCCAATGGGCTAAATGTGATGAATATGGACGTTTATGTATTGAGTGGTATAAGGACATTTCTTCAGAAGCAAACAACCTTATAAACATAAAAAGTATAACCAATATGTCTGTGGATTTGGAAGATGTTGTAATTACAGGTGTAAAAGTCACAGAATACATAGAAAACCCTTCAGAAGATAATCCTGTAAAAACTTATATGTATGGGAAAGAAGGATATGTGTTAAGTATAGCCGAAAATAAGCTGATTACAGAAAATAATGGAAACACCATAGCATCAATTATAGGTGAAAAATGCGTAGGAATGAGATTTCGACCATTTTCATTAAATTGCATCACAGACATATCCATAGAAGCAGGAGATGCAGTTAAGGTTACAGACCGAAAAGGGAATGTATATTTAAGTTATGCAACAAATGTAAAATTGCAACCGGGAAATCATGAATCAATTTCATGCGGAGCCGAATCCGCTGAAAGAAATAGCGCAAAACAATATTCAATTCTTACTCAAGTGGAAGTGGCAGCAAGAAAGAACATTCAAAAAGAAAAAACTGAAAGGGAAAAAGCATTAGAAGAATTAGCTGGAAGGTTAGAAAATTCCCCAGGTGTATTTACTACAGTTGAAACAGATACAGGCGGAGGGAAGATATACTATCTGCATAATAAGCCAAAACTTTCGGATTCAGATATGGTTTGGAAAATGACAGCAGAAGCCTGGGCGGTATCTACAGACGGTGGAAAGACATGGAATGCCGGAATGACAGTAGACGGCGATACTATTGTGCGTATATTAAATGCTGTAGGTGTAAATGCAGATTGGATTGAAACCGGATCAATTACTGTAAGAGAATCCGATGGCAACATTATTTTTTCTGTGGATATGGATGCAAAATCTGTAATCATATCTGGCGATGCTGTGAGAATCGGCGGAAGACCTGTGAAAGATGTGATCGACAGCGGAATCGCTGAATCAAAAAAGTATTCAGACAAAAAACTTTCTGATTATGCCAATACAGTTTCAAAAGATTTAGAAAAAATCCAATCTCAAGTAGATGGACAAGTAGAAGATTGGTATTTTGACTACGAACCATCCATGCAAAATATTCCAGCATCACAATGGACAACTACAGAAGAACGTCAAAAACATATCGGAGATAGATTTTTTTGGAAATCTAAAGGATATGCTTATCGGTTTATGGAAGACAATGGTGTTTGGGGATGGACACTTTTACAGGACACAGATATCACAAAAGCAATGCAAACTGCACAGAGCGCAAAGGATATTGCAGACGGAAAGAGAAGAACTTTTGTTACCACTCCGCAACCACCCTATGATATCGGAGATTTATGGACTGACGGAAAAGATATCCTTACTTGTGTGACTGCGCGTGAAAATGGCGCATTGTATGTATCAACTGACTGGGAAAAGTTAAATGACTATACGGATGATACGGTAGCAAATCAGGCTTTGGAAGAAGCTAGGAAAGCACATAGTATCGTCATGCAGCTTGATAATGAATATCAGGGGATTCCAGCGGATTGGCAAGGAAATATTATATCCTTTCCTAGTATCCAGACAACAGTTCAAGTGTTTTATGGGCATCAAGATGTTTCTGCAAGCTGCACCTATTCGATAAATAAATCTAGTGGAATAACAGGAAGTTGGAATAATTATCTTAGGACTTACACAGTGACAGCACTGAGTACAGATACAGGATGGGTTGATATTACAGTAAATTATTTGGGTATATTTGATGTAACAAAGCGATTCAATGTTTCTAAAAACAAAGGTGGTCAACCGGGTGAAAATGGTGCAGATGGAGTTGGAATAACAAAAATAACGGAGTATTTTGCAACCAGTACATCAAGCGCATATGCTCCCAGTGATTGGTATACTACTCCGCAGCAAACAACAGAGACTTACCGATATTTATGGAACTATGAAAGAATATATTATTCTAATGGACAAAGTTTAGATACAGAAAAAAGAGTTATTGGAGTTCATGGAATAAGTGGATCAAATGGGTCTGATGGAAAAGGAATAAGAAATGTTACGAATTATTATTTAGCAACATCCCAGCAGAATGGAGTTACTACATCAACTTCTGGATGGACGACCACACCACAAACTACTACTGATGTTAAAAAATATTTATGGAACTATGAAGTGATTACTTATACAGATAACACAACGCTCACAGTAACTCCACATATTATTGGAACGCACGGAGAAAATGGAGAAGACGGACAGCCGGGAAGGACATATTTTATAGAATTATCGTTGCAGGCTTTTAAACGCGGTCAAGACGGGCTTTTAACTCCGGATGAAATTACTGCACGCGGATATTACAGGGAAGGTGATTCACCTGACAAACATTCCTGCACAGGGAGATTCCAACTGCAGGCATCTACGGACGGCAAAACTTACACAACCATCAGCAGTAGCAGCACAGACGTATCCGGACAGAGATTTACCCAGCTAAATACGGTAAGCAAAAATTATATATTTTTCCGGGTAAATTTTTATCATCCGGGAGGATTTACAAATTTGATTGATTACCAGACGATACCGGTGCTGATAGATATTGCGGCCCTTTCAAAAGACGATATCCTTGATCTTATTACAGACAACGGGAAATGGCAGGGATTTTATAAAGGACCTGATGGTAACGTATATATTTCCTTTGGGGCAGCCAGAGGCGGATTAATGAAATTAGGTGGTGTAAACAATGGAAATGGAAGGCAGGAAATCTATGACAACAGAGGAAATTTGATTGGTCGTCTTGATAATACAGGGCTGACATTTTATTACAAATACTCTCAGCAGGGTCAGGGTTATTCCTATACTGGAATCACTTTAAATAAAGATGGATTAATATATGTTGAAGGCAGTTATACGGGAGACGTATATATTGATACGGTATATGAATATGTCTTATCGTTTGATTCAACTCAAACAGGAGTAGATGGAGATTTTAAAAACCTTGATGCAGCAAAAGCAACGATAGCAAGTGCGGTTTTAAATAACATAACAAAAATGCTGGTAAGTGGTGACGCTACTTTTTCCAGCAAGCCAAAGTTTAATAATGGATTAAATGTGGCAGATGGAAATGTACAATTTCCGGGATGGAAATTTAATGGACGATTCCTTGAGAGCACAGACGGCCATGTAAAGATCAGAGACAAAGATGGCATTGCAAGATTGGAATCAGGTAATTTCCAGATCATGTATGGACTGGATTTGCATCTGGCCGGGCAGTCCGGTGGGAGCGGCGATTTTGGGGATGGCGGGAGCCCATTTAATATTTATGGATTGGGAACAGCAGTGGGAAGCAATCTTGTTATCAACGGAAACAGCGTGTATCGCAGTTCATCATCTAAGCGATATAAAACCATCGGACGCAATGTATCAGAAGAGGATATCGAAAAATGGTATCAGATACAGCCAGTCTGGGCGAAGTATAAAAATGATTATGTGAATCGAAACTCTTCATGTTTCAACAAGGTCATGCCGATGTTGATCGCAGAAGATGTAGAGACGTATCTTCCGACTGCGGCGGTAAAAAATGAAGAAGGACTGACGGATGATTGGAGCGAGAGGATTTTGATACCGGCAATGTTTGCCATGATTAAGAGCCAGAAAGAGCAGATAGATGCCATGAAAAAAGAAATAGAAGAAATAAAAAAGATTGCAGAACAATCAGGAGGAGGGATGAAATGATAACAGTGATATTTAACCCAGACACCACCATGGCCAATGCTTACGGCCTGTGGCAGTACGACTATGGTCAGGTACTCCGGATCCAGGGGCTGCACCTTCCGTCCGCGGTGGAAATCCATTTTTCCCTGCAGGAGACCGGTGGAGCGCTGGCTTTTATGGTGTCCATTGTAGTGCATGTAATCAAGGAAATGCCGTTCCTGGCAAAGATCCCCACAAGTGCAGTGGCACTTATTACGTCCATGATCCTGTGCCCGGTGGCCCTGGTTGTACTTTGTACATATTTTAAGATCACAATCACCTGGTATTATGTGTTTGCGTCTTTCCTGGCAGCCTTTATTGTTTATCTGGTATCAACCGGCGGATGGGAAAAGATTAAGGAGATCTGGGACAGGACAAAATACAAGGATTCAGAGGGCGAGTGATCGTCCTCTGCTAATAGGAGGTAGTATCCGTGGAAATCAAAGGAATTGATGTATCGACATGGAACGGAAATATTGACTGGCAGACAGTAGCGGACTATGGAATGGGATTTGCAATCCTACGAATCACAGAGAAGGGAAACAAGACAGACGGTACCTTTGAGCAGAACTACAAGGGATGTACTCAGCATGGAATCCCAGTAGGTGTTTATAAATACAGCTATGCCAAAAGTACAGCGCAGGCAGAACGAGAAGCGGAGAGTGTACTGAAAGTCCTGAACAAGCGCCGGCTTAATTTCCCCGTCTTTCTCGATTTAGAGTGGTCTGAACAAAGCAAACTTGGAAGTGCAGCTGTAGAAAAAATCGCTTTGGCATTTTTAAATAAAATTCAGGCAGCAGGATATCAGGGTGGGATCTACTGCAACCTGGACTGGTATCAGAATGTATTGACAAAAGCTTTAAAAAAATATGACTGCTGGATTGCCAGATATCCTGCCGATGACAATGGAACACTGCAGGAGCGTCTCCGGCCTGATTTTGGTATAGGATGGCAATACAGTTCAAAAGGCCATGTGGATGGAGTAAACGGTAATGTAGACATGAATGTGTTTTACAAGAATTATAAAAAAACGGAAGGAGATGCAGGCAAAGTGAACTTATGGGGTAAAGCAAAAAAACTTCTGGACGATCAGGTGGGGTATCTGGAAAAACACAGCAATTCAAATTTGGACAGCAAAACCGCCAATGCCGGATACGGGAATTACACGAAATATTCCCGTGACGTAAATGATATGGGACTGATGGGATGCCAGGGACAGCCCTGGTGCGCGACATATCAGTTTTGGAATTGTGCAAAAATTTTTGGAAAAGCAAAAGCACTTGAAATCATGGGCAATGGATTTTACAACTGTAATATCGTCAAGGCTCATTCCCGGTCAAAAGGCACATGGCACAGTAAACCGAAGGTTGGAGCACTGATTATTTTTCGGAATGGAGCACATATTGGTCGGGTCATCCGAATTGAAAATGGACGGATTTACACAAATGAGGGAAATACATCTTCCGGCGGCCTGGACCATGTGGAGGCAAACGGCGGCTGCGTGGCTGAGAAATCTTATACCATCGGAAACAGCCAGATTGATGGATATGTTTGGATTGATTACGGAGAGGCAGAGGCCAAGCCGGAAAAACCCTGGAAAGCAACCGGAACGGCTATGTCTACTGTAGACAATCTCTTTGTCCGGGCAGAACCAAACGGAGAAGTAATTGGCGAGCTGATGAAAGGCAACAGATTTGAGATTGATGGCAAAACATCTGGCATGTGGACGCATGTTAAGGTTGCAAATATCGGCGTGGGTTGGGTTGCGACGAAATATATTCGAAAGGACGGAGACGCTTCAAACAAACCGACAGAAATCGTAGGTAAACAGGATAAGACGCAGCGGCTCTTTGTTGGTAGGGTTACTGCATCTAAACTAAATGTCCGTACATGGGCAGGAACAGAGTTCCCGACAATTAAATCATATCCTCAGTTATCCAAAGGAAATCTTGTGGATGTGATGAACTACACTCAGAAAGCCAATGATGGTAGTGAATGGTATTATATCAGGATTAACGGAAAATATCATGGATTTGTGAGTGCAAAGTATATTCAGAAACAGTAGAAATTTCCCCGGGATTTATTCCGGGGGTATTTTTATGTGTGAAAAAAGAGAAAAATTGTCGAAATATTTCTGAATTTTTTGTTTACAAAACAATTATAAAATGATAAAATTATACAAGAAACTATATTAAAAGCGAAAATTTTATACAAATAGCACAATGTTATATTAAATTAAACAAGAAAATGCAAATAATAACAGTATAGCACCATGAAAGGTGATGATATTTTTGATAAAATATAATAATTGGTAAGAAATTATCGAAAAAGAATATTTGTTCGATTTTCGCTTGACATGTGAAATATAATGAGATACTATTAAATTACAAACAAACGTTCTGTTATTGGGAGGGTATTATGGATTACAAAAAGATGATTATTGAGATGGAAAACAACAAAAAAGAACTTATCGAAATAATAAATTCAATACAAAACCCCAAAATGGCTAAGTACATTTTGGGGTTAATAAAGAGTTTTATTAAGTTTAGAAGTTAATCTTTTTTTATTTTTGTATACAGGGAAGTGATTATTTGCTCGATTGCTTCCCTGTCCGCTACAGAAAGAGAGTAAAACATTTTTACCATATTTACTGTTCTGATATCAGATATGATTCTTGCATCAAGATTAGAATCGCTGTCTAATTTCTCGTCTACTAAATCTGATTTCCCAATTCTAAAATAATCAGCTATTTTTTGAATCGTGCTAACCTGCGGCATGGCAGTTTGCTTCAACCAATTCGTTATAGTAGATGGCCGGATTTCCAAAATTTGAGCCAGTTCTTTTTGTTGCATATTATTTAAATTCAAATAATACCGAAGATTCTTAGAGAATATTCTTTTTTGCTCTTCATCTGTCATTTGCTTCATTTACTTTCACCTCCTAACCGTATTGTAAACCAAAAATAAAAAAAATTCAACTGTTAATTCATTTTATTTGAAAAAACTATTGACATTTCATTTTAAATGAATTATTATGAATTGTGTCAAGAGAAAGGAGGTATGTTAGATGCCTGAGATTACATTAAAAGCAGCAAGAATTAATGCTGGATTAACCCAGAAAGAACTTGCGAAAACACTTGGAATTTCCAATACTACAGTAAATAGCTGGGAAAACGGAGATACTGAACCGACACTGACACAGCTTAGAGAAATCAGCCGATTATCTGGTATTCCAATGGACTTTATTTGTGTGCGAAGATAATTCAATTAAAGTGAACTTCTTGGATGGGAGGAATGAGAAAGTGCTTGAGTTGTTACATTTAGAAAATTTTTCAAAAGATGAACTGTGTGATATCTACTGGAATCTTGCGGATGGAATATGGGACCGAAGAATTGGAAGAAAGCCAAAAGATTTTGATTTTCTTCCAGATGAACCTACAAGATTTAAGAAAAATTCAAAGAAAAGCTATCTTTCCTCATATATCAAAAAAAATAGAAGACCTTACAACCCAAAAAGAACGCAGATATTATTGGATGGTTATTATTACGAAATGTATTCCAGAACAGGAATTTGAAAAATGGTGGTCTGAATTTAGCGTTCTATAACAGAAAGGAAGATTCTATGAAAAGAAAAAGTGTTTTTGGCTGTTTTGGTACAGTTATATTAACAATAGCATTTATAGCAGGCTGTATAAAAGGTCTACTATATTGCTTAGAAATTCTTCAACGGATTCTGGTCTAGTTGCTGCTAATATTATTAGTTCGGCAATAACAACACTTGCGATACCAGAAATATATGCAATAACGGTCTTTGAAGTAAAAATAATTGCCTTGAAGAGCCAGATTAAAAATTGCTTTATTGGAGATTTGTAGTTGTTTTCTCCTAAAGATGAAACGGTTATGACATTTGTTGCATAAATGATATAGCGTGATTTTTCGAGATTTCTAACAAGTGTATTGCAGCTAACATTGTCAAGTCCTGATTCATTTAGAATAGTCATAGCTTTAACATCTTTTTTAGAATCCATATTGGTAATAAGAAATCCGAGCATATCATTTTCATTTTTGATTTTGCCGAATGTTTTATTGAATAATTTAAACCACATAAACAAATACCTCCCATAAGAGGATTATAACAGAAAGGAGAGAGTAAGTGAACGAGTTACAGATTTTTAATAATGAAGAATTGAAGCTTAAAGTCAGAGCTATTCAGAATGACGATGGCAGCATTTCAATCAATGCAGAAGATACGGCCAGAGGTTTTGGGTGGACAACCGTTGCCAAAAGTGGCAACGAGGTAGTGAGATGGGCAAGAATGAATGAATACTGCAAAGAAATAGGATTTTCCCAACAAGTTGGGAAAGATGATTACATACCAGAATCCTTATTTTACCGCCTTGGAATGAAAGCCAACAATGCAGTGGCAGATAAATTTCAAAACTGGCTTGCTATGGAAGTGATTCCATCAATCAGAAAAACAGGACACTATGGAAAACCAATGACAATACCGGAGCAGATTCAGCTTCTTGCAAAAGGGAATGTGGAGCTGTCAGAAAAAATTGAACAGGTGGACAAGCGTATAGATAGCTTGGAATACGATATGCCGCTTTACGGATGTGAAATTGAAGAGATTAAGAATCACGTTAACAGAAAAGGAATAACAGTGCTTGGAGGAAAACAATCCGAAGCATATCATGATGCCAGCATTCGAGGAAGTGTTTACAGTGACATCTATGGACAGCTGAAGAGAGAATATGGAGCAGTTTCTTCATATAAAAGTATCAAGCGAAAATATATCGCAGATGTACACGATTTCATTGACTGCTATACACCACCTACAGTGTTGGAAGAACAAATCAATGATGCAAATGCCCAAATGAGATTATGAAAGGAGATTATATGGTTAGCGAAGAACGTATAGCAGAATTGCTTGAACATGAAGGAAGAAGAAACGCTTTTATAGATTATGTAAAGCAAGAAGAACACTGGGTTAATAGAGAAATTTGTGCCGCAATGCTTGGTTTTAAACTTGAGGAGGAAACAGAGGATGCCAGAAAAGGCAGCGATTATAAAGTGGATTTCTGAAAAGCTGGATAATTTTGACTTAGAGTTCACAGGTAAAAAAGAAGCACTGGTTACCGATGCAAATGGAAACACAATGCTTCTAAGATATGATAGCAATACCAAACAGGTATATGCAACATAGAAAGCCCCGGCGGTGTAGGAGCACCAACCGGAGCAGTAACCAGTAAAAGCAGTCTTTACCAGTTACGGGAACAGTATAACATATTCTCCTGTAATTGGCAAATATTACCAGGAGGATTTTTTATGGAAAAAATTAAAGAGAATCTCGAAACTTGGGAGGATATTGAGAAGAAACATGCAGAAATGCAGTCCAGAGAGACATTGGCATCGGAAGTGATTGCGTGGAGCCACAAGGTTTCAAAAGCAAAGGATTTCGCAATCGGATGCTTGGTTGTCGGTATTATAATTGTCGGAATCGGCATGGCAATTATTAATTACTGTAATGATCGGGATTGGCGAGAGCTGTTTTCTTCTTACGATTATGTTTCCCAGAACGGTGAAGGTTATAACTATTACAATTCAGGGATTGGAGGAAATGTAGAGAATGGGGCAGAAGATACGGAGACAGAAAAATAGAAAAAAAGTTCGGGGGACGGCAGTGAGAAGAAAGGGTCGAAAAAAATGAAATGGTTTTTACACTTGATGGGGATTGCATCATCAATGGGAATCTATTTGATTGTGTTTATGTTGATGTATGCATTCACCCAAAAAGATGCTTTAGAAATTATGATCGTAGATTTAATTTTTGTATATCCATTTTTTTTCTTTATAGAAGGAAATGTAGAAAAACTTATAAGGAGAATAGAAAATGTTGAAAAACGTAGTAGATAAAAACTGTGTTTTGGTCGCAGGGAAAATCACAGGATTAAAATATGATTTTACTTTTTGCAAAGAAAAGTTTTATAAGGCGAAAATTTATGTAAACAGAATGAGCGATACGGTGGACGAACTTCCGGTCGTGATACCAGAAAAAATTATGCAACCAGAAATTAATTACGAAGGAAAATTTGCCGAAATTACAGGTGAATATCGAAGCATTAACAAAAATGGAAGATTAATCCTATATATATATGCCACAAGCATAACGGCTCCGGAATATGGAGAATGGAGTCTAAACATTATTGATCTGACTGGATGTATATGTAAAGTCCCGAACCTCCGAAAAACGCCAAAGCAAGAAAGAGATATTGCGGATTTAATTTTGGCAGTAAACCGGGCATATAAGAAATCCTGTTATATTCCATGTATAGCATGGGGGAAAGATGCGAAATATGTATCCGAATTGTCTGTTGGAACAAAAATATCCTTAAACGGAAGGATTCAGAGTAGAGAATATGGTAAGAAAATTTCGGGTGGAGAATACGAAATAAGAACCGCTTATGAGGTTTCGATAAGAAAAGTAGGAAAGGTTGATACTGATGATAAAGATTGATGTTTCAAAAAATAGCAAAAATACCGTAATTGCTATGTTATCAAGTGCCATTGAACTTGATAGCTGCGCGGAAATTTGGATTAAGGAAAAAGGTGAAGCAATTAAAACAAATGAAAGGAAATTGAAGCAAGAAAATATTGGAGATGTTTTAAAAAGGATTGGAATTCCGTGCCATTTGCTTGGATATCACTATATACAGGATGCAGTTAGAATTTCAATTTCCGATCCAATGAAATTCAGTAAATTTGCAACGATCGTGTACGGTGACGTTGCATCTAAAAATAAAACATCATCAACTCGAGTGGAACGGGCTATAAGACATGCTATAGATGTGGCTTTCAAGTGCGGAGATATTGATGAGATATATAAATTGTTTGGAAGCTCTTATAGTAAAAACAGGGGCAAACCAACAAATAAGGAGTTTATAGCAACGCTTACAGAATTAATAAAAGAAGGGGACATGGAAGATGAATATTAAACTCAAGTCATTGACACTGGAAAATTACAAGAAATTTATAGGTCAGGAGACATTTAGATTTTATGATCGTACTATGATTTCCGGTAAGAATAAAGAGGGAAAATCCACTCTGGAAAATGCCTATATGGAGATTTTGACCGGAAAAGAGGTTGACGGAACACATCCAGATGGAATCAGACCACATGGAGAAGATGGAAAGGACTTAAACCGGGCGGATGTTATCCGGGAAGTGGTTCTGGACATTGACGGAAAAGAAACTACTATTCGGAAAATCACAAAGCAGAAATGGAGAAAACCTCATGGACAGACAGAAGAAGTTCTTGACGGAAACACAGTTTCCTATGAGATTGACGGTTTTCCTTATGCGCCGAAGAAATTTGAGGAGTACATGAAAGAACTTGCAGACCCGGAAATCCTGCTGATGTGCAGCAATCCGAATCCTTTCCTTTCTACATTAAAGAAGTCAACAGCGGACGCAAGAAAAGTCCTCGAAAAACTGTCTGGGTTCAGCCTTGAAGAATTTTTGGCGAAGAATCCGCAGTATGCAGAGGTGCAGGACCTTACAAAAGGTCATTCCGTGGAAGATACCATGAAAAAGTTGAGAAAACAGCTTACAGACCAGAAAAAGAAGCTTGACCAGAAATCTACAGAACTGAAATATGAGCAGACCAGAGATTCCGGCGATCAGATCGAAACAGCAGATTTGGAACTGGCAAAAGGTGAATGGCAAGAGAAAATTGCAGAGGTTGACCGGAAGGAACAGGCTCTTGACGAAGCGGTAAAAGCTTATGATTCGGCAAATTCAGAGATTCTTTCTTTGAAATCAAAACTGAATGAGATTGCTAATAACGCCGGAGCAGGATTGAGAGAGCAGAGAGCAAATCTTGACCAGAAGATTTCTGATCTGAATATTCAGAACAGGGGTTATGCCAATAATATGAAACTGGCTGAACTGGATTTGCAACACTCTCATATGGGAATTGAACGTCATAAAGCAGAACTGAAAAAGGCAAGGAAAGATTATTCGGCTGCTTCACAAAAGACCTTTGACGAAACCAAACTGCGAGAAATTAAAGCGGAACAGTTTAACGAAGATTCATTGATTTGTCCAGAGTGCGGACAGATTCGGCCAGAAATGCAGAGGATTAATCTCAGAGAAACTTTTGAGCAAAGTAAAGCCAGGAGAATTGCAGAACAGGAGAAAGCAAGAGAGGTATTCAACGCTGAACTTTCCAAAATGCTTGATTCCATTACGGAAATTGGAAATAAGGCTGCAGATGATTTGAAAGTGGCACAAGAAGCCAAGAAAGAAGCGGAGAAGAAGATTGCAGAAGTGAGAAAGCAGATTCTTGAGACATCCGCTGAAATCGAAAAGCTGTGTGGAGAATTGGAGAAAATTCCAAAAGAGGTTGATTTATTTGGAAATGTAGAATATCAGGAACTTTCCGAGCAGATCAAAAAGAAGGAATTTGCTCTGTCTGCTATGGACAATGGATCTATGAAACGTATGGAATTGCGACAGCAGAGAAATCAGTACATGGATGAAATTTCAAAACTGGATGCACAGATTCAGAAATCCAACGCAGATGCAGAACAGAAGGAGCGAAAGTTAGCGGAACTTAAAGAGGAATTTAATAAGCAGAAACAGACCGTTGCGGATATTGAGCGGCAGATGGATGTTATCAGTCAGTTTTCAATCGAGAAAAATGCGGCACTGGCAGAGAAAATCAATCCGTTTATGGATGGATTTCAGTTTAATTTTCTTACATACACACTAGAAAAGAATCCTGTTGAATGCTGCCGAATCGTTAAAAATGGAACAGAATACGGTGATTTGAATTATTCCGACAAGCTTCTGGTAGAAACTTCAATGATTCGTGGATTCCAGAAAATGAATAATCTGGACTTGCCGATTTGGATTGATAACAGTGAGAGTATCAATGACGAGAGAATACCGGAACTTGATACACAGATGATTGTGCTGAAAGTGACAGATGGAAAATTGCAAGTGGAGGAAATGAAATGATAGAAGTTTGTTGTAGGGTCTTTGACAAAAAAACAGGGAATGAAGTTTTTGGTGGTTTCAGAAATGGAACAGCTAAATTTGATGATATGGATGATTTTTATGATTATATGCATTGGAGATATGGATTTAATACAAGTTATTATAGATTCCTGATTTCCGCAAAATAGCAAAAAACTTCCGGGTGTTTGCGTGGCAACAGTAGGTTACCAGAAAGTAAAAAAATAGAACAGCGCAAAACAGTACAGCACAATATATTACAGCACAGAACAAAACAAGACATCTTACTGTTGCGATTCAAGCACCCGGAGAATAGGAGGAAATAATGTCAGAAATTATCAAATGGAAAATAAACGGAAAATTCCATGCAGATGCTAAAAAATGCAAACAGGAAATTGAAAGCATTGGTTCTGACGTTAAGCCGAAACAAATTGTTGATTATGCGAAGAATCCGGATACGGAACTTCATAAGTGCTTCACATGGGATAACGATTTAGCGGCAGAAAAGTGGAGGTTGCACGAAGCAAGACAAATTGTTTGCAATCTGGTAATTGTTGAAAGTAATTCTAGCAGTAAAAACGAAACGCAGATTCGAGTATTCCACAAGACGGATAACGAAGATGGATATAAACCGCTACAGTTTATATTGCAAGACAAAGATGAATACAAGAAACTGCTTGAACAGTGTTCGTATGACTTGAGGAATTTAAAGAAAAAATATCAAACCATTTCTGAATATCAAGAAATTTGGGATTTGATTTATTGACAACTGAATATTGATTTTCTTCGGGCGTTTTGATGGTGGCAGAAGCCACAGTACACTACAAAACAGAACAAGACAGCATAAAACATAACATAACAAAACATGCAAAAAATAGCTTTTGTCACTTTGAAAGCGTCCGAAGATTGGTGGCAGGTGTGAATGAGGGCTTAATATATGCCTAAGACATTATAAATCAAATCATAATAGAACAGTTTATATCAGCATAAAACAATACAAAAAACAATTTTAAAAGAATTCAGAAATCATTAAGTCCTGATTCATGCCTACCGCATGAGCAAAATACAGAATAGCACAAGACAGTATAATACAGCAAATGACTCTGTATCATAAAATAGAACAAAACATAGAAAAGAGAGGAAACCAATATGGCAGAGAAAAAAGAAATTATCAGTTTGAAAAAAATTCACGTAAGTCACGCAAAAGTAATGATTGCCGGAGATGGTGATTTGTGTTTAAACAAAATGAATGATGTGTCGGCAAGAGGTCTAATAGAACAGAGAAAGAGTAAAGCAAAAACACTTGAAAAAGCAAATATGTGGGAAGAAGTGATTACCGCTATACATTGGAGAGATGGAAAACCGAAAGATTTTTCGGAAGAGGGACTTCATAAGGCATTGGAAGAAAACGCTCCGTGTATTACAGCTTTTGGTCTTAAAAAGTCATTTGGTGATGCAGTTGTAAGAAATGGTATTGACAAATATAAGACCAAATTCGATGCAAGCGTTAATATCATTGCCACGGGCAATCTTGTTCCAATTAAATTCACCAATTATACTCTTGACGAAAAATTAATGTCACCGAAAAAGGGAAGCCCGGTGCTTGTACATTTGAGTAGATTTTCTGGTTGGAGTACTGAAATAGAAATTGCATTTACCGAGAACACATACTCACTTGAGCAGATTATCAATATTATCAATCTCGCCGGTTTTGGAATTGGAATCGGTTCTGGCAGATCAAGTGGTTACGGGCGCTATCATGTTGTGGGGGTGGAGTAATGAAACAAAACCCATGTAGATATTGTGCTTTGGCATTTATTCATAACGGGAGACATTCTCCAAGTTGGAATGATAAATGTGCAGAATGTGAGAATATCAAGGCACATAAAGAATATCTGGAATCTCAAAGAAAATTTATTGAGGGAGAGCCAATTACCACACTTGATGAACTTTTGGAACAGGAGTGGGTGATGTGGTATCACAACTCAAGGCATATTGAAGCAATAAAATCAACGCCTATCCGAACTGTTCTGAAGTGGATTGAAATAGGAGTATTTCATAAGGCGATAAGAAAAGAAAGCGAGGAAAATTAAATGGCAGAAACAATTAAGGCGGTCAAAGGTTTTAATCCGGACATGACCTGTACTCCAACAGATGATATTAAATTCCAGTATGAAGAAGGAAAAACATATGAGGAAGAAACTGTTAAGGCATGTGCAAAAGGATTTCATGCTTGCGAGCTTCCGATTAATGTATTTCGATATTATACGCCTACAAAAAGTGTTTATCATAAGGTGGAAATGTCAGGAAAAATAGATAATTCTGAAAACGATAAAGTATGTTCCTCCAAAATCAAGATTGGAGCAAAAATCAATATTGCCGGAATTATTAAAGCATCCGTTGACATTATTCGCGGGAAAGCAGAAAAAGAATCGTCAGCATCTTCCGGGGACTGTGGTAATGCAGCATCTTCCGGGGACTATGGAAATGCCGCAAGCTCCGGGTACAAAGGTAATGCAGCATCTTCCGGGGACTATGGTAATGCAGCATCTTCCGGGAACTGTGGTAATGCAGCATCTTCCGGGTACAAAGGTTCTGCAAAAGCAGATCATCCAAATTCTTGCGCTATTGCATGGGGACCAGAAGCTAAGGCAAGTGGTGTAATTGGTTCGCATCTTGTTTTGGCAGAATGGGAATCTAATGGAGGTTATTATTTTAATGAAGAGACCTGGACTTTTAAAGGCACAACGATGATTAGAGTTGATGGAGAAAACATCAAGGAAAATACTTGGTACGGTTTAAGAAACGGGAAAGTAATTGAAATTAAGGAGGATTAAATTATGGCAGAAACAAAAAATGCAGTAGCAAAGCAGGGAGAACAGCAGGCAGCAATGGTAATCAACAATGCCTTTATTGACGGATTAACTAAACAGCTTAATGAAAAATGCAAATATGGAATGTCATTTCCGCAGGACTACAACCTTTCCAATGCGCTGATGGGTGCATACCTTACTTTGAAAGAAACTATGGATAAGAATAATAAACCATTACTGGAAAGTTGTTCACAGGTAAGCATTGCAAACAGTCTTATGGATATGGCGACTATGGGGCTTAATGTTCAGAAAAAGCAAGGATATTTCATTGCTTATGGCGGTAAGTGCCAGTTCCAGAAGTCCTATTTTGGAAATATAACGATTGCAAGAAGATATGGTTTGAAGTCCATCAGTTCGGAGATTATCTATGACGGAGATGATTTTGTATATACCATTGAAGATGGAAAAAAAGTTTTTGTAAGGCATGAACAGAACATCATGAACATTGACAATAGCAAGATTAAAGGCGCTTATGCAGTTGCAATTATGTCTGACGGTTCAAAACTCCTGGAAGTTATGAATATTAAGCAGATCAAACAGTCATGGCA
>OLVT01001600.1_pt1 | contig 18163 bp, 16 predicted proteins | sample 1673241 | NCBI WGS metagenome assembly OLVT01 (sample SAMEA3178936, study PRJEB25190) | human gut metagenome | biome: human gut; feature: human-associated habitat; material: faeces | place: Austria | collected 2013 | reverse complement strand
AGAACTTGAATTCTTTTCGGCGTAGTTTTCCATCTTCCCGTTCCGTCTTTCGCATTGCCTTATTGAGCTGTATTTTATCGTAAATAGTTATATATGGCTAACTAGTAGGAAGAAGGACGATAATCGTATGGCTCTTTCGATGGGCGCGCCTTTGCCCTTGAACGCGGTAGTGCAGACGCGGCCTTCGACGTCTGCCAACGCTGCACCGCGCCATCTTGACCCGCGTACGTCGCTTGCGGTTCTGGCGGCGATCAACGTGCAGATGGCGCTTACGCAAAGCCTGTTCGCCGAGATGGGCGTTTTGGCGCTTACCGTTGTCGTGATGGCGTATTGCCGTCGCTTCTCCGCGATCGTGCGCTGGCTTGCCTTCTATGCGCTGTTCGCCGTGACGGCGCAGCTGTTCGTGGCGAGCGGGAACACCCTGCTTTCGCCCTTTGCGGCGTCGCTTCTCATGTACCGCCATGTTTTGCCCGCCTTCATGTTCGCTTTCAATATGATCGCAACCACGCGTCTCGGCGAGCTCGCTTGTGCGCTGCAGGCGATGCATGTCCCTGTGAACGTGTCGGTGGCTGTGTGCGTAGCGTTTCGTTTCCTTCCCACCATGGGACGTGAATTCTCCGCTGTCGCCGATGCTATGAAGACGCGCGGTATCGCGCTCACGCCGAGGTCGGTCGTGCGCCATCCCGCGAAGACCGCCGAACATTTCCTTGTGCCCGTGATCGCACGTTTGGGCCAGATCGCCGACGAACTGGGGAACGCGGTCGTCGTCCGCGGCGTGGGGGCGAGTGCGCACCGCACCTCGTATTACCGCTTGAGGGTGCGCGCTATCGATATTGCGTGTCTCATCGCTGCGATGGTGCTCCTTGCGCTTTCCGTTTGCTTTAGAGCGGGGGTGCTCTGATGATGGAAAATGCCGCCGCGGCGAAGGCTTCGCCCTATGCTATCGAGCTCGATGGATGCACGTTTTGCTACAAAGGCGCTTCCCGTCCATCGCTTCGTGACGTTTCACTTAAGATCCCTCGCGGTCAATGCGTTGTTGTGACCGGGCAGTCAGGATGTGGCAAGACAACGCTTACGCGCCTCGTTAATGCGCTTATTCCCCTTATGTACGAAGGGGACCTTCAAGGTGAGGTGCTTGTTGCGGGAAAACCCGTTTCCGCATGGACGATGGGCGAGCTTTCCGCGCATGTCGGGTCGGTGTTCCAGAACCCGCGTAGCCAATTCGTCAATCTCGACGTGACCTCGGAAATCGCCTTCGGATGCGAGAACTTCGGAATCGATCGCGAGGAAATGGTCGAACGTGTGGCGCAGGCAGCGGCAACGCTCGGTATCGAGGGCCTGCTCGGGCGCGGTACCGAGGCGCTTTCCGGCGGGCAGAAGCAGTCGGTTATCCTGGCATCGGCCTATGCGGTGCATCCTGACATCTTCGTGCTTGATGAGCCGACCGCGTCGCTCGATGTGCATGCGATGCGGAATCTTGCGCGCACGGTTGCGCTTCTGAAGAGTCAGGGGAAGACCGTGCTTATCTCCGAGCATCGCCTGTGGTGGCTTGACGGCATCGCAGACCGCTATGTGGTTATAAGCGATGGTTCGGTTATAGGAGACTGGGCGTCGGCAGAGTTCCTTGCTCTGCCGTTTGAAACGAGAACCGATATGGGGCTGCGCGCTGCCTCTCTTGCTGAAATCGACTCTGTTGTGGCGGTGTCGCCCTTGGGTGACGCGGTCGCATCGAATGCCTCCAGATCACCTTCTTGCGGGAAACCCGTCGTACGTATGAGCGGCGTAGTTGCTGGCTACCGCGGTGCGCCTGCGGTCTTGAACGGTCTCGATTTCTGCCTCCTTCCGGGTAGCGTCGTCGGTATTGTGGGGCACAACGGGGCTGGGAAAACGACGTTTGCCCGGTGCATGGCCGGCCTTCTCAAGGAAAAGGCGGGGGTGATCGAGGTCGACGACGTGCCGCTTCGCGCAAGGAAACGCGCGGGGCGCGTGTACCTGGTTATGCAAGAACCGGGATACCAGTTGTTCAGCAGCACAGTCGACGATGAGCTTGCAAGCGCGTGCTCTTCGGATGGCGCGGAAGGCAGCCTAGGGAATAAGGACCGGATTGCAGCAATAAAGGCTGCGCTTGCCCTCGAGGGTCTTGCCGACAGGCACCCGCTCTCCCTTTCAGGCGGGGAGCGCCAACGGCTTTCCATCGCTGCTGGTTTGCTTTCGAGTGCCCGCGCGATGATTCTCGACGAGCCTACGAGTGGCTTGGATTATCGCAACATGCGTCGAATAGATGCCCAGATCGCGCGCATGCGCGATGCGGGAATCGCTGTCTGCGTCGTCTCGCACGACTATGAATTCCTCTGCTCGGCATGCGATGAGATAGCCCTGGTCGAAGACGGGCGCATCGCCGAGCGCTTCCCCTTAAACAAGGCAACGCTTCCGAAGTTGAAGCTCAATTTCGGGTTTGCAGAAATACGGTAACAAGAGAAAGGTTTCACAATGACAAGCAAAGCAACAATCGGTTCTGCCGCCAAGGAACGTAATGGCTTGAGCCCGAAAGACTTCGTCTTCATCGCCGTGTTCGGCATCCTTCTATTCCTAGTGTTTATGGTGTTCTCGATTATCTTCAGCGCGAATGCCAACCTGTGCTGGTTTACTCACACGGTAGGCGCATTGTTCGCCGGTACCGTGTTCATGTACCTGGCCTATCGCGTGCCGAAGCGTGGCGCGATTGCCATCATGGGCATCATCGTTGGTGCGGTCGGCCTTCTGATGGGTATGTTCTGGAGCGGTCCTGTCGGCATTGTTGTGGGCGGTATCGTGGCAGACCTTATCGCAGGCGATCCGCAGAAGCGCACGAAGACCAAGCTTATCTGCGCTTTTGCCGCGTTCACGTTCTGCTTCTGGCTGGGGCAGATCTCTCTCATCCTCATGATGGGCGAGGCTTATGCCGAGATGTGCGTTCAAGCCGGCATGACCCTCGAGTACGGCCAAACGCTCGTTAACTCGATTCTAAGCCCGATGGGCGTCGTTACCGGCGCTGCCACCATCGCTGGCGGCCTCGTCGGCGGATTCATCGGTACCAAGGTGTTCTCGAAGCACTTTGCCAAACTTGGCATGTAGATTTACGACCGGGAGGTAACTATGGCAATGACCCCGGAAGACGGTGCTCCAACGGCTTGGGAAGGAAAGGGCATGGGGAAGGAAGGTCCCGCCAAGAAGAAAAACGCGATTCTCGAGCTGTTGGGGTTTGCTGGCAAGCGGCGGGTTTTGGCGTATGTAGGATGCGGCCTTTCGATCCTAAACGCCGTGCTCACCGTGATGCCGCTTGTTTGCGTATGGTTCGTGGTTCGCGACTTGATTTCGGTGTACCCGAACTGGGCGGGAGCGTCATCCGCTGCGATGTGGGCTGTGCTTGCTGTGGTTTTCGCCGTGTTGGGCATCATCGTGTATTTCGGTGCGCTCATGGCTTCGCATCTGGCGGCTTTCCGTATTGCGGCAAATATGCGCAAAGCGATGGTTCGCCACGTGGCGCGGATCCCAATGGGATATTTCAGCGTGCACTCGTCGGGGGAGATGCGCCGCGTGATCGACGGGTGTGCAGGCCAGACAGAAGACCTCATCGCCCATAAGCTGCCCGATTTCGTTGGCTCTTTCGCCACCCCGGTGATCTTCTTCGTCGTGGCGTTCCTGTTCGACTGGAGGATGGGGCTTCTGTGCCTTGTCCCCATCGCCGTTTCCTTTGCTGCGATGTGGTGGATGATGGGCCGCGAGGATGCGAAGGGTGGCCGCCATTTCATGGAGCTTTACCAGGCGGCCCTCATGCGCATGAGTGCTGCGGCAACCGAATACGTTCGTGGTATACCCGTGGTAAAGGTATTCCAGCAGACGGTGCTTTCGTTCAGGGCCTTCCACGAGGCGATCATCGGCTATCGCGATATGGCGACGAACTATACCGAGTATTGCCGACGACCCCAAGTCGTGCAGCTGGTTGCGATCAACTCGACTTTCGCGGTGCTCGTACCTGCGGGTATTGCGCTTGCGGCCGTCGCACCTGATTTCCCGGCTTTCCTGATCGACTTCCTGTTCTATGCGTTCTTCTCGGCGATGACGACAACGATGATGTCGAAGGTCATGTATTCGTCGGAGGCCGTCATGATCGCCGAAGACGCGCTGCGGCGGATGAGCACGATCATGGAAGTCGCTCCCATCGACGAGGTGGAGTCTGCCAAAGCTCTCCATCCGAAGGAGGCGAGCATCGAGCTTGCGGGCGTCAGCTTCTCGTACCCTGGTTCCAGGGAACCGGCGCTTCGCAACGTATCGCTTTCCGTTCCCGCCGGGGCGACGGTGGCTCTCGTCGGGCCGTCGGGCGGAGGCAAGTCGACGCTCGCGTCGCTCGTCCCGCGCTTTTGGGACGCAGATGAGGGTGTCGTTCTTGTAGGCGGGGTGGATGTGCGACGAATTCCTGCCGAGGAATTGATGGGTGCCGTTTCTTTCGTGTTCCAAGACGATCGACTGTTCAAGCAAAGCTTGGCTGATAACGTGCGTGCCGGCCGCCCCAATGCGAGCGATGCCGAGGTGCTCGCGGCTCTTCATGCGGCCCAGTGCGATGACATCATTGCCAAGTTCCCCGATGGCGTGAACACCGTGGTAGGAAAAGCCGGCGTGTATCTTTCCGGGGGAGAGCGTCAGCGCATCGCGCTTGCGCGTGCCATTCTGAAAGACGCCCCAATTGTGGTTCTCGACGAGGCGACGGCGTTCGCCGACCCCGAAAACGAGGCGTTGATCCAGGCGGCTCTTGCAACGCTTTGCGAAGACAAGACGGTGCTCATGATCGCACACCGTCTGTCAACCGTTGCGAATGCGGATCGCATCTTCGTCATCGACCGTGGTTCTGTCGTGGAACAGGGTACTCATGAAGAACTCGTAGCGCAAGGTGGACTGTATGCGCGCATGTGGCGAGACTACCGAACGAGCGCGATGTGGAGGATTGAAGGGGGTGGCAGCCATGTGGCGTAGGATTCAAGATGCTTTTGCCTTGACCGATCAAGGCATGAAGGATTTTATGCGCGGTGCTTGGTTCTGTGCGTTGGCGAACCTGATGCTGATGCTGCCCATCGTGGTGCTGTACTTTGCTGCAAGTGATTTTATCAGGTATCTGGACGACCCTTCTGTTGGCCTGCCGGGCATGGCGCTCTACGCAGCGGGCATTGTGGCGACGCTTGTTGTGATGTTCGTCACGCAGATGTGGGAATATCGCGCGACGTACACGGTGGTCTACCAAGAAAGCGCCCGCAAGCGTATCGCCATCGCGGAGCGTTTGCGCCTGCTTCCGCTCTCGTTTTTCGGAAGGCGCGATTTGTCCGATTTGACGAGCGTTATCATGAAGGACTGCTCCGATCAGGAGCGCCTGTTCTCGCACACTATGCCGCAGATTTTCGGCATGGGCGCTTCGACGCTGGTATTCGCCGCTATGATGTTCGCGTTCGACTGGAGGCTGGCGGCATCTGCTCTCTGGCCCATTCCCGTGGCGCTTGCGGCGTTGCTTCTGACTGCACGCATCCAGAAGTCGCATACCGCGAAGAAGAACGCGGCATCCCTTTCGTTTGCCGATGGTCTGCAGGAATACCTTGAGTGCCATCGTGAGATACGCTCGCTCAATAAGGTTGGCGCATTCCAGGGTGAGCTTGATTGCCGCATCGATCGTTTCGAGAGAGAGAAGATCGATGCCGAGTTGGCTATGGGTGTGGCGGTATGCTCTGCCCAAGGCTTTCTGCGTCTGGGAATCGCATCCGTCATTGTGGTGGGGACGATGCTGCTCGTGACGGGGCAAGTCGACTTTCTCGTGTTCTTTGTATACCTGTTGGCGGTGACGAGGGTCTACGATCCCATCAACGTTGTTTTGCAAGCTATAGCCGAGCTGATGGACATGAGTTTAAGCCTGGAGCGCATGCGTGCCATCGAGAACGAGCCGGTCCAGACGGGTAGCACCTCGTTCGAGCCTCAGGGCTATGACGTGGTCTTCGAAGACGTGGGCTTCGCATACGCCGACGGCGAGGACGTCTTGGGCGACGTATCGTTCAAGGCGCGGGAGGGGCAGGTGACGGCGCTTGTGGGCGCGTCCGGTTCGGGCAAGAGCACGGCTGTCAAGCTCGCTTCACGTTTTTGGGATGTAAGCTCCGGCGCGATCTTCGTGGGCGGCGTTGACGTTTCTACCGTCGATCCGGAAACCCTGCTTTCTGCATTCTCCGAGGTGTTCCAGGACGTGGTGCTCTTTGACGACACCGTGCGTGAGAACATTCGCCTCGGGAAGAAGGATGCTACGAACGAGGAGGTTCTCGCTGCGGCGAGGGCGGCGCGCTGCGACGAGTTCGTGGAGCGTTTGCCCAACGGCTACGACACCATGATCGGGGAAAACGGCAGCAGGCTTTCCGGTGGTGAACGCCAGCGTATCTCGATTGCGCGTGCCCTGCTGAAAGACGCTCCGATCGTGCTGCTCGATGAAGCAACGGCCTCACTTGACGTGGAAAACGAGACATACGTGCAAGCTGCTCTTTCTGAACTGCTTCAAGGCAAGACGGTCCTCGTTATCGCACATCGCATGCGCACGGTTGACAATGCCGACAAGATCGTGGTGCTCGAAGGTGGTTGTGTGGTGGAGCAGGGAAGCCCGGCAGAGCTGCGTGAGAAGCCCGATGGTAGATACCGCCGCATGTTGGAGCTGCAGCGCGAAAGCGAGGCGTGGGTGCTCTAACGCAAAGGCAATGCCAGGCGGGGCAGATGAGTGTGTACCGAAGCCCCGCCTGGCATATCTGCGAACCAGTGGTACAGAGGAACTTTTGATAGCGATATGTTTTGCCTCTTGAAACCACGAGAGCCGACCGTACGTGAACTGCGCCCCAAAAACTTGGACGGCCTAAAAAAGAACTACGCCGCAAGGGACTGATTCCGGAACTCCTCCGGGGTCAGTCCCTTCAGTTTGACCTGCCGTCTCTGCGTGTTCCAGCAGGTCACGTAGGCGTTCAGGTCAGCCTTGAACGACTCGAAGTCGGGCCACTTCCTGCCTCCTGAAGAACTCGAAGCTCCTTCAAATGCCCGAAAACCTGCTCGGTCGCGCCGTTGCCGATGCGGTTCCCCTTGTGGGACATGCTCTGCACTATGCCGGCGGTTTCCCGCGTGCGTGCGGCTCAGTGGGCGCCCCCGGCGGCTCTCGCCGTTTCGAGCACGAGTTTGCGGGCCGCGTCGTTGGGGCCGATGACGGTTGCCTTGCCCCAGCGCGGTTCGAAGCGTCTGCGCGCCTCGTCGAGTAGCGTTTTACGCACCACGGCTATGGCATGGGGAAACTGCGGCGTGGGGCCGGCATCGAGGATGGCCAGCGCGTTGGTCAGGCCGCATCCGCGCAAAAGCTCGAGGCGGCCCAGCTCGTCGACCACGAGCATCGCGTGCGGGGCGAGTTTGGCTTCGTTGGCGGCTGGTGCGGCAGCGAGCACGTTGCCCTCTGCTTTTGCGGCTGTGGCCGCGACTGTGGGTTCGCCGGTGTTGGTTTGTGCGAGCGGGGACGATTCGGCGGCGATTCCCGCGGCTACGGGCGGGCAAACGCCGTTGTCGAGCGGTGCGGCTGCAGGGGTGTCGACCTCGGCTTGCGCAGTCGCGGGGGCGTTTGCGCCGCTGTCGGCAGGCGCGATGCCGGCCTGTTTCGCCAGCGCGGCGAAGTGGGCGTTGACCTGCGCTATTGCGGTGTCGGAAATAGCCCATCCCAGCTTCGCCGCCTTCGCCTGCGCCCCTTCTTCGAACGCCTTGCCCCCGGCCGCAAGGTCGCGGCGGCGTGCGAATTCGATGCGCTTGCTCTGCGGCAGCAGCACGTTGTCGATGCCCAGCTTCTCGAAGCGCCCGGCCCCGTCGAAGCCGTGCTTGCCGCCGGGCTGGCCTTCGGGCCGCGGCGCCCATTGCCCGGGTGCCATCACGCCTGCCACGCACGTGCCTGCTGCTTGCAGGCTGGCGCACAGGTCCTCCAGCCATCTAGTTTTGCCGATCTGCACGTCGCCGGTGAGTAGAAATAGCACGCTGACCCCTTCTTTCGTTCTTGCGATGCGTTACATTATAGGCAAGCGGCAATAATACTGATAAAAGAATAGCCACGATCTGGCGTTTTCGATGTCGTTAAGGAGGGGCGTTATGGCAGCGCAGCAGGAGCAGGCGGGTTTGCGGGAGACGGCGACGATCGCGTTTCCGGGCACGGAAGCGCTGGGGACCGCGTGGGGCCTGTACAACCAGATGATCGCGGGCATTCCCGAGGGCGTGCTGGTGCGCGATTACTGCCTTGGGCTGAACTGGTCTTACGTCGAGGCGGATTGCGGTATGGGCGTGGCGTTCACTGTGCGCGGAGGTGGGAAGCGCACGTATAAGATGGATTTGCGCGGCATGGAGCTGCGTCAGGTGGCCGAGTTGTCGAAGTCCTGGTGCTTCCAGGAGGCCGCGCTGGTCATGGCCAGCCTGAAGACGGAATAGCGGGTTGGCGTTACCCCTGATAAACGCTGTGAAATTCGAAAAAGCGAACGCTTGTCTTGACAGTACAGGCGTTCGCTTTTATACTAGCTGAAACGAGCCAGTGCGAACGCTCGGCGGTCTGCCGTGCCCAAGCTGGCGAAGGATCCCGCCTTCGCCCATACCACGTTCGCAAGATCCTCTTCACCACGGGAAGGCGGCGCGCGCCGTCTGGGAAGGGGACGGGTATGCCTGAGCTGAGTCGTTTTTACGGGATCGTCATCACCATGTATTCTGAAGCGGGTGGCAACCATTCGTTGCCTCATATCCACGTGAGATACGGAAACATGAGGGCGGTGTATTCTCTGCAAGGAGACCTATTGCGGGGTAAAATGCCTTCGAAGCAGCACAAGCTTGTTCTAGCCTGGATGGCATTACACGAGCAGGAATTGCAAGAAAACTGGTATCTGGCATCAAGTAAGTGCGCTTGCTATCGGATATCTCCCCTCAAGTAGGAGGATGCTATGTTCTCGATGGAATGGGATGTTGATTGTCGGGTGTTGTCCGTTAAGGCCACTGATAGTTTTTCGGTTGTCGCGCAATGGTCGGACGGGTCTTCCCGGGAATATGATGTAAAACCCTTTTTGAAAGACTGCGGCCCTTACTTTGCGCGCCTCAATGATCCGGATTACTTCAAGAAGGTCCGTGTGAGCGAATTCGGTGATACGGTCGAGTGGCCTGAAGGGCAGGATATAGCTCCCGAGTCGTTGTATGAGGATTCGCTGGTGCTGGGCGTTGCCGATTAGGCGTGCTTTTGGCCCGGTGCCGGAGCGTCTTTCAATCATGGAATAGTCGAAGCGGGCATCGGTGCCGGTGCCCGCCGGAAAAGAAAGGGCTGCGTTGCTTTGCGGCTTTGCCGAAAGGCTGCGCGTGCCAAAATTCGAAGGAACCGCCCTATGGCTGATATTCATATGTTCGAAGGCGAGGACATCGTCGAGACGCTGGCTGCGCAAGCCGAAGGCCACGAGCCCGGCGAGTTGGGCGCGCTGGCTTACCATCTGTACGATACGAACTCGGAGCTCACTGAGGAAGAGGCGTTCGAGGCGTTCACCAACTGGGTTGCTGACCGCGGCATCGAGCTGTGGCCCCACCAGGAGGAAGCGCTCATGTCGCTCATGGTGGGCGACCACGTCATTTTGGGCACTCCCACAGGCAGCGGCAAAAGCCTGGTCGCGCTGGGCATGCACTTCATGGCCATGTGCTTCGGCGAGACATCGTATTACACGGCGCCTATTAAAGCGCTGGTCAGCGAGAAGTTCTTTAATCTGGTGGAGCTGCTCGGCCGCGACAACGTGGGCATGATCACGGGCGATGTCCATATCAACACCGAGGCGCCCGTCATCTGCTGTACCGAGGAGATTTTGGCGAACCAGGCGCTGCGCGAAGGACCGGATGCCCTCGTCCACAGCGTTGCCATGGACGAGTTCCATTTCTTTAGCGATACCGACCGCGGCTGGGCATGGCAGGTGCCGTTGCTCACGCTGCCGAAGACGCAGTTCTTGCTCATGAGCGCTACGTTGGGCGACGTCACTCAGATTGCCGATCTGCTGCGTCGCCAAACCACGCGCGATGTCTCTAACGTCACCGATGCCCCGCGTCCGGTGCCGCTTTCCTACGAATACGCGCTCACCCCGCTCGAGGGAACGGTCGAGCTTGCGCTGCGCAAGGACGAGGGTCCGCTGTACGTCGTGCATTTCTCGCAGGATGCGGCGCTCACCAGCGCGCAGAACCTGGCAAGCTACGGCGTGGCAACCAAGGAGCAGCGCGAGGCGGTCAAGGAGGCCATGAAGGGCGCGCAGTTCTCCACGGCGTTCGGGAAAACGCTGAAGCGCCTGCTGGGCTGCGGAGTGGGCGTGCATCACGCCGGCATGCTGCCGCGTTATCGCTTGCTGGTGGAAAAGCTTGCGCAACAGGGCCTGCTGCCCGTCATCTGCGGTACCGACACGCTTGGCGTTGGCATCAACGTGCCCATCCACACCGTGGTACTCACGCAGCTCACCAAGTTCGACGGCCGCAAGATGCGCCGCCTGCGCAGCCGTGAGTTCCATCAGATCGCCGGCCGCGCGGGCCGCTCGGGCTTCGACACCGAGGGCGTGGTCATAGCCGAGGCCCCCGAGCACGAGATCGAGAATCACAAGGCAGAGGTGAAGGCCGCCGGCGACCCGAAGAAGCTCAAGAAGATCAAGAAGAAGCGCCCGCCCGAGAACTTCGTGAACTGGAACGAGGACACGTTCAATAAGCTCATCGAATCGGTTCCCGAGCAGCTTACGCCGCGTATGCGCATCACGCATTCCATGGTGTTGGCCGAAGTGGAGCAGGGCGGCAACGCCCGCGCTCGCGTCGACCAGCTTATCGAGGATTCGCTGCAGCCGGCGGAGGAGAAGGTCAAGCTGCACGTGCGCGCCGCCGAGGTGCTGCAAACGCTCATCGATGCCGATGTGGTGGTGCATGAGGTGGACGAGAACGGCGAGGACGTGTACTCGGTCACCATGGACCTGCCGGAGGACTTTGCGCTCGATCAGCCGTTGTCGCCGTTTTTGCTGGCGGCGCTGGAGCTGCTCGACCCCGAAAGCCCCGAATATGCGTTCGACCTGGTGTCCATGGTCGAGGCAACTTTGGAGGACCCGCGGCAGGTGCTGCGCGCGCAGGAGCGCAAGGCGCGCGATGCAGCCATGGCGGAGATGAAGATGGACGGCGTGGACTACGACGAGCGTTTGGAGCGCATTGCCGATGTCACGTATCCCAAGCCACTGGAGGACCTGCTGGATGCGGCGTTCTCGAAGTACTGCGATGCGGTGCCGTGGGCGCGCGATTATTGCCTGCGGCCGAAATCGGTGCTGCGCGACATGCTGGAAAGCGCGGCGGACTTCAAGGGGTACATCCAGAAGCTCGGCATCATGCGCTACGAGGGTATTTTGCTGCGCTACCTGTCCGAGGCGTTCCGCGGCCTTGACCGCACCATCCCCGAGGATAAGCACACCGAGCAGCTGAAGGACATCATCGCTTGGCTGGGCTTGATCGTGCGCAGCGTCGATAGCAGCTTGGTGGACGAATGGGAGAACGCCGGAGCGGTGCTGGACGCCGCCCCGCCCGACGCCGCCGGCGTCGAAGCGGTTGTGCGCGACCGACGCGGGCTCACTGTGCTCGTGCGCAACGCCCTGTTCAGCCGCGTCCGCATGGCGGCTCACCGCGATGCGGCGGGGCTTGGCGAGGCCGATGGCGATTGGGGCTTCGGCGAGCGTGCTTGGATGCAGGCCTTGGACGAGTACTACGAGGCGCATGAGGAGATCCTGCTGGACGCCGATGCGCGCTCGAAGTCCTATCTCATGTTCGACGAGGCGGATGAGGAAGAGCTGCGCGTGTGGCACGTGCGTCAGATCTTCCATGACGAGGCGGGCGATAACGATTTCGTTATCGTCGCCGATGTGGACCTGGATGCCACGCAGGAAGGCGACGGCGTGGTGTTCGCGAACTATCGCGTGGGCTTTGCTGACGAGCTGCTCGACGAGTTCTAGCCGGTTCGCCGGCTGTATGCTTGCCGTCGCCGCTGCTGGGCATATGGGCGAGCGGCGGGTTTCGGGTGCTCGTCGGCGGCTATTCTTCGTAACGGCGGATGGTAAAGGCCGGTTGCAACGAATTGCCACCGTTTGCGTGACAAATCGATGCGGCCTCCTAGAGGCGTGCTAGGCTTATGGCGCGGGGCCACAATCCGGTCTCGCGCCATAAGCAAGATGAACATACGCGCGGATTGGAGGTCGGATATGACTATCAAGAACGTTGTCGTTGCCGGTGGCGGAGTGCTGGGAAGCCAGATCGCATATCAGGCGGCATACAAGGGTTTCGCCGTTACGGTGTGGCTGCGAAGCGAAGGGTCCGTCGAGCGCGCGAAGCCGAAGTTCGAGCAGCTGCGTCAAACCTATCTGGCAACGCTCGAGGCGATGAAAATCGATCCCGCGGCGTATTGCCGTGGCTTGGCCGACACGCCTGAGCTTTCCGTTGAAGAAATCGAGCAGCTCAAGCAGCGCGCGCAGCAGGCGTTCGAGGGCATCGTGTTCACCACCAGCTATGAGGCTGCGGCAAAGGATGCCGACTTGGTGATCGAGGCCATTGCGGAGGATCCCAAGCAAAAGGATGCGTTCTACGCGGAGCTGGCAAAGTATCTGCCGGAAAGCACCATCCTCGTCACCAACTCCTCCACGCTGCTGCCTAGCCAGATCGCGGCATCCACGGGTCGCCCCGAGAAGTTCTTGGCGCTGCATTTCGCCAATCGCATCTGGCGCAACAACACTGCCGAGGTCATGGGGCATCCCGGAACCGATCAGGCTGCTTACGACGAGGTGGTTCGTTTCGCCGCCGATCTGGGCATGGTTCCGTTGCAGCTGCACAAGGAGCAGCCCGGCTATATCCTGAACAGCATGCTCGTGCCGTTCCTGAACGCCGCTGAGGCGTTGTATGCAACCGGTGTCGCCGATCCGGAGACCATCGACAAAACGTGGATGCTGGGCACGGGCGCGCCTTTGGGTCCGTTCCGTATCCTAGATATCGTGGGCCTTACCACGGCGTACAACATCGTGGTGCTCGACCCGCGCACGAAAGACCCCGATTCCGTTCCCGCGAAGATCGCGGCGGCGCTCAAGGAACGCATCGACGCAGGCAAAACGGGTGTTGACGCAGGCGAAGGGTTCTATCGCTACAACTAGGCCTATGAGTCCCACTTCTGTGCGAGGTCGTCTTCAGCAACAGCTAAGCTTGTGAGGCTGCTTCTTTATAAGGTTGTTTCCTGCGACAACTAGGTTTGCGAGGGTGTTTCTGTGGGTTCGCCTTCTGTTGCGGCTAGGCTTGCGAAGCTGTCCGCCGTATAGGCGGGCGTTGCAATCGGCATTCATGGGGGACTCGAGAAAAACCGGCGAACTTTTCTCGAGTCCCTTATATGGGACAGTAAAAACATCGAGACGGCGTACCATGCGAAGCATCAACTAAGAAACACGCAGGTAAGGAGCCTGAAATGTTCGCCAAGAAGCACACGTCCATGTTCGGAGCATTTGCAATTGATTCGAAGGTATCCCATGGCCGCCATGCCCGTATGGAAGGACGTCCGCAGCCCGCACGCTGTGCACTCGAGGGTTCGGCCGGGCGGGCTCAGGCCTTTGCAAGCCAGGGCGCCTCACGGTCCGTGCGCCGCGCAATCCAGGGGCAGCCAGGGCAAGTTCAGACCTTTGCGGGCGAGCGTGTCTCGCGGCCTCTCTCTTTCGACGAGGGCGAGTTTCTGGTCGACGGGTACGGCGCGTACGCGCCGTATGATCGGGCGACCGAGCAGTATGCCGCCGAAGACCTGCTGCTGGGCGGGGGATCGAACGAAACCGCAGACAATGCGTCATCGCACGAGAAGGTTTCCTCTGCGCAGCTGGAGGGCATGTTCCAGGAGTTTTTCCGCATGGGCGCTGCCGTTGCCATTGGCGAGCTGTACGACGAGGGCATGCTGGGCGATAAGAATGCCGTGGCTTACGACGTGCGCGACTATCTGGAAAGCTTCGGCATTGCCAGCTTCGATGAGGTTTGCAGGCTGGGCATAACCGGCCCGTACCTTGAGGACTTCAAGCGGATTTTCGCCGAAAACGCCAGTTTCCCGCCAGCAGCTTAGGGTTGCCTGTGTGACCATCACTCACTCACTCACTCACTCACTCACTCACTCACTCACTCAATCGCCTATCATATGCAGATGCGCAATGTGCGCGAAGGAAGCTGCGTGAGGGGTCTGTATGGCGAAGGAAGTCAGCAAGGAGCGTTTGTTGGCGCTGTTGAAAATCATGTTCGAGAACACCGACGACGAGCAGGGGCTGACGCTCGAGCAGATTCTCGAGGAGCTAGAGGCAGCGGGCGTATCCGCAGAGCGCAAGGCCCTGTATCGCGATTTCGAGGCGCTGAACAACGCAGGCATCGAGATTCAGCGGCAACACGTTAAACCCGTGCGTTACTTCCTGGCCAAGCGACCGTTCACCAAATCCGAGCTGCTGCTGCTCATCGATGCGGTTCAGGGAAGCCGCTTCATCACGGCGCGGCAATCGGCTTCCCTGGTTCGCTCCATCAAAAGCCTGGGTTCGAAGCACCAGGTGAAAGGCCTGGAAAAGCACGTGCACGTGGGCGGGCGCGTGAAAAGCCAAAACGATAGCGTGTTCCGCAACGTCGACGTCATCCAAGAAGCCATCGCCGCCAAGCGCATGCTGTCGTTCAAATACACCGGCTACGATTGCTCCGCCCGGGTGCAGCTGCGCCACGGTGGCCAGCCGTACACCCAAACGCCGGTGCAGCTGATGTACTCCGATGGCTTCTACTACCTGGTTTGCTACAGCGAGAAGTACGACGACTTCGCCAACTACCGCGTCGACCGCATGTGCGACATCCACGTGACGCAGCAGCGCGCAACGCGAAACGCCCGCATTGCCACGTTCGACGCGGACGAGTACGACCGGCGCGTGTTCGGCATGTTCTCGGGCAGCTCGGTGCGCGCGGTTTTGCGCGTGAGGGAAAGCGCCATGAACGCCGTGGTCGATCGCTTCGGGAAGGACGCGCGCGTGAGCGATATGGGCGACGGCACTGCCCGCGTAAGCGTGGCAGCCATGGCGACGCCGGTGTTCTTCGGCTGGATAGCCCAGTTCGCCGGTCAGATCACGGTTGAGTCGCCGTCAAGCTTGCGACAAGGGTATGCCGGCTACCTGCATGAGCTCCTGCAAGACTACGAATAGCGGCATCGCGTTCGCCCCGTTCCCTTCTGCGCATAGCAGCTTCGGGCCGTCCTTGCTGATTCTCTGCTATGGTGGAACGGTATACCTTGAAGGGAACCACATGGACCTACGCAATCTTGACCCCTCATACGACGAAGCGCGCGACAGCCAGCAACGCGGCGGCTTGTCGTTGGATATCGGCGCGCGGTTTTACAACGACGGGCTTGCCTCCGATGACAAGCGGTGCTTCGAGGCGGCTCGACAGTTCTACGAGAAGAGCCTGAGCTTCGGCAATCCTCAAGCCGCGGTGAACCTTGGTTACATCTACGAATACGGTCGTTTGGGCGAAGAGGATGCCGAACAGGCGATGGAGCTGTTCGAGCAGGCGGCGTTTTGCGAACATCCGGAAGCGTTGTACAAGCTCGGCGACATGCTGTATTGGCGCAATATCGACGTTGCGGATGAATCGGCTGCAGATATCCAGGCGTTTGCGCTGTACGGCAAGGCGCATCGGCTTGTGCAGGGCCGCAACGAGCCCGATTGGCTGGGAAGCTCGGCCTTTAGGCTCGGGGGCTGTTTCGAATACGGGCGCGGCTGTGCGCGGGATTATGCGCTGGCGCAGGCGTATTACGTGCAGGCGGCGGCGAACTTCGAGGCAGCTCTTGACGATGGGTTCGACTATTATCGCGGCAACCTGGAGAAATGTCATCGCGCATTGCAGCGCCTGGGCGAGCGCTCCGACTCGTATGCGCAATGGAAGCCGCTGCCCTCGGGTGCGAAGTTCGATGTCGATGGCATTTTGCGCATCGATGGCGACTCGCTGGTCCCGGCGGGGTGTTACCGAGCCCGTTCGGGCGAGCAGCTTATCGTGGGCCAGCACGATGTGGATGAGGGCATGCGCGTGGACCGGCGTTTCGAGGTTTTGCGTTGCGCACGCATGGTGGAGTTCAACCTGGCGATGCGCGGCTCTGTGGAGAATCGCAGCACTGTGCGCATCACGTTCGATGAGCTGGGCGCAGCGCTCGAGCAGGAGCTGGGCGTGATGGGGCAGCGCGAGTTTTTGCAGCTGGACCCCGAGGACGCCGCCGCATTGCGCGGGCAGCTGCTCGGCTTCGAGCTGGCCTCATGGGAGGAGGCCTATCAGCCGTATGCCGCTCAGGACGATAGCTTGGAGTGGAGCGTCGAGGTGCTCAGCGATGTGCAGGGCTTTTCCAGCAAAGGTTCCGGTGCTTGGCCGTATTACCTGCCGTTTTTGTTCGAGGAGCTGCAGCGTTTCGGCGTGGCGAACATGTGGGTTCGTGGGCATTAACGCTGGAAGCGTCCGATTTCGGCGCATGGCGGCGTCGGACGTGCCCGGTGGCGCTACAATAATCAGGTTGCATACTCTAGGAAAGGACCGCCATGTCGTCGTTCGATTTCGAAGGCCATATCACCGACGTCGTCGATTATCCGAAGCCGGGCGTGGTGTTCAAGGACATCACCACGTTGCTGAAGGACCCGGACGGCTTCGAGGCCACCATCGATGCCATCGCCGAGCACTTTAAGGATGCGGGCGTGACCAAGGTTGTCGGCGCCGAGGCCCGAGGTTTCATGATCGGCGCGCCGGTGGCGTATCGCCTGCATGCCGGTTTCGTGCCCGCTCGCAAGCCGGGCAAACTGCCGCGCGAGGTTCGCAGCGAAAGCTATGATCTGGAGTACGGAAGCGACGAGCTGCAGATCCACGCCGATGCCATAGAGCCTGACGACGTGGTGCTGATCGTTGACGACCTGGTCGCCACGGGCGGCACCGCTGAGGCGCAGGCCAAACTCATCAAGCAGTTCGGTGCCTCGTTGGCAGGTATGGGCTTCCTCATGGAGCTGGCGTTCCTCAACCCGCGCCAGGCCATCGCCAAGGTCACCGATGCCGACGTCTTCTCCCTTGTGCAGGTGCACTAAAAGCTAGCACCGTTTCAACAAAGCAAGAGGCCGGGATGCGCAGCTGCTCTGCGCATCCCGGCCTCTGTTTGTTTCCGCTCGGCGTGCTAGCGGTCCATGTCCTCCAGTCGGCCGTGGCGCTCGTAGCGGGTGATGCGCTCGGGGCGGTTGTCGTCGTTGACGAACACCACACGCGGCGGGTTCGCGTCGGCCTCTTCGGGGGTCATCAGGGCGTAGCACATGATGATCACCTTGTCGCCCACCGAGACGCAGCGAGCGGCGGCGCCGTTGAGGCAGATCATGCCGCTGCCGCGCTGACCTGCGATGACGTAGGTCTCGAAGCGCTGGCCGTTGTTCACGTCGACGATCTGCACCTGCTCGTACTCGCGGATGCCGGCGGCGTCCATCAGGTCCTCGTCGACGGTGATGCTGCCCACATAGTCAAGTTCTGCCTGCACAACGGTGGCGCGGTGGATTTTACCTTTCAGCATGTTCAAAAGCACGGTTCAAAAGCCTTTCTTATGGTTGATGCCGGTTCTGGGCGGTTTTGCCGGGAACCGATGAATACAGAGGAAATGCGACCTGGGGATTTGCTCGCGCTATTCGCCGAAGATGAAGTTGTCGATAAGGCGCGTCTTGCCGATGTAGACGGCCATGGCCACCAGAACCGGGCCGTCGACGGTCTCAACGGGCTTGATGCCGTCCCACGACACCATCTCGACGTAGTCGATGCGCGCCAGGGGCTCGGCCTCGATAAGCTGCTTCATGGCGCCGAGCACCGTGGCGGCGGAGCGCTCGCCGGCCTCCATCAGGCGCTGACCCTCGGCCACGGCGCGCGAGAGCACGAGCGCGGCGGTGCGCTCTTCGGCGGACAGGTAGGTGTTGCGCGAGCTTTTCGCCAGACCGTCCTCCTCGCGCACGATGGGGCAGCCCACAACCTGCACGTTCATGTTCAGGTCGCGCACCATGCGGCGGATGACGGCCAGCTGCTG
>OLVT01001587.1_pt1 | contig 18286 bp, 16 predicted proteins | sample 1673241 | NCBI WGS metagenome assembly OLVT01 (sample SAMEA3178936, study PRJEB25190) | human gut metagenome | biome: human gut; feature: human-associated habitat; material: faeces | place: Austria | collected 2013 | reverse complement strand
CGCCCGGCTTTACGTACGATGCGGCATTTGCAAGGATTGCCCGCTGAATCCGTACCAGCTCCTCTTCTTTTTCTTTTGAAGCGTAATATTTGATATCCGGCTTTCTGCCGATGACGCCGTATCCGGTGCACGGCAGGTCCGCAATCACAACGTCCGCTTTTCCGATCCATTCCGCATCGAGCTGTTCCGCATCTTTTACCTTCGGCACGACGCAGGAAACACCTGCTCTCTGCACATTTTCCCGGATCAGATCGACCTTGTATTCAGTGAGATCACGCGCTTCCACGCATCCCTGATTTCTCATTTTATCTGCTGCATGGAGGCTCTTTCCGCCCGGTGCCGCGCAGAGATCCAGCACCTGGTCACCCGGCTTTGGATCCGCCAGATGCGCCGCCATCATGGAGCTCACATCCTGAATCTGGAACCGGCCTTCCTGGAAGGCATTCAGTGATGCGATCGTCTCAAAGTTTTTCAGATAGAACGCCTCGCCAAGATACGGCGCTTTTTCCAGCTCTGCCCCCTGGCTTTCCAGGCTTTTCTTCGTCTCCTCGATCGTATTGTTCCAGCGGTTGATACGGATCGTCACCTGTTTTTCTTTCAGGAAATCCGCCATCATCGTTTCTGCCGTTTCTTTTCCGTACTGGGATACGAACTCCTCAACCAGAAATTCCGGCATGGAGTATTTCACGGAAAGATACTGCGTAGTATTGTTCTCCTTCGGCATCGGCAGATGATCTTTTTCCCGCACGATCGTGCGCAGAACGCCGTTGACAAAGCCCTTTAAGTTGTAAAAATGCTTCTTTTCCGCCAGTTTCACCGCCTCATTGACGACTGCCGAATCCGGTACTGCGTCAAGAAAACGGATCTGGTACACCGACATCCGTAAGATCGCACGAATCACCGGCTTGCATTTGTTGATCTTGATTTTGGAATACTGATTGATGATGTAGTCATTCTGGATGCCGTATTCCACGGTTCCCTCGCAGACCCGCTTGATAAACGCACGGTCCTGCCGCGGCAGGAACTGGTATTTATCGAGGGCGTCCCTTACAGCAAGATGGCAGGGCGTTTTCTCCCTGTCCATCTCAAGCAGAATGTTCATAATCAGCTCTCTTGTATTGATTGTATCAGTCATCATTTCTCCTAAATGCTCCGGATAAAATCAGCAGCCGGAGCAGCTGCAGCAGAGAACCGATCACCGCTGCCACGTATGTCATGGCTGCAGCCCAGAGTACTTTCTTGACTCCGTCGTGTTCCGTCTCTGTCACCATACCGCCCTCACTGAGCATTTTTAATGCTCTTCTCGACGCATCGAACTCGACCGGAAGTGTTACCACCTGGAATGCCAGTGCCAGCACAAACAGCCAGATACCGGCTTTCACCAGCATCGGAAGGCTGAAAATCAGTCCGATCAGGAACAGCGGCCAGAAAAGCTGGGATCCAAGGTTCGCTGCCGGAACAATGGCGCTTCTTACTTTCAGCGGCACGTAATCCGTATTGTGCTGTACGGCATGGCCGCACTCATGCGCTGCGACGCCGATCGCTGCGACCGAGGTTGAATCGTAAACCGCATCCGATAAATTCACGGTTTTTGTCCGCGGATCATAGTGGTCGGTCAGTTTACCGGATACGTGGCGGACGGTCACATCGTAGATGCCGGCCTGATGCAGAATGCGCATCGCCGCCTCGCGTCCCGTCATGCCGCTGTACGAGCGGACGGTCTGATATTTGCTGAAAATCGTGTTCATGCGGGCGGATACCGCCATGGAAATCAGTGCGGCAAGAATCACCAGCAGATACGTACTGTCATAAAAAAGTCCCATATCGTTTTTCTCCTTTTTTCTCAGGCACAGCAGCCATCACACCGCTGTGCAGTTCCCCGCCTTAACTTCAGGTTGCTTTTTCTCTTTTATTCGCCAAGTCTGGTACCCGGCTCGATCGCATAGCCGCGCAGGAAATCGGCGGTTTTCATCCGTTTCTTTCCTTCGAGCTGCAGCTCCTCGATCACCAGAATGCCGTCTCCCGTCTTTACATGGAGACCTGTCTCATCTGCCACCCAGACTTTTCCGGCACTCTTCGTCGGATTCTGTCCCGGAATTTTCGAGAACAGATCGCCGCCGAACATGGCAATGACTTTGGCACCCCAGATTTTCAGGTTCTTTCCGTTTACTTTTGTAAAAGCACTCGGCCACGGGCTCATCGCACGGATCTGACGTTCGATCTCAACGGCACTCTTCGTCCAGTCGATCTTTCCGTCTTCTTTTTTGATCATCCGCGCATACTCTGTGGTGCTTATCTCCGGCTGTTTTTCCGGTGTCACTTCGCCTTTTTCAAGTTTTGGAAGTGTCTCCACCAGAAGTTTTGCTCCGGCTGCGGCGAGCTTGTCAAAGAGACTGCCGCCGGTCTCATCTGCTGCAAGCGGAACTTCCACTTTCGTCAGCATATCGCCTGTGTCGAGGCCTTCATCCATCTTCATAATGGTTACGCCGCTCACTTCATCGCCGTTCATGACAGCCCACTGGATCGGCGCTGCTCCGCGGTAAGCCGGAAGCAGGGAGGCATGAACGTTGATGCATCCGTATTTCGGCATGTCCAAAATCTCTTTTGGAATAATCTGGCCGAATGCAACGACAACGATCACATCCGGCTCCATTTTCCGGATCTCCTCGATCGCCTCTGCATCCCGCACGCGGCGCGGCTGATAGACCGGAAGGCCGTGTTTTTCGGCTGCCTCTTTCACCGGTGTCGGCATCATCTGTTTTCCGCGGCCCTTCGGTTTGTCCGGCTGGGTCACAACGCCTGTGATCTCATAACCGGCCTCCACGAGTGCCTCAAGTGTTCCCACGGAGAAATCCGGGGTTCCCATAAATACCACTTTCATCTGAAGTCATCTCCTTTATTTTAAGACTTACTCTTCGTCCTCGTACTCCTCATACTCATCGTACGTGTTGTCCCAGAGTTCACCTTCTACTTTTTCTGTATACATATGTCCGTCGAGGTGATCACACTCGTGGCAGATGCAGCGGGCAAGAAGTTCGGTTCCCTCCAGTTCAAACGGCTGCATGTCGCGGTCCAGTGCTCTTACCTTTACGTAATTCGGACGGGTTACTGTACCGGATTTTCCCGGAAGGCTTAAGCATCCTTCTGCTCCTGTCTGGCTTCCAGAAGTCTCCAGGATTTCCGGATTGATCAGAAGATGTGGGGTTCCGTCCACATCCATGACTACGATTCTCTTTAAGATGCCGACCTGCGGTGCGGCAAGGCCGACACCGTTTGCCTCATACATGGTGTCAAACATGTCGTCGATCAGCTCGCTGATTCTTGGTGTCATCTCCTCCACCGGTCTGCATTTTTTCGTTAATACGCGGTCGCCTACGACTCTGATTTCTCTGATTGCCATAATTCTTTTCCTTTCTTTTGCTCTTCTATTATAAATAATCTATGTGTAAACAGTATGAAAAAACTAATACTTTCTGCTGAAGTCAAACTGTAAATAAACGGTACGGAAGCCTTTGTTAATCTCGATATACCGCTCCAGTTTTTCCCGCAGCTCTGCCAACACCTCTTCCTGCGGCGCTCGTACATACACGGCCATGCGGTACAGGTCATTGATTTTCGACACTGCCTCACTTGCCGGGCCGATGATCTGGACTTCGCGGTTTCCCCGGATGCGGATGAGATATCTGCGAATGTATTCCATCGCTTGCGTCAGATGCGCTTCATCCTCCCCAGCTCCGTGGATCGCCAGAAGCTCCGCCGCCGGGGGATATCCCATCAGACGGCGGTAGTCCATTTCTTTCTCGTAAAATGTCCCGTAATCCTGCTCTGCCGCCGTCTGAATGCTGTAATGTTCGGGATGGTACGTCTGAATGACTGCCATTCCCGGCTTTTCGCCTCTTCCGGCGCGGCCGACTGCCTGCGTCAGCAGCTGGAACGTACGCTCCCCGGCACGGTAATCGACTGCATTCAGGGAGAGATCCGCCGCCAGCGCTCCCACCAGCGTGACATTCGGGAAATCGTGGCCTTTTACGATCATCTGGGTTCCAATCAGGATATCGGCCTCCCCCGCCGCAAATACGGACAGGATTTCTTCATAACTGTTTTTCGTTTTTGTCGTGTCGCCGTCCATCCTAAGAACGCGTGCCTTTGGAAACAGCTTTTTCACGTTCTGCTCGATCTGCTGTGTGCCGGCACGGAAGCCGCCAATGTACGGGGAACCGCACGACGGGCACGCATGTACCTGCGGTGTTTCATAACCGCAGTAATGGCAGACGAGCTTTCCGTTATTGTGTGCTGTCAGTGATACATCGCAGTGCGGGCATTTCATCACATGGCCGCATGCACGGCATGAGACGAAGCCCGCATAGCCTCTGCGGTTCAGAAACAGTACAACCTGTTCCTTTTTTTCAAGCCGTTTTTCGATCTCTTCCCGCAGTTTTCCGGACAGAATCGAACGGTTTCCCATCTGTAATTCTTCCCGCATATCCGCGATCCATACGGACGGAAGTGCTGCATTTCCGTACCGCGCATCCATCCGGAACAGCGCGTACGCTCCCGTCTCGCAGGCGTAAGAAGCATCCACCGACGGCGTTGCCGAACCCATCACCACATGGGCATGCTCCAGCCCGGCGCGGCGCACGGCGGTCTCCCTTGCATGGTAGCGCGGCGTCACTTCACTTTTATAGGAGGTTTCATGCTCCTCATCGATTACGATCAGCCCCAGATCCGGAAACGGTGCAAAGAGTGCGGAACGCGGACCGATCATAATACTGACCTCCCCGCGCCGCGCGCGCTCCATCTGGTCGGCGCGCTCGGACGGTGTCATCCGCGAGTTGACCACTGTGACCCTTGTTCCAAACCGTGCGCAGAACCGCTCCACGTTCTGATACGTCAGCGCAATCTCCGGGATCAGCACGATCACCTGTTTTCCTTCCTTCAGCACTCGCTCCATCAGCTCCATATAGACGAGCGTTTTGCCGCTTCCCGTCACACCGCGGATCAGGCAGGGGCGGTTCTGCCCTTCCCATTCCTTTCGAATGCCGTCCACCACGGCCTGCTGCTGTTCGTTTGGTTTTCCCGCGGTTGTTCTTCCTGCCGCATCAGATACCGGATTTCTCCAGGTGCTCGTACGGCGGATTTCCAACACACCCTGCTCTTCCATCACGTGCAGCGTATCTGCCGTGATTTTCAGTTCCTTGCTCACAACCGGCCCTGGAAGAACCGGCTGGGCCAGCAGCGCGTTTAAGAGACGGATTCTCGCTTTATAATTTTTCTTTCTGTAGTTTTCCAGCAGTTCCTCACACTCTGCGGGATCTGCAAGAAGCGCAATTTCGCGGGTTTCTTTCCCGCGCGCCTTTACTTTGACCGGAAGCACCGTCTTTAACGCCTGGATCATCGTCGATCCGTACGTATGACGCATCCACGCGGCGAGCGCGATGAGTTTCGTCTCTACGGTCGCCGCATCCTTTTGTACCGCAAGGATGGCCTTCATCCGGTCCTGCGGATATTTCGGCTCGTTTCCGACGGAAAGCACATAGCCGGTGATCGTGCGGTTTCCGTTTCCAAACGGAATCTGTACCGCCGTTCCCGGACCGATCTCCCCTGTCAGTTCCGGCGGAACCTTGTACTGAAAGGTCCGGTCCAGTTTTTCATTTGTGATATCTACGATTACATCAGCGTAAACGCTGCTCATATATTCCCCTTACTTTCTTCCAGTATTTCCCGGATCAGCACGCGCTCATCCATCTCGTACCGTTTCCCCTTCCGGATCTGATACGTTTCGTGGCCTTTTCCCGCGAGCACCACGAGATCGCCCGGCTGCCGGTTTTCGATCACATACCGGATCGCCTCCTTACGGTCTGCAATCTCAACGAAAGCGCCTTCTGTTTTCCCGATTCCCGTCCGGATATCGTCCAGAATCGCCTGTGGTTCCTCATCCCGCGGATTGTCCGAGGTGATGACGGTCAGATCCGCCAGACGCCCCGACACTTCTCCCATCTGGAATCTCCGGTTCCGCGCGCGGTTTCCGCCGCAGCCGAAGAGACAGATCAGGCGCTTCGGATGGTATTTCCGCAGTGTCTTTAACAGGCTTTCGAGGCTCATCGCATTGTGTGCGTAGTCAATGAGAAGCGTCATTTCCGGATACACCGGAACTGCCTCACACCGCCCACGGACGCGGACTGCGGAAAGTGCCTCCTGCATCGCCTTTTCCGGGATTCCCATCTGCGCGCAGACCGCAATGGCGGCAAGCGAGTTGGAAACGGAAAACAGACCCGGGAGATCTACCCGTACCGGAAAATCCGCTGCGCCCTGCACCCGGTATGAGACACCGAGCACGCCGGGCGCCTGATCGAGTGCTGCATCTGCTGCCATAAAATCAGCTTTTTCCCTGCATCCGAATGTCACCAGACGGCAGGTGCTCTGCCTTATGATCTCCGGAAACCTTTTGTCATCCCGGTTTACAATTCCGGTTCTGCAGGTGCGAAGCAGCTTCTTTTTGCAGGACAGATATTCTGCAAACGATGCATGCTCCCCGGCGCCGATGTGGTCGTTTCCAATGTTGGTGAACACACCGTAATCAAACGTAAATCCATCACACCGGTGCTGTTTTTCCGCCTGCGAGGAAACCTCCATCACAACATGGGTGCAGCCCTCCCGCATCATTTCAGAAAACAGCTTCTGCAGCACAACAGGCTCCGGCGTTGTATTTTCTGACGGAATGCTTTTTTCCCCGATCCTCGTCTCGATCGTTCCGATGAGTCCTGCGCGGATTCCTGCTTTTCGCAGGATTTCGTAAATCATATATGCAGTCGTCGTCTTTCCCTTCGTGCCGGTCACTCCGATTGTCACAAGGTGCTGCGCCGGATTGTCCTCCCAGGCACAGGAAAGCTGTGCGAGTGCTTCTCTGCTGTCCTTTACTACGAGTACGGTTACCTTTTCCGGAATCCCTTCCAGTTCCTGCTCCGCAACCAGAACAGCAGCGCCCCTCTCGACTGCTTCTTCTGCATATACGTGCCCGTCCATCCTGTTTCCGCGGATGCAGACAAACACGTTCTGCGGCTGTACTTTTCTGCTGTCGCATGTGATTCCTGTAACTTCCGCATCCAGACTGCCCTGCTGGAGCTGATATGCGATCCGCTTTTGTAACGTGCGCATGTTTTTCATGCCGGGACCTCCCTTTCACGTTTCAAATCCCTACGACTCAGATACTTTTATAGAATACCATAGTCCGAAAAACATTTCAATGTGTGCAATGTCGGTTTCTTCTTGATTTTTGTCCCCATAAACTTTATAATAGTTTTATATTGATGCCTGGTTTTTTCGTATCAAAATCTATGAACTGCAAAGAGAGGTATCTTCCAATGAAAAGAAAAAAAATAGTTGTTGCACTGGGACACAAAGCTCTTGGAACGACGCTGCCGGAACAGAAAGCAGCCGTAAAACGTTCCGCAAAAGTAATCGCAGATCTCGTTGCTGCCGGCGCTGATGTTGTCATCACCCACAGCAATGCGCCGCAGGTCGGCATGATCCACATGGCGATGAATGAATTCGGCAAAATGCACACCGACTACAGCGCAGCCCCGATGTCTGTCTGCTCCGCTATGAGCGAAGGCTACATCGGCTACGACCTGCAGAACGCCATCCGTGCTGAGCTTCTCCGCAGAGGAATCTTCAAAACCACATCCACGATTCTTACACAGGTTGAAGTAGATCCGTACGACGATGCCTTCAACAATCCGGTCAAACTGATCGGCCGTACGCTTACCAAAGAGGAGGCTGACGCAGAGGAAGAAAAAGGAAACTACGTAACGAAAACCGAGGACGGCTACCGCCGAATCGTTGCTGCTCCGAAGCCGCAGGATATCGTAGAGATCGACTCCATCCGTCTTCTTCTCGATGCCGGACAGGTTGTCATCGCAGCAGGCGGCGGCGGAATCCCGGTTCTCCCGCAGAATGAAGAGTTAAAGGGTGCATCCGCAGTCATCGAAAAAGACCTCACCAGCGGCCTGATGGCAGAAATGCTGAACGCAGACATGCTGATGATCCTGACCAGCGTGGAAAACGTTTCCATCAACTACGGTACCCCGGACGAAAAACCGCTGGAGCACATCACCGTTGCTGACGCGAAGAAATACATCGCAGAAGGCCAGTTCGGAGAAAACTCCATGCTGCCGAAAATGGAAGCAGCTGTTTCTTTCCTCGAGAAAGGCATCGGCCGTACCGCAGTCATCACTTCCATTGATTCCGCACTCGCCGGATTTCAGGGAAAAACAGGTACGATTATCGAGTAATACAAACTACACAAAAAAAGGATTCCCGCGAGTGGGAATCCTTTTTTTCTACTTTTTTCCGGACTAAAAAACCAGATTAGAAAGTAAATTTATCTGCAAAGTAAGCATCGAGATCCTCAATTTTAATTCTCTCCTGCTCCATAGTGTCACGGTCACGGACGGTAACAGCACCATCGGTCTCGGAATTGAAGTCGTAGGTGATGCAGTACGGAGTACCGATCTCATCCTGACGGCGATACCGTTTTCCGATATTTCCACGGTCATCAAACTCGCAGTTGTATTTCTTGGACAGCTCTGCAAAGACTTTCTCAGCGCCCTCGTTCAGCTTCTTGGAAAGCGGAAGCACACCGATTTTTACCGGTGCCAGTGCCGGATGGAAATGCATCACAGTACGAACATCATTCTTCTCTGCGTCGAGAACTTCCTCATCATAAGCGCTGCACAGAAATGCCAGAACGACACGGTCAGCACCAAGAGACGGCTCGATAACATACGGGATGTATTTCTCGTTCTTCTCTGGATCGAAATAGGTCATATCCTGTCCGGATACATTCTGATGCTGAGTCAGGTCGTAATCGGTACGGTCTGCGATTCCCCACAGCTCGCCCCATCCGAACGGGAACAGGAACTCGATATCGGTTGTTCCCTTGCTGTAGAAGCACAGCTCTTCCGGAGAATGGTCTCTTGCACGCATCTCTTCGTCTTTCATGCCGAGGCTCTTCAGCCAGTTGATGCAGAAGCCTCTCCAGTACTGGAACCAGTCAAGGTCGGTGCCAGGCTCGCAGAAGAACTCCAGCTCCATCTGCTCGAACTCACGGGTACGGAAGGTGAAGTTACCCGGTGTAATCTCGTTACGGAAAGATTTACCGATCTGGCCGATTCCGAACGGAATTTTCTTTCTGGAAGTACGCTGTACGTTTTTGAAGTTTACGAAGATACCCTGTGCAGTCTCCGGACGAAGATATACGGTGTTCTTCGCATCCTCTGTAACACCCTGGAAGGTTTTGAACATCAGGTTGAACTGACGGATATCGGTAAAGTTATGTTTTCCGCAGGACGGACACGGAATCTGATGCTCCTCGATGAAGTTCTTCATCTCTTCCTGGGACCATGCGTCTACGCTGCCGCCTTCGATTTCAATGCCTTTTTCCTCACAGAAATCTTCGATCAGCTTGTCTGCACGGAAACGCTCGTGGCACTCTTTACAGTCCATCAGAGGATCGGAAAATCCGCCGAGATGACCGGAAGCTACCCATGTCTGCGGGTTCATCAGGATCGCGCAGTCAACACCTACGTTGTGCGGGCTCTCCATGACGAATTTCTGCCACCATGCTTTTTTCACGTTGTTTTTCAGCTCAACACCGAGCGGGCCGTAATCCCAGGTATTTGCCAGGCCGCCGTAGATTTCGGAACCCGGATATACAAAACCTCTGGATTTTGCTACTGCCACAATTTTGTCCATTGTCTTTTCCATAGTTAGTTACTCCTCTATTTTATTTGTTTACTTACCATAAACAACAATAACAGGACTGGCAAGAAGAACGTCCTGCTCATATTCCTGCTCTGTTTCTTCTGTCTTAGTCTGCTCTGATGATGACGCAGAATCACTCTCTGTGGACTTTGTGGTCCACTCGCCGGCCGTATCCACCGTGTTTTTTCCTTTGATCACGGCTGTACCGGAAACGCAGAGCACCGGATCTTCCGTTACGATTTCCAGCGGCTCCTCGCAGACAATCACGCGTACATGCTTAACGCCTTTGACCGCATCTTCGACTGAAACCTCATTGCCTTTAGAATCGACAAAGGAAGCGGAAAAATCATATCCCGCTTCTTCTGCCTCATCCAGCGTGCCTGCGAAAAATTCTGCTCCGTGATAATCCGCGTAGGACTGGTAATCTCCATCTCATGGATCTCCACCTTTTCCTCTTTGATCTGGCATTTTTCCAGCTTCACGGAATCCGCATCGCCGCGCTCCTCTGTGAATTTTTTGATGTCATCCTCCACAAAGACCTTCAGTTCGTCTTCCGTGTAATCATCGTCTTTGCTGTAATCTTCCACAATGGCTTCTGTCACAACACCATTTTTGCTCACATAGACAGATGTCGTTGTCACATCTTTTAACTTCTCACAGCCCGACAGCAGCACGGAAGCCGCTGTCAGAACTGCGAGAAGCTGTCCTGCTTTTTTCATAAAAATCTTCTAAAAACCGCCTAAATTATTTATTGCGGTAAATGATATCGTCTCTTCCCGGTCCGTTGGAGATCATGGTGATCGGGAATCCGATTTCTTTTTCTACGAATTCGATGTAGTTTCTGCAGTTCTCCGGCAGATCCTCATATTTCTTGATGCCGCGGATATCGCATTTCCAGCCCGGAAGTGTTTTCAGAACCGGTTTCGCTTTCTCAAGAATGCTGGTGTTCGGGAAATCATGGATTTCTTTTCCGTCTACTTCGTATGCTACGCAAACCGGAATCTCGTCCAGATATCCGAGAACGTCAAGTACGGTAAATGCTACATCGGTCGTACCCTGCATTCTGCAGCCGTAACGGGAAGCAACACAGTCGAACCATCCCATACGTCTCGGACGTCCTGTCGTTGCACCGAACTCTCCGCCGTCTCCGCCGCGTCTTCTGAGCTCATCTGCCTCATCTCCAAAAATCTCGGAAACAAATGCACCTGCTCCTACTGCGCTGGAGTAAGCCTTGCACACCGTTACAATTTTCTTGATTTCATATGGCGGAACACCTGCTCCTACTGCGCCGTAGCCGGCCAGTGTGGAAGAAGAAGTTACCATCGGGTAAATTCCGTGATCCGGGTCTTTTAAGGAACCAAGCTGACCCTCAAGCAGGATCTCCTTGCCTTCCTGAATCGCGTTCCACAGGAATGCGGAAGTATCGCATACGTATGGCTCAACCATTTTTTTGTATTCCATCAGCTCTGCATAGATCTCATCCGGATTTAACTGCGGTTTGTGATACAGATGCTCGAGCAGAATGTTCTTGGTCTCGCATACGGATTTCAGTTTCTCTTTCAGGTGCTCATCGTCGAACAGCTCGTTTACCTGGAAACCGATTTTTGCATATTTATCTGAGTAAAATGGAGCGATACCGGATTTGGTGGAACCAAAGGATTTTCCGCCCAGACGCTCTTCCTCATACTGATCGAACAGGATGTGGTACGGCATTACCATCTGTGCACGGTCGGAAATTTTGATCTTCGGTGCCGGCACTCCCTTCGAAACGATCTCATTTAACTCTTTGATCAGAACCGGAATGTTGAGTGCAACACCGTTTCCGATTACGCTGGTTGTGTGGCTGTAAAATACGCCGGATGGAAGGGTATGAAGTGCAAACTTTCCATAGTTGTTTACAATGGTATGGCCTGCATTCGCACCACCCTGGAAACGGACAACAATGTCTGCCTCTTTTGCGAGCATATCGGTAATTTTACCTTTTCCCTCGTCTCCCCAGTTTGCTCCTACTACTGCCTTAATCATATGACATCCTCCTAATTCAACGTATACTTGCGGCCTTTTTGTTCCGGCCGTTTATCTTTAGTATACCATGTTTTTCTCATAAGCAAAACTTATCATTACTTATAAAATCTGTTTTTTTATTATTTCTGTTTATCAAACGGATCAGACGTTGATTTCCGCTGTCATGCCAAGTGCGTCTTTGTTTGCCTCAAGCACCGGATTGACTACGTTTTTCAGGAATGCGTCAACCTGTACAGATGCACGTCCGGTATATTTGGACGGATCCATTGTCTTTTCCAGTTCTTCCTTGGTCAGATGGAACATCTCATCTGCTGCGATCAGATCGAGAAGATCATTATCGCGTCCTTCCTCTTTGACATGTTTTCCGGCGATCATGGACAGCTCACGGATTCTCTCATGCAGCTCCTGACGGTCGCCGCCTGCTTTCACCGCATCCATCATGATATTCTCGGTTGCCATAAACGGAAGCTCTGCCATCATGTGTTTTAAGATAACCTTTGGATAAACCACAAGTCCGTCTACGACGTTCATGCACAGATCCAGGATACCGTCGATGGCAAGGAAACCTTCCGGAATGGAAAGTCTCTTGTTTGCAGAGTCGTCGAGGGTTCTCTCAAACCACTGTACAGAAGAGGTGATGGCCGGATTTAATGCATCGGTGATCACATAACGGGACAGGGATGCGATACGCTCGCTTCTCATCGGATTTCTCTTGTATGCCATGGCGGAAGATCCGATCTGTCCTTTCTCGAACGGCTCCTCAACTTCTTTTAAGTGCTGCAGAAGACGGATGTCGTTGGAGAATTTTGTTGCGCTTGCCGCAATGCCTGCCAGAACGTTTAATACTCTCGTATCGACTTTTCTGGAATACGTCTGTCCGGAAACAGGATAGCAGTTCTTGAAGCCCATTTTCTCAGCGATCATCGGATCGATCTTATCGATGGTCTCCTGATCTCCGTCGAACAGCTCTAAAAAGCTTGCCTGTGTGCCTGTTGTTCCTTTGGAGCCGAGCAGCTTTAAGGTGCTCTGTACGTACTCGAGATCTTCAAGGTCCATTAAGAACTCCTGCATCCACAGGGTTGCACGTTTTCCGACGGTGGTCGGCTGTGCCGGCTGGAAGTGGGTGAAGGCAAGGGTCGGCTGGTCTTTGTAGGTATCCGCAAATTTTGCCAGCTCAGCGATAACGTTCACCAGTTTTTTCTTCACCAGCTTTAAGGCTTCGTTCATGACAATGATATCGGTATTGTCGCCTACGTAGCAGCTGGTTGCTCCCAGATGGATGATTCCTTTTGCTTTCGGACACTGTACGCCGTAGGCATACACATGGGACATTACGTCATGACGGCAGACTTTCTCTCTTTCTTTTGCCACATCGTAGTTGATGTTCTCGGCATTTGCTTTCAGTTCTTCGATCTGCTCATCTGTAATAGAAAGTCCCAGTTCTTTTTCTGTCTCAGCCAGCGCAATCCATAACTTTCTCCAGGTACGGAATTTCATATCCGGGGAGAAGATGTACTGCATCTCCTTGCTTGCATAACGTTCGGAAAGAGGGCTTACATATCTGTCAGTTCCGCTCATAGACACGATTCTCCTTTTCTTGTCAAAATGTGTATTCGGTTTCTCTTTTATCCCCGCTCTTTTTCATCCCCAAAAACAGAACGGGGCGTATAAAGAGCGTGTTTGAAATACGTTTCAACCACGCTCTAGTATAACGCATGTTGTTTTTTTAGGCAAGTGCAACGTCGTTACTTCTCACGAAATTTTCCCAAAAAGCCCTGCATTCTGGCATTTTCGGAATCGAAGACTTCGTCCGGCGTTCCTTCCACGGCGATCACGCCCTGGTCCATAAAGATGACGCGGTTGGAAATCTCCCGGGCAAAATTCATCTCGTGGGTAACGATCACCATGGTCATATTCATCTCCGCAAGGGATTTGATGACCTTCAGCACCTCGCCTGTCAGCTCCGGGTCGAGCGCCGAAGTCGGCTCATCAAAAAAGAGCACCTTCGGGTTCAGCATCAGCGCACGCGCAATCGCAACCCTCTGACACTGACCGCCGGAAAGCTGACACGGATACGCCTTTTCTTTTCCTGTGAGTCCCATTTTCTGCAGCAGCTCTTCTGCCTGTGCTTCCACCTCCGCACGGTTGCGTTTCTGCACATGAATCGGCGCATCGCAGAGGTTTTTCATCACATCATAATGTGGAAACAGGTGGAAGCTCTGGAATACCATTCCAAAGTTTTCCTGAATTTTCCGCAGCACGGCCGGCTTTGCATAAACGGATTTTCCATTTTGCATGGTGACTGCCTGCTCGCCAAGATACGTCAGGTCACCGCCATCCATCGTCTCCAGCATCGCCGCACACCGCAGCAGCGTCGATTTTCCCGATCCCGACGGGCCGATGATCGAGAGCACCTCGCCCTCTTCTACTTTGAGGGAAATATCTTTTAACACTTCGAGATCCCCAAAGCGCTTTCTTACATGGTTCATTTCCAGATAAATCATATCGTTTTCCGCTCTCTTCTATAGTTAATGATAATAAGAAAATTTCTTTTCCAAAAGTTCCATCACCCACGCCACGACAAAGTTGAAGATGTAGTAGAAAATACCGGCGGCGACGAACGGAACCATCGTGGTCTTGGCCGCCGCGATCTGTTTTGCGATCGTGAACATTTCCACATAGGAAATGGAAAAGGCCAGCGACGTATCCTTGACCAGCGTAATCACCTCATTGGTGATCGCCGGCAGAATCCGTTTCACAACCTGAGGCAGAATAATGCGGACAAACGTCTGTCCCTTCGAATAACCAAGAAGCTTTGCTGCCTCGTACTGTCCACGATCCATCGAAACGATGCCGGAGCGGTAGATTTCTGCAAAATAGGCGCCGTAGTTTAAGGCAAATCCGGTGATAATCGCCGGAAAGCGCCATTTTCCGATGTTCATACCGAACAGATAGAACGGTCCGAAGTAAACCACCATGAGCTGCAGCATCAGAGGCGTGCCGCGCATCAGGGAGATATAGAGCCGGAAAATTCCGCTCACAATCCGGTTTTTCGACATACGCCCGAAGGCGATCAGCAGACCGAGCGGCAGGGAAAATACGAGCGTCAGGACAAATATCGAGATCGTTCCCGCCATTCCGGTACTAAGCTGTGATAGAATCATGGACAACTTCATGCTGCTTTACTCTCCTTTTTTCTCCAGACACACCATGTCTGCGATTCCGTATTTTTCTGCGAGCTTGCCGAATGTTCCGTCGGCCAGAACCTGCTGCAGGCCTTCGTTTACTTTACCGCAGAGCTCGGTATTTCCTTTTTTGAATCCGATCGCATATTTCTCAGAGTTCAGGTGCTCGTCGAGGATTTTGTATCCTTCTCCGCGGCTTTCCAGCTGATATTTGGCAACGCCGATATCCATGGCAACCGCATCGATGGAACCTGCCTGAAGCTCTACAAACGCATTGTTGTAATCCGGGAACTGCTGCAGAGCGGCGAAAGTATCGGCGAGTTCTTTCTGACCGCCATCTTCCTCACTCTGTAAAAGATCGAGTGCTGCGGATGCTGCCTGCACACCAACCGTCTTTCCTGCCAGATCGGACAGGCTGTTGATGCCGGAATTCTCAGATACGACCATCACCTGGCTGTTGTCCACGTACGGATCGGACCAGGTGTAATCGTCCTCTCTGCCGTTCATGGTAAAGCCGTTCCAGATGCAGTCAATCGCACCAGAATTCAGCTCGGTATCTTTCGCATCCCAGTTGATCGGGGTTTTTACCAGCTTCCAGCCGTAAATCTCGCAGACTGCCTCAGCGAGCTCCAGGTCAAATCCGGTGTAATCGCCCGTCTCATCGTCCATGTAGCCGTACGGCGGGTATTCTGCATCGAAGCCTACGGTAAAGGTTGTCGTTCCGTCTGCGGAAGAGGATGCTGCTCCTGCTGATGAGGCAGATGTTTTTGCTGTGTCTGCAGAGCCGCAGCCAGCCAGCAGGGCAGATGCACAAAAGGCTGCTGTCAAAATGCTAACCATTTTCTTTTTCATAATATTCTTCTCCTTTTCTACGTGATCATGTTATCACTGTACTACGCTAAACTAATTGGTATCCTACCATACTCCGGCACCTCCTGTCAACCCGCACCGGTTAAATAATCCAGAAAACCTGTTCCAACACAAAAAAGTCTCCGAAACGGTCAGCAGATTCTGCTTTTTTCCGTCTTCGGAGACTTTGATTTTTCTATTTTGGATAACTATTTATAAACCCTTGTTACACGGCTGCTGATATCGCAGAGCATCTCGTAATCGAAACGTGCCGCCGGGTTGGCGATCTCTTCGATCGTGATGGTCTCATCCCCGTCGGTTCCGACAAGCGTTACAACGTCCTCCACCTGCACATCCGGGATGTCGGTCACGTCCACCATCATCTGATCCATACAGATTCTTCCGATGATCGGTGCTTTTTTCCCGTGGATCAGCACACAGCCCTGGTTCGAGAGAGCTCTCGGATAGCCGTCTGCATAGCCGGCTGAAACAGTTGCGATCCGTGTCATCGGTTTCTCGGTCACATACGTGGCACCGTAGCTGACGCCGATGCCCGGGCCGACTTCCTTCACATGGATGACATGGCTCTTCCAGGAAAGCGCCGGGATCAGATCGAGGCGCTCTTTTTTTACCTCCTCGGATGGGTAAATGCCGTAGGTGATGATACCGGAACGCACCATCTCAAAGCGGTGATCGTCAAATTCCATGATTCCGGCGGAGTTGCAGATATGGCGAAGCGGAATCGTCACGCCGCGCTCTGCTAAAAGTGCCGTCATCTTATCATATTTTTCCATCTGCATCGAACAGTACGTCTTGTCTTCCTGATCGGCGCAGGAGAAATGCGTAAACATACCTTCCAGCTCGATGTGCGGAAGATCCGCGATTTTTGCCGCCTCATCCGCATCGTGCTCCGTCACCTGGAAGCCGATCCGCGTCATGCCGGTATCGACCGCAAGGTGTGCTTTTGCTTTCCGGTTCTGGCGTGCTGCCTCTTTTTCGAGGGCAAGCGCCTGTGCGTAGCTGTCGATCGTCTGAGTGATGTCGTATTCCACAAGGTCGCCGTACTGGGACGGGGACACGTAGCCGAGAATCAGGATCGGCGCGGAAATGCCGTTTTCTCTGAGCTCGATAGCCTCCTCGATGGTTGCGGTTGCAAAATAATCAACCTGGTTTTCCAGATAGGATGCTACCGGAACGGCACCGTGGCCGTAGGCGTTCGCTTTTACAACGCCAAGGAGTTTCACGCCCTCCGGCAGTCTTTTTTTCACTTCTCTGATGTTATGCCCGATCGCTTCGAGTGAAATCTCTGCATAACAGCGTAAGTATCTGTTCACTTTTTTCCTTCTTTCTTTCCGTACTTTTTCTGAGACGCCAAAACGTGCCTGAAAATTCTTTCGGATTATTTTCAGACACGCTCTCGTATCAGATTCCGGCTGTGCCGGTTTTTATTTGTCCGGTCTGCGGATGGCGGAATAGATATTTTTTACATTTTTCAGCACTACATGCGTTCTTGTCGCATCAACGCCCGGAAGGCTCATCACCTGGCGGTGGATTTCTTCGAGTTCGTCGGATGAGTGACAGGAAATGCGGATAATCAAATCAAAATCTCCGGTCTGATAATAGCAGGATACGATGTACTCCAGTTTCTGGATCGCATCTGCAAAACTGTCAAAGAACTTCGGATGCTCCAGGCTGACTTCCATCAGCGCGGTCATCTCATTTCCCGTTTTCTTTTCGTCTATAATAATGGTGTATTCTTTAATCACTCCGGTTTCTTCCATTTTACGGATTCTCTCGATGACTGCAGAAACCGATAAATGAATCTCTTTGCTGATATTGGAAGCCGTCTCGCGGGCATTTTTCTGCAATATCTTCAGAATCTTATAATCAATGGCATCCATGTATTTTTCCTCCCATAAGAATTGACAGGGCTCTTCTTTCCAGATCTTAGCATAAAATTTCCCTGTCACTACCTTTCTATTATATCAAATTTTTCAGATAAGTCCAGTTTTTCCCAAAATATTTTATAGAAAGATTAGAATTTTTCTTTAAATTGCACAGATGCCGGTTTTTCTATTCTTCGAAGGTTTCTGCAATATCCTGCATCAGAATGCCGATCCCGAGGTGCTGCTCCATTCCCCTGCATAGGGAAGTTCCCCCTTTTTCTTTGTTTTCCGTTTTTTTTATTATAGTACACTTTCCTTCCCGGAACAAGACTGATATTTACGTGCTATTCACCGGACGTTCACTCGCGCCATTTGCCCTGAATTTTCACCTTTTTCAGTATTTTAAAATTTTTTTTAATTTTTTTTTTAAAAAGGGGTTGACTTTTCTCCGGCTTTCCTGTAGAATACGTTTTGTCAGTGAGGCACGGCAGTCAACAAGACAGAGAAAAAAATCAGTGCCAATCATCTGCGGGTGTAGTTCAATGGTAGAACACCAGCCTTCCAAGCTGGATACGTGGG
>OLVT01001585.1_pt1 | contig 18342 bp, 14 predicted proteins | sample 1673241 | NCBI WGS metagenome assembly OLVT01 (sample SAMEA3178936, study PRJEB25190) | human gut metagenome | biome: human gut; feature: human-associated habitat; material: faeces | place: Austria | collected 2013 | reverse complement strand
CCGACGTGTTCACCATCTCCATCAACATCGCCGGCAACGGCGGCATGAGCGTGCCGTGCGGCCTGGGTGCGCAAAGCGGCATGCCCGTGGGCGTGCAGCTGATTGCCCCGCAGTTCAAGGATGAGAACATGTTCCGCGCCGCCATGGCGCTCGAGGCCGCCTACGGCAAAGCCCCCGTGGCCCCGAACTTCGCCGACGGGAAGGTGGTTGAGTAATGCGTAAGCTCGAAGAAGTGCTGCAAGATGCAACAGTCCAGTGGACTGTTGCAGGCCGAGCACCGCGAAGCGGGGCGCAGGCCCTTGGGATGATGAAGGGTTCGGAGGTGCGTTGCTAATGCGTAAGCTCGAAGAAGTGCTGCAAGATTGGGAGGCGGTCATCGGCTTGGAGATCCATGCCGAGCTGACCACGTTGAACACGAAGATGTTCTGCGGTTGCAAGCTTGAGTTCGGCGCCGACCCGAACACGCACACCTGCCCGGTGTGCCTGGGCCTTCCGGGCGCTCTGCCCGTGCCGAACAAGGCCGCTATTGAGTCCATCGTGCTTGCTGGTCTGGCCACGAACTGCGACATTGAGAAGCACAGCATGTTCTACCGCAAGAACTACATGTACCCCGACATGGCCAAGAACTTCCAGACTACGCAGGGTCCGGTGGCGTTCTGCATGCGCGGCCATCTTGATCTGGACGTCGACGGTCCGGCAGCCAAGGAGCGCGGCGACATCGCCGGCCTGAAGCCGGGCGAGGCGTGCGAGAACGTCACCGTCACCGATTCCGGCTACACGGCGCACGTGGGCATCACGCGCATCCATATGGAGGAAGACGCCGGCAAGATGATCCACATCGGCGGCGACGAGGGCCGTATCGCGGGCGCCACGCATTCGCTGGTGGACTACAACCGCGCCGGCACGCCGCTCATCGAGCTGGTCACCGAGCCCGATCTGCGCACGCCGGAGGAGGCGCGCCTGTTCATGCAGAAGCTGCGTCAGATCTATCTGGCCATCGGCATCTCCGACTGCTCCATGGAGGAAGGTTCCATGCGCTGCGACGGTAACGTCAGCCTGCGTCGCCGCGGCTCCACGAAGCTGGGCGTGAAGACCGAGCTGAAGAACATGAACTCCTTCAAGAATCTGCACGACGGCTTGGCCTATGAGATCTGTCGTCAGGCCGAGGTTCTGGAAGAGGGCGGTCAGATCTACCAGGAGACCCGCCATTGGGACCCCACCATGAAGCACACCATCGTCATGCGCGTGAAGGAAACCGCTGACGACTACCGCCTGTTCCCCGAGCCCGACTTGGCACCCTATGACCTTTCCGATGAGTTCATCGAAGGCGTCCGCGCCAAGCTGCCCGAGCTGCCCGACCAGAAGGCCGCTCGCTTCGCCGATGAGTTCGGCCTGTCCGCCTACGATGCTCGCCACCTGGTCGATCATCGCGCTACGGCCGATTTCTTCGAGGCGTGCATGGGGGTTGCGGGCAAGGATGCCGCCAAGCTGGCGAAGCCTGTTGCCAACCTGGCCATCAACGACGTCACCGCATGGCTGAACGCCAGCGAGGATGCCGACCTTGCGCAAAGCCCGCTCACGCCCGCCCGTGCGGTGGAGCTGGTGAAGCTGCTCGCCGAGGACGCCATCTCGTCCAAGCAGGCCAAGCAGGTGTTCTCCGCCATCATGGACGAGGACAAGGATCCCTCGGTCATCGTCGAGGAGCGCGGTATGAAGCAGGTGTCGGACACCGGCGCCATCGAGGCCGTTGTGGATGCCATCATCGCGGCGAACCCCGACGAGGTCGCTCGCTACAAGGAAGGCAACACGAAGGTCATCGGGTTCTTCGTGGGCCAGTGCATGAAGGAGATGCGCGGCCAGGGCAATCCGAAGATCATCAACCAGCTGTTGGCGAAGAAGCTGGCAGAATAGCGCAATCGCAGCTTGCGGGTTGCGGTTAGCGACTTGCGGGTTGTGTGAGCGGAAACTGGTTGGTTGCGAAGACGCGGTCTGTGGTCGAGTCAGACAGCCAACGCAAACGCAAACGCAATCGCAAACGTAAACGGGGAGCCGCTGAAAAGTGGCTCCCCGTGTGTTATAAGACGGATATGCGAGTGGCGATGCGCGCGAGCGTGTGGAGGTTGGCGAATCGAATGGCGCAGACGGGGTTTGAGGATATCGTCGGCAGTTGTGGCGCGTGGTTCGAGTGTGGCGGCAAACGGTAAAGCGTAGCGCAAGTAAGGCCGAGGTCCTGCAGCTGCTGTAGCGCGCAAGCCGCAAGGTGCAGCAGCCCTTATCGCATCACCTTGGCCAGCACCTTCGCCAGCTTTTCCGGGTCGATGGGTTTGGAGACGTGGGCGTTCATGCCGCTGGACAACGACCGTTTCACGTCCTCGGCGAACGCGTTCGCGCTGGTTGCCACGATGGGCACGTCGGCGGCATCGGCGCGGTCAAGGCTGCGGATGCGGTGTGCGGCGGTAAGCCCGTCCATGACCGGCATCATGACGTCCATCAAGACGATGTCGTAGCGCCCAACGGGGGATTGCTCGAACGCGTCCACCGCTTCCTGGCCGTTCGTCGTCTTATCCACGGTGAATCCCATGTCGTCGAGCACGTACGCGATGATCTCCATGTTCAGCTCGTTGTCCTCGGCTACCAAGGCGCGCTTCCCGGTGAAATCGACCTGCTCGGCGTCTGCGCACGGCGACTTGTCAGCCGCATCGGCTATCGTCAGGGGGATCTCGAAATAAAACGTGCTGCCATGCCCCAGGCGGCTGTTCGCGCGGATGCGGTCGCCCATCATGAGCACGATGCGGTTGCTGATGGCAAGCCCCAGGCCCGTGCCCTGTTGACGGGCGTCCGTGGTGTTTACCTGTTCGAACTTGGCGAAGATGCGCTCGATGTCCTCCTCGGCGATGCCCACGCCCCGATCGGTGACGGCGAAATATACGCTTGCCGTTCGAGTGTCGCTCGCCTGGACGCCGACCCCTGTAGCCTGTGCGTCGGCATCCACGGCCCCGCGACCCGGCGCCAGCGCTCCGGCGCCGCCGACGGCAGACCGCTCCTCGATGGTCACCGTGATGGTGCCGCCGTCATCGGAGTACTTCACGGCGTTGCCCACCAGGTTGATGAGCACTTGGCTCAGGCGCAGCGCGTCGCCCATGAACCAATCGTGTTGCGTTCGCATGTCCACGACCAGCTTCTGGTTGCGCGCGGCAAGCCTTCCGGCGCTTACGGCGTTGAGCTCCTCGACCACATGGCTCATGCTGAAGGGTGCATCGCCGAGCAGCATCTTGTTGTTCTCGATCTTCGTCATGTCCAGGATGCCGTTGAGCAGATCGAGCAGGTACAGCGACGACGCGTGCACCTTGTTCAGGCAATCGACGCGGCGCTCGTCGCTCTGCTCGGGCTTCAAGGCTATCTCGGTCATGCCGATGATGCCGTTCATGGGCGTGCGGATCTCGTGCGACATGCGCGCAAGGAAGTCGGACTTCGCCTGCGCCGACAGGTCGAGCTCCTCTTGGTTGATGCGGTTTTGGATGATCGCGCCCACCTCGCGCAGGGTGTTCGCGGTCTCATCGTCGTCGAAGGCCTTGCCCGCGTCGTTCAGGAAGAACACGGACCCCGAGTATTTCCCCACGTTCATTATGGGGAACGCGATGCCGTTGGCGTAAGCGCGCGTCTCGGCGGACATGGCGAAGATGGGCATCTCGCTCACGGGATGCACAAGGCCCTGCTCGCCGAATCGCTGCAGCGTGTCGACGGCCTCCCGCGAAAGCGGGAACACGGCGCTCTCGTCGATGCCCGGGATGGGGCCGAAGAAATAGCGCACCGATGCCGTCTGATAGTCTTCTTGGAACGACGTGATGAACAGGTTGGTCACGTCGAGCTTCTCGTTCAGCCGCCGCATGAGCAGGTCCATGCCCGCCGCCAGCGAAAGGCGCCTATCGAGCAGGTTCAGCGTCAGGGCGGGCAAGGTCATGTCCTCGACATGGCTGAAAGAGGATATGGGGTCGAACGGCTTCGGCCCGTATGCGTCATCCATTGACGGCTCCCAGCAAGCGCAAATCGCACGATGGCCCATCGACGCTTGGAGCGCCGTTCGCGCTCGGCGAAGCAACTCGTGCGTGCTCCTAACGTCGCTTGACGAGGCGATGCCCGCGTGAAGCCCCAGTTCCAGCACTCCAGGGCGCACCAATTTCGCGAACCTTCGTTGCAGCTCGGCTACCTCGCTGACGGCGTCGTCGGCGTGTTTGCCGGGGACCCAGCAGACGAACTGCCCGGCGCCGGCGCGCACCAGGATGGCGTTGTGGTTGCCCTTGTCAAGATTGAATGCGCGCGTGACCTTGGTCAGCTCGTTGAGCAGCACGTCGCCGAAGGGGATGCCGTAGTCGCGCACGATGCTTGCGAAACCATCGATCTCGATGGCGGCAAGCTGTCCCGCAGCTGCGCCTGCGCGCGCTGCGGCGATGACGCCCATGCCAGGTTCGAAGCGATATGCCGTCGTTGCGGGATCGAGCTCTTGCTTGCGCGCGGCTTCGATCTCGCGACGCTTCCTGTCGTCGATGTCGTGGATGACGCATACCATGCAGTCCTGCCCGCTGGCGGCGTCGTCCACGCGCGATGAGCTCACCTCAAGCCAACGTCCTTGCGGCAAGTGCTCGGTCACGACCTCCACCTGGATGCTCGTCTCCTGCATCCGGTTCACGGCCTGCTCGATGGCGTCCACCGCCTCGGGGTTCGCGCTGTTGCGGCGGAACAGGTCCCAGAAGCACGCGGAATCGAACTCGCCGTCGTCGGGGGAGTTCGTGATCTCGATGGCTCCCGTTTCGGGATGATAGGTGAAGAATGCGTCGTTCGTGCCCTTAACGGCCAAGCGATAGCGCTCCTTCTCCTCGTTGAGCTTGCGCTGCTTCTCCAGGCCGTCCTCGGTGAGGTCGAGGATGACGTCATGGAGCTGGTCGACCTCGGCGACGGAGGTGCGGAACGCGCGCAGCTTCTCCATGCCTCCCTGGACGCTGCCGATCAGCTCCCTGAGCGGTCGGTTGATGGCGCGCGAGACCAGCACCACCAGCACCAGGCATCCGATGGTGGTAAGGCCGATGGTGACGCCCAGTCGGTGGTACAGCGAGTTGCCTGTGGCGAAGATGGAGTCCTTGGAGAACAGCCCGACGACCGCCCAGCCCGTGTCGTCATAGGGCACGATGCCCGAATACAGCTTCAGCGGTTCGGCGATAGCGTACACCTGTTGATCGCCCATGGTAACGCCTTCGACTTGCATAAGGCCCGCATTGCGCGTTTCCTCAAGCGCGAAGGATGGCCCTTCGGCGCTCACCGCGTTATAGAGCGCGCCGTTTCCCGTGATGATCTGGTACGAGCCGTTGCCGTCCGCCAGCGCAAGGGCGTAGCCGCCGGCTTCGCTGCCGTTCAGTTCGGATATGGGGAAGCACGTGTCCGCCAGATACGTGGTGGACACCTCGATTCCCAGCACGCCGTACACCTGCCCGTCGAGCATGAGCGGCACCGAGTAGGCGATCATTCGGTAGCTGTCGCTCGGATCGCCCTCCAGCACGAACGGCTGCGACCAATACGCCATGGCCTTCGCATCGGCGCCCGGGTTTTGCAGGGCGGCCTCGTAGGGCTTGTAGAAGAAGTCGTCGGCGCTGCGCATGCCGCTGCCGGCAAGGTGCAGCTTCGGCGCCCAGGTGTTGTCAAGGGCGATGGACGCGTTGCGGGCGATTTCCTTGTCCCCTCGCTCGAGCAGCAGGTCGGAATGGGAATCGGAGTTGCCGGTGGGGTCGGAGTCGCGCAGGAAGGCCCCGATATGATCCTGCTCGACGGAAAGGTCGCCATCGTTTCCCAGGATCAGGTACACGCCGCTGGTGGTGTTCGATCCGATAACGGAGAGCAGCCGCGGGAAGGCGTCGGCAACGAAGGCCTCCTTCTGGCTGTCATCGGCAAGGAAACCCGGCACATCGAGGCCCGACTGGGCAAGCTGGTCGGAAAGGGTGGAGTTGAGGGAGACGGTCTCACGGGAGATGCCCGCCCAGCTTTTGACCATGGCGCTTTCCAAGTTCACCTTGCGGTTGTCCACCGCGCGTGCATCGATGGAGATGGCGTTGCCCTCAAGCGTGCCCTTCACGCCGCTGAACGCGAGCACCGAGATGGGCAAGGCGCCCTGGATCAAGACGATCGCGGCCAGCGAGACCATGAGGACTCGAAGGAGGGATATCTTTCGTTTTCCCTTTGCCGCACCTGCGTCGGTGCGCTTGCGTTCGCTATGCACTTTGCTACTCCGTGCCCTCGGCTGCGGCTTGAAGCTGCTGGCAGAAGGAAGCATACCATTGCTCGAACGCGGCATCGCCCACGTACGGTTCAAGAGCCTCGGCGCGTGACTGGCCGGTGGCCATGGCTTCCTGAACAGCCGCTTTGTCGGCGGTTGCTTTATCTTCAAGCGAATGGTCGAGCACCTTGCGCGCGGCATAGGCGTTGTCGAAGCTCTTAAGCGAGTACAGCTCCACATCATCGAAAGAGTCCATAGCCATGGCGATGCAGTCGCGGGTCTTAGGGCTCACGGAGAGGTTTTCGTCTCGAATCGCGCTATCGAGCTCGTCTATGTTGTTCGCGTCGGTTCGCACGGGCAGGTACGACGACGTCGCCGCGAAGCGCAGGTTGTTCTGCTTCTCCGTGAACCATTTCAGGAACTCGCAGGAAGCGTATTCGTGCTGCTCGTCGGATTTCGCCACCGCCATGCCGGCTCCCTGCTGGGGGGCCACGGCGTTTCCGCCCTCGAAGGCGGGTGGCATGATGATGCGATAGGCGATCTCGTGCGTCCCGTTATCGTCGACCATCCGGTCGGGGAAGTACGCCGCCGAGGCGGTGGAACCCGTGTAGCAGATGATGTCGCCCGTCTTCACGTCGTCGGAGCGGAACTTGCCCACGGCGTCGAAATAGCCGCTGACGTAGGGGACGTAGTAGTTGTCCCACAGGCGGCGGACCTTTTCCTTATCGGCATTGACCTGGGCTTTGCCATCGGCATCGGGTGAGAGCAGGTCGACGCCCATCTGCCTCATGCCGATGATGAAGTAGTTGGACAGGGAATCGCGGCCGTAGAACGCCTTGCCGTCGTCGGGGATGTCGGGCGTCAGCGCATCGGTGTATGCGTAATAGCGCTTCGCGGTGGCGGCGATGCCCTCCTGCGTTGCCAGGTCGTCGATGGTGACGCCTGTGGCCTGGGCGAACGGCTCCCAGTCCGTCTCATCGAGCATGGTCACCTCGGTGGATTTCGCCACCGGCAGCAGGTATAGGGAATCGTCGCCTTCGAAGCGGCCCTCGTCAAGGTAGTCGGGCACATAGTTGGACAGCTCATCGGGCGTGAAGTAGCCCGTCAGATCGACGAGCTTGCCCTGCTGCTGCACGTTATAGGCCGTATCGGCGTAGGAGGAGAACACGTTGGGCATCTCCTCGGCGCCCACTTCGCCCGCCGACGAGTTCGAGATGGCTTTCTCCAGCTCGGGAACCGACCCTTGCGTCTTGCTTTTGACGTAGATGCCCTTCTCCTTGCCCACGGTGGAGTTGAACTCGGACACCAGGCTGTCGAAGGACGCCTGCTGGGCCCCGTTGTAGTAATCCCAGACGGTGATGGTGGTGGGGTTGCTCGGGTCCAGCGTGACGGCGGCTTTCCCGCCATCGCCGGCGCAGCCGGCGGACAGCGCAGCGGCCATCGCGCCTGCAAGGGCGAACGCGGCAAGCGCGGCTTTCCGGGAACGGGCGCGGCGCGCGCGGCGGCTACGACGGCTGCCGGCAGCGCCGCCTTCCTGGCTAACGCCTGCTGCGCGGCGGTTGGTGCGCATGTGCATGCTGGGTTCCTCCTAGTGCTTGGCCGGCTCCGCATCGGCGTCGACCGAAGGTTTCGTATCGGTTGGGCGCGCTCCCGCGGCTTCGGCGGCCGGGCGGGCGGCGGGATCGCTACCCGCGTTGTCGCCTGAGCCGTCGCCGCCCTCATCGGCGAGGTCGGCGCCCGTGGCGTCGGCCCCGTCTGGTTTGTCAGCGGGGTGCCAAACCCCATCATACCCGTTAACGCTCGCGAAACCATCGATTCGCCCCGCTTCGCCGGCGGATTTTACGTTCGGCAGGGCATCCGGCTCGTTCCCCGGTGGGGCGGTGGGGTCTTCTGTGTCCACGGTATCGTCGACGACCACGGTGGACGGCGGCTCGACAGTTCGCCGGTGCGTTGCCGGTCGTTGAGCAGGCGCTCGGGCTCGGCGCTGTGGTCGCGGGCGAGCTCGATGATGCCCTTGATGGCGCGCCGAGGGTGCCGCGTGTTCATCGAGGATCGCGGCGCCGCTGCGTTATCCGGCGTGCAACTGCGCTGATGCTGTCGGGTTCGCGCGCTTCGGCGGCGTGTCGTTTACAATGGGCGGCATATATAGGAAAGCCTGGTTGGAGGGCGGGCGCATGCCCGTGCCGCATCGGACGGATGCCGGCCGCGCGGGGCGGATGCCCGCGGCGCGCCCGATCGCGCCCAAGCAACCGGGGAGAAACCGCTAGAAGCGAAGGAAACCTTATGAGCGATATCGATGTGCGCGCCGAGCTTGCGCATTGGATTGAGAACGTGCAGGACGCCGATCTGGCGGCCGAGCTGGCCGACATGCAGGCGAAGGCCGACGCCGGCGACGACGCCGCGATGACCGACGCCTTCTTCCAGAACCTGTCGTTCGGCACCGCGGGCCTGCGCGGCGTTTTGGGCGCCGGCACGAACCGCATGAACATCTACACGGTGGGCCGCGCCACGCAGGGCTTCGCCGATTACCTGAACGCGAACTTCGACAACCCCTCCGTCGCCATCGCCCGCGACAGCCGCAACAACGGCGAGCTGTTCGTGCGCACCACGGCCGCCATCATGGCCGCCAACGGCGTGACCGCCTACGTGTACCCGCGCATCTCCCCGGTCCCCACGCTTTCGTGGGCCGTGCGCGACCTGGGCTGTTCGGGCGGTATCTGCATGACGGCTAGCCACAACCCTGCGCCGTACAACGGCTACAAGACCTACGGCCCCGACGGCTGCCAGATCACCAGCCAGGCTGCCGCCGCCATCTCCGCGGCCATCGCCGAAACCGATGCGTTCACCGGCGTGAAGTCCATGGACTTCGATGAGGCCGTGGCATCGGGCAAGGTCAAGTGGATCGAAGACGCCGTGCTCGAGCGCTACTATGACGCGGTGCTGGCGCAGTCGGTGAACAACCTGTCCGACGAGCAGATCGCCGCCGCCCCGCTGAAGCTGGTGTACACGCCGCTCAATGGCACGGGCCTGGTCCCCGTGACCACGGTGCTCGCGCGCGCTGGCGTCTCCGACGTCACCGTGGTGCCCGAGCAGGAGCAGCCCGACGGCAACTTCCCCACGTGCCCGTACCCGAACCCCGAGATCCGCGAGGCCATGCAGAAGGGCATCGACCTGTGCGAGCAGGTGCACCCCGACCTGCTGCTGGCCACCGACCCCGATGCCGACCGCGTGGGCGTGGCCTGCAAGGATGGTGACGACTACACGCTGCTGACCGGCAACGAGATGGGCGTGCTGCTGCTCGACTACGTGTGCCGCATGCGCGCCGAGCGCGGCGAGGACCTGACGCGCAAGGTGGCCGTGACCACCATCGTGTCGTCGGCCATGGTCGACGCGCTGGCCGCGGAATACGGCTTCGAGCTGCGCCGTTGCCTGACGGGCTTCAAGTACATCGGCGACATCATCACCGAGCTGTCCGACGCGGGCCAGGCCGACCGCTTCATCTTCGGTTTCGAGGAGAGCTACGGCTACCTATCCGGTGACCACGTGCGCGACAAGGACGCCGTGAACGCCAGCCTGCTCATCTGCCAGATGGCGCAGGAGTACAAGCTGGCGGGCAAGAACCTGGCGCAGGCCATGCGCGACCTGTACGCCAAGCACGGCTGGTGGCTCAACCGCACCGTGTCGCTGTCCTACCCCGGCGCCGACGGCGCGGCGAAGATGGCCGACCTCATGGCGGGCCTGCGCACGAACGCACCGGCAGAGCTTGCCGGCCGCAAGGTCGAGGCCGTGGTCGACTACCAGGGCGGCGTGAACGGCCTGCCTTCCGCCAACGTGGTGGAGTTCGACGTGGAAGGCGGCAACAAGGTCATCGTGCGCCCGAGCGGCACCGAGCCGAAGATCAAGCTGTACGTGTTCGCGAAGGATTCCAGCCGCGAGGCAGCCGACGCGCTGCTCGACGAGTTGGAGGCCGCCGGCCGCAAGCTGCTGGCCTAACGCAATTCCGCAAGCGAAACGCTGCCCACAACAAAGGCGGCGACACCAATGAACTGCCTCCCATTTCTTGGACACAAGAAATGGGAGGTTTTTCTTATGCGCGTGGATCTCAGGGTGAAGCACGATGTCGAGACAAGGAGGCTGGCGGCTGAGCTCTTCGCGGATGGCTTAGGGTACGCGGCGGCCGCAAAAAGGCTGTCCGTTCCGAAAGCGGCCGTGGGAAAATGGCAGCAGATATACCGCGCGTTCGGAAGCGAGGTGCTGCTGACCATGGACGGCAAGCAGGCCAGATACACATACGAGCAGAGGGTGGCCGCGGCCTCGGCCGTGGTCGACGGCGGCATGACGAGGACCGAGGCGATGGCCGAGTTCGGGATCATGTCGAGGGCGCCGCTCGACCGGTGGTGCAGGCTCTACCGCGAGGGCGGGGCAGAGGCGCTCAGGCCAAAACCCAAGGGCAGGCCGAGGGGGTCCGCCTCGAAGCCCCGCGAGCTGACGCGCGAGCAGGAGCTCGAGGAACGCTGCCGCAGGCTCGAGACCGAGGTGGCCTACCTAAAAAAATTGCGCGCCCTGGTAGAGCGGGACGGTCTCTGACCAGGGCGAAGGCCGAGGCGGTGGCCGCGCTGCGGCTGGACGGGCACGACTTGGGGCGCCTGCTCGCGTGCTCGGGCCTCAAGAGGTCCACGTACTACTACGCGCTGTCGCACCCGGCAACGCCGACTCGCCCGGAGCTGCGGAGCGCGGTGGCCGAGATCTTCTCGCGCACGCCGAACGGCTGCGGCCACCGGCAGGTGGCCATGTGCCTGCGCGCCGAGCTGGGCGCGCGCGTCGCCGACAAGACCGTGCTCAAGATGATGCGCGAGATGGGGATCCGCTGCGGGATACGCCGCGAGACCGACTACCATAGGTACAACTCGTACAAGGGCGCCGTGGGCGAGACCTTCGAGAACGTCATAGGGCGCGACTTCTCCGCCGACGCGCCGTGGCAGAAGATGGGCACCGACGTCACGGAGTTCAAGCAGCCCTGGGGCAAGGCGTACTTCGCGCCGGTGTACGACTTCGGCAGCAAGGAGATCGTGGCGTGGTCCACATCGACCAGCCCGGACATGGCGCAGCAGCTCGCCCTGCTCGACCGGCTGCTGGAGAGGATGCCCGAGGGCGCCAAACCGGTCCTGCACAGCGACATGGGCTGGCAGTACCAGCACGCCGCATGGTGCGGGAGGCTGAGGGGCGCCGGGATCGTCCAGAGCATGTCCAGGAAGGGCAACTGCATCGACAACGGGGCGACCGAGCAGGTCTTCGGCCACATCAAGGACACTGATAATGGGAATCGCGCTATCGACGAGGGTTATCGGCGAAAATGCGCATGAGCCGACGCGATGGCCCATTAAAGAACTGCCGTCGATTCCAGCGACTGGCCTCAACTCGAAGAGCCTCGCGTCGGCCCCGACCAAGGCCGGCCAATGACCTAATAGGAGCATGGGCTCGAGCGCGTGGACCTAGCAACCCGCATGGTACAGCCCCCATCAATGTTCTAGCTAGCCAGCCTTCGGCTCGGATTACATCGCAAGCGTTGATCTGAAGGGCTGCATATGAGCGAGTTGGAGAAAGACCTCGTCTTTGCCGGCGTCGACACCCACAAAGACACCCACACCCTCTGTCTCCTCGACCACATGGGGAGAGCAATCGGGACATTCAGGTTCGCCGCGGACGCGAAGGGCTACGATGCCCTCGCCGGCAAGATAGGCGGCCCGGCAACGTGCGTCGGCGTCGGCATCGAGGGGACCGGCTCGTACGGCGCCGGCTTGACGCGAAGGCTCCTTGAGCTTGGGTACTGCGTGTATGAGGTGATGGTGCCGGGAAGGGCGAGGCGCAAGCCGGGCCGTCCGAAGAGCGATCCGGCCGACGCCGAGGTGGCGGCGCGGCAGGTTCTCGCCAGGGTCAACCTGTCGAAGCCCAAGGACCAGTCCGGATGGACGGAAGAGCTCAGGCAGCTCATGATAGCCCGCGACCGCCTCGTGCAGGCCACATCGGCCATGATAAACGCTGCGAAATCCCTGATAGTGACGGCGCCCGAGGATTTGAGAAGGTCGTTGGAGGGCCTTTCCAGGAAGAATCTCAGAAGCGCTCTCTCGACGCTCGACCCCGCCGCTGGCGGCATCATTCTGGCCCTGGGGTCCTTGGGAAAAGCCTGGGATCTCCAGGATCGGGAGGCAGACGCCATCGAGGAGAGGATGAAGCGGGTTTTGGAGGCGAATGCCCCTGCCCTGCTCACCATTTACGGCTGCGGCACCGTTTCCGCCGCCGCCCTGGCCGTGGCCGGCGGGGGAAATCCCGAAAGGCTGAAAAGCGAGGCCGAGTTCGCCTCCCTATGCGGCGTCGCCCCGCTGCTGGCGAGCTCGGGCAAAACGGAACGCCATCGCTTGAACAGAGGGGGCGACAGGCGCGCCAACAGGGCGCTTTACCAGATCGCAGTGACCAGGATGTCGTATGATCAGAGGACCAAGGATTACGTCGGAAAGCGCAAGCGCGACGGAAAATCCAAGAAGGAGGCCATCAGGTGCCTCAAGCGCTACATCGCCCGCGAGGTGTTCCGGGCGTTGCGCAACCCGCTCGAAATCAAAGGGCCGTCGTGGAAGGATCTGCGCCCCGCAAGACAAGCTCTGGGCATTACCTTGGTGGAAGCGGGGAAGGCCCTCAACGTCGGATTCCAAAGGGTAAGCTACGCTGAGACCGGCCGCCTGATGAACGTTCGGTTCCTGGAAGAATACGATGCCTGGCTGAAATCTCAGGCGAAAAGAGAGAGTTGACATACATAGGAGCTTCGAGTTCTTCCGGGGAAGGACGTGGCCCGACTTCGAGTCCTTCAAAGCGGACCTGGACGCCTACGTCGCCCATTGGAACACGAGGCGAAGGCAGGTTAAACTGAAGGGACTGACCCCGGAGGAGTTCCGGAGCCAGTCCCTTGCGGCGTAGTTCTTATTTAAGCCGTCCAAGTTTTGGGTCGCAGTTCACAACCCCGGTGTCGCCGCCTTTTTCTATCCGCGTACATTTTCAAGCGGCCTGATAGCGTAGTTGTCAATGTTTTGGCGGAGGTGGAAGCCCCTGACGTTTCTGCTTCGCTCTTCTTTGATGAAGCGGAGCAGCTGGATCTCAAGATCTCCGATGCTTCTGCCCGCCTCGCCGACATGATGGCGCAGGTGTCGGACGCACTGGGGGCGGTATCTCCGCATGTGCATCGCTGTGTTCTGAAATAGTTTCAGTTATATCTGAAACTATTTCAGAATTCATTGTTAGTTTCAGATATAATCAAAACTAACCAAAGGAGGTTGCCATGATTCCTCGCGAAAGCTACTTCAAGCAAATCGAACCCTTCGTCGGAAAAAACGTCATTAAGGTGCTTGTCGGCGTAAGGCGCTGTGGTAAATCAACGTTGCTCGAAATGCTCTATGACAAGTTTCTCGACCAGGGTATCCCTGCGGAAAATATGCTTCACATCACGCTGGAATCAAGCGAGTTCGCGTCCGTTGACACCAAAGAAGCGCTTGTGGATTACGTAACCGGTCGCATCGACAGGTCGCAGCATGTCAAACTGCTCTTTGATGAAATCCAGGAAGTTCACGGGTGGGAAAACGCTTTACGATCGTTCATGGTTGACCTGGATGCCGATATCTACATTACCGGGTCGAACGCGCATGTTTTGTCGAGCGACTTAGCAACGTACATCACTGGTCGTTACGTGACCATCGACGTATATCCGCTTTCGTTTAGCGAGTTTTGCCCAGCGTATATCGAGGCGAATCCGGGCGCAACCGAGAAATCGGCATTCATCGCGTATGTTATTCAGGGCGGGTTCCCTTTCCAAAGCGCTTTGGAATTTGAGCAAGAACCAAGCGTCAAATACTTGGAAGATCTGTTTTCGACCATTTTGCTCAAAGACGTCGTTAAGCGAAATAACATTCGCGACGTCGATTTGCTTGAGCACCTTGCTCGGTATGCCGCGGCCGAAGAGGGGCATTTGCTCAGCATGAAGAGCATTTCCGATTACCTGAAAAGCGAGCGGCGAAAAACCGCATCTGAGACTATAGCCAATTACATGAACGCGATGGAGAAGGCCTTCCTGCTATACAAAGTCCCTCGCGAAGATGCTGTTGGCAAGCAGCGCCTGGCCTTCAACGAAAAATGGTACGTTGTCGATCAAGGACTGCGACAGGCAATGGGCATGAGTAACCAGATGAATATCGATCAGGTGCTTGAGGGTGTTGTGTGTATGGAATTAAAGCGACGTGGGTACAAGGTGAGTGTTGGAAAAGTCGGCGACCTCGAGGTGGATTTCGTTGCAAAACGAGGCAATGAATTAGAGTATTACCAGGTCACCTATCTTATGGTTGACGAACGAACGCGTGAGCGAGAATTTGCCTCGCTTTCAGCGATTCCTGACAATTACCCGAAGTTCGTTTTAAGCATGGACGAATTCGATTTCTCGAAAGAGGGAATTCGCGCGATTAATCTGGTTGATTGGTTGCTGGGCGAATAGCGTGCATCGACGCTCCCGGGCAGTTGAAACCATTCGTCAAAACCTAAGTGCTCATCTAGGAAATTCCAAGGGTTTGTGATGATGCGTCGGTTGTGGGTTGACCTTTGCGAGGGGTTTGGCGCGTAAGATAATGGGAGCAGCAAGAACTCGATTGGGGGCGGAAAATGGCGTCGAAGAAGAATCGATGTTCCTGGGCGAAGGAGAAGGCGCAGTTCAACGCTGCGTTGAGCGATTTCGACTCGCTGGGTGATTTCAACTCGCTCGACGATGCGTTCGCGCGCGAAGGCTCGCGCCGCGTCACAGCGGCGGCCGAGCACGATGCCGCGCAGCGCTACAAAGCCTGCGAATCGAAGAACCGTTACGCCACGCTGGCAGAGGCCCAGGAGAACCTTGCCTGGTGCGAGCATCGGGGCAAACGCGGCTTGCAAATCTACGAATGCCCTTATTGCGGCGGCTGGCATCTGACCTCGCATCCCTGGGAGGACGCGAGGTAGCGATTTTCCCTGTTTCGGACAGTTAGTGCTACGTCCCCGAAGTGTCCGGTCCAAAGCGTCCGAGGCGTTGGACGGCTGCTAGCGGGCGGTGGTGAGGCGGGCTTGGTAGCCGCAGAGGGTTTCCGCGTAGCAGCCCGCATCGCCGAGCGCCGCCTCGAGCGTGCGCCTGGCCAGGCTGTAGTCGTTGTTGTTCTGCGACACGTGCATGGCCACCACCGTTTGCGGCAGGTGCAGGCCTGCTGCCCGCGATTCGGCCACCAGCGTGCCGAGCTCGGCGGCTGCCTGGTCGTTGGAAAGGTGCCCGCTGTTCGACGCGATGCGCTGCTTGATGACGTACGGGTAGGGCCCGGCGGCCAGCATCTTCGGGTCGTGGTTGCTCTCCAGCGCCAGGATGCGCACGTCGCGTAGCGCCGCGTGCGCCTGCGCCGTGACGATGCCGGAGTCCGTCAGGTAGCCGACCGCATCGCCGTCGGCGGCGTCTTCGATGCGGAAGCCGAACGACGCGGCGGCATCGTGGCTGGTGGCGAAGGGGATGATGCGCATGCCCGCTGCCTCGACGGCGCCGGGGCCTGCCGCCAGCTCGCGGACGTCGAACGCTTCGGCCACCTTCGACAGCGCGCTGCTGTTCGCCGTGCACGCACCTGCCGCGAACACCGGCGGCACGTTACCCACCTTCGCCAGCCCGCGCAACACCACGCCCAGGCCCTTCACGTGGTCGCCGTGCTCGTGCGTCACGAACATGGCCTGGATGCGGCCGGGGTCGAAGCCGGCCGCATCGCAGCGGTTGAGGAAGTCGCGCTTGCAGATGCCGCAGTCGATCAGCACGCCGGCGCCGGTGGCGGTGTTCTCGATCACCGCGGCGTTCCCCGAGCTTCCGCTGGCCAATACGTGCAATGCGAGCATCCCGAACCTCCCGAGCTTCCGTCCAATCAAACGTTCCCATACTAGCAGCATCCCATGTGCGGCATGGCAGCATCTGATTGAAAACATGCGAAGGCCCCGCAGCTCTGCGAACTGCGGGGCCTTCGCCTCTCTATATGCCTCCCGTGCACGTCCTCGCGCGGCCGCTTGAGAACACGGGAGAGAAGGCCGGCTCGAAGCATTGCAGCTGCCCATCGCGCATCGCGGCTCTGCGTGAACAGGGGACTGACGAACACGGGACGGGGGTGCGTTCGGAACCGATCACCGCGCTTTCGACAACGTATCGCGAACACATCTCCGTCCCCTGTTCACGCTTCGCAAAAAAAGCCCCGCCCGGGTATCCGGACAGGGCTTGAAAACCAGGGCAAACGGCGAAGCGCTTGTGCGGCGCTGCGGCGTTATCCCACTTTCGCGTCCTTGCCGGCGGTGCGGGCCAGGATATTGGCGTAGATGGCGCCGGAGATGTTGTGCCACACGCTGAACACGGCGCCGGGCACGGCGGCCAGCGGCATGGCTGCGAAGTGCATGGTGGCAAGCGAGGTCGCCAGGCCGGAGTTCTGCATGCCCACCTCGATGGACAGCGTGCGCATCTGCGCCTTCGACAGGCCGAGCGCGCGGCCCACGAAATAGCCCAGCGCGTAACCGCAGATGTTGTGCAGCATGACCACCACGATGATCAACGCGCCGACGGTCGCCAGCTTGGCGGCGTTTGCGGACACCACGGCCATGATGATCAGCGAAATCGCGATAACGGAGACGAGCGGCAGCACCTTGGAGCAGGCCTGGGCCACCTTGGACGCCACGGCGTTGATGACGAAGCCCAGCGCGATGGGCACGAGCACCACCTGCACGATGGACAGCAGCATGCTGACATAGCTGACGTCGACGCTCTGGCCGGCAAGAAGCAGCACGAGCGCCGGGGTGACGACCGGGGCCATGATGGTGGTGCATGCGGTCATGCCGACGGACAGCGCCACGTCGCCCTTCGACAGGTACGTCATGACGTTGGAGGAGGTGCCGCCGGGGCAGCAGCCGACAAGCATGACGCCTACGGCAAGCTCGGTGGGCAGCTGGAAGACCAGGCACAGCACCCAGGCGATCAGCGGCATGATGATGAACTGGGACAGGATGCCGGTGATCACGGCCTTCGGCTTGGTGAACACCACCTTGAAATCGCCGAGCTTGAGCGTCATGCCCATGCCGAACATGACGATGCCGAGCAGCGGGTTGACCCAGCTGGTGGGCAGCGCCGCATGCACGGGCGCGGGCGCGACGAAGGCGATAATGGCGACCGCAAGCGCGATGATGGCCATCCATTTACCGGCGAAGTCGCTGATCTTCTCGAGGACCTTCATGATGAACCTTTCTAACGTGCGCGCGTTGTTGGGGAAGAGGACGCTGCGCCGGCGCCACCCGCATATGCGACGTTTGACCGGCGAACAGGGGACGGAGGTGTGTTCACGATGCCTTGTCGAAAATGCGAGGATCGACCGTGAACACACCCGTCCCGTCCGCCGCTCGCGCGGTGCTCGGCCTGCGCTATGTCCGCTGCCCCAGAAACGCAAACAAGCCCCGCCCGGGTATCCGGGCGGGGCTCGAAAAACTAGGACAAACGCGAGTATAGCCAGTTGTCGACAAAATGTTACCGACAACCGAATAATTCCCTACTTGTTGAATAGGGAATGGCGGCGGTGCCGGACGACCTTATTCGCCGATGATCTCGGACAGGGTGCGCCAGCCCAGCTCGGCGCATTTCACGCGCGCGGGCATGTGGCTGATGCTTTCAAGCTGGGCCGCCTCGTCGAGGTCTTCCTTCTCCTCGTCGGTAAGCGTCTCGCCCTTGACCATCTTCATGAACAGGCCGCACAGACGGCGCGCCTCCTCCACGGTCTCGCCGGTGACCAGGTCGGCCATCATGTCGGCGGATGCCTGCGAGACGGCGCAGCCGTGGCCGGTGAACGCGGCCTCCTCGATGACGCCGTCCTCGATGCGCAGCTTCAGCACCATCTCGTCGCCGCAGCTGGGGTTCACGCCCTCGTGCTCGTCGGTGGCGCCCTCCATGTCGTACTTGTAGTCGGGATGCGCGTTGTGCTCCATGAGCGCGGCGGTGTAGATGTTAGCCATTGAAGGTCCTC